>JAEIGA010000439.1_pt1 | contig 60579 bp, 133 predicted proteins | sample 9270691 | NCBI WGS metagenome assembly JAEIGA01 (sample SAMN17057246, study PRJNA624740) | gut metagenome | biome: biome; isolation source: fecal sample | host: Bos grunniens | place: China: Xizang | collected 2019 | reverse complement strand
TGTCTCGACCCAGGTTTCAACTTACAAACGATGTGGGAAAATTTAAGCGACTAACCTTAAATCCCCCGCATCGCAAACCCAAAAGATTCTATGGTTTAACTTTGACGGCTCAACGTGGTCGGCTTGCAACCTTGGGCAGAGTCCTGTTGAGTCATTTAAAATATCATAAATCTATAATTTCACCATCTTCATTTACTTCAGGTTGAGGTGCGACCTGTTCCTCGTCATAAGAACAAGACAGTTTAACACTGCAACCATCAAAATTGTTTAACAATTTCTTCAAACTGAATACGCCAACGTCAGCTACTTCAACAAAAATGTCATCATTTTCGATACTAAGTACACCGCTAGCGCTCACCTTCATCTGTTTTGTTACTTTTTCTGCCATAATCTTTTCTCCTATTTAATCATTTTGTATTATAATGCATCTGCATGATTAGAAACCACACCTCTGTAGTTTTTAGTTAACTCACATATTTGAGCATAAGGTTGGTCCTTAAAGTGTTCAATATATGGAGCGAACCCGCTATTTTCTTTATTGTGATACAAGTCGCACTGTCCGGTATGTCCAATTACAATTGTCTTAGAACTATCAGAAATACGTGTAAGCACCTTTTTGAGCTCGTCGGTGTACATATTCTGACTTTCATCGATTATAACAACCTTATTCTCAAGGTTACAGCCACGCAGCCATAAATGCGATAGGCAGTCTATATAGCCAGTTCCTTCTTTCTGATTCATAATGGATTCTTGGTTAACCGCAGTATGCGTATTAACACCAATCTTAACTAGTGCATCATATAAAGGCTCTGCATACACTCTCGTCTTCTCATCAGCGTCACCAGGAAGAAAGCCGCTCTTAGACTCTTGCACTGGGCTGACAATATATACAATGCCATCATATCTACCATATTGAACAAGTAAGTTAGCGGTGGCAACTGCAATTAGCGTCTTGCCAGTACCAGCACGCGCATTTGCAAACACAATTAACTTATATGGATCCCAAATAGCATCTCTAAATTCTTTCTGCTGCTCATCCAATTTAATCCCGTAAAACATTGAATCCTTTAGCGTTTTAGGTGCATCACCAACAACATTTTGTTTATTATTATTTGTTTTTGCCATACGAACTCGGCTCCTTTACATAATCTCATCAATATCTGTAACAATCTGGTCGATAACGCCATAACTTAACGCTTCATCTTCGTTCATAAAAACGTCATCGGTTTTTAATTTCTTAATAATTTTTTGCTCAAAATTGGCACGGGAAAATACTTCATCATTAATTCTCTTATTTACTCTATCGAAGAATTTCTTCGCACTATCTATCTGCGCTTGCGTTCCTTCATATCTGCCACTACCAGCATGAAACATAATATTAACAAAAGGCATTGCGAATCTCTTATGCCCACAAGCCAAAATATCTGCCGCAGCAGAATATGCTGTACAATAACAACATGTATAAACAGGCGTCTTACTAATTTTCATTGCGCCAATGATAGACTGTTCGACTTCGACAGACCCACCAGGACTATCAATCATTACAAGTATTCTCTTACGTTCTTCAACTGGTTTGCCGGCGTCATCCTTGTTGCACTTAATGATGAACTTCACCAAATCAAGTGTTGTTTCATCTACGTGTCCATTAATCCAAAAAATACGTTGTGCTTCGTTGCGATAGTAATCTCTTAGACAAGGATCTGGAAGTTGTAAATTTGCGATGCCTTCTGGCATTCCAACTAATAAATCTTGTAATTCTAATTCATCCATATTCTTTTCTCCTTTATTTCTGTTTAGATTTTAGATAGGAAAATACTATGCATATTCTCCTATCATTACTCATTTTTTAGTCCAAGTGTCAAAACCATAGGTTTTTCCTAATCATTTTGTTGTGTTCAAGTTTTAACTGCGCTGTCCACGAACTCCTTCAATTTGGCGCGTCTTTCTCTTTCTTTCTCTGCTTTATACTGTTTTCTATATACAAAATAACATTCTTCACATCTACAAGTTTCTGTATCGTGGATGGAAACATAAACAGATTTTCCGCAATCAATACATTGAACTTCTTTAACTGTATTTTTTTCATCAATTCCTTTCTCAGAGCACTCTTTGCATAACCTCCTATCCTTAGAATCTTTCTTAATCCAGCAATTACACACAACACAACGTCTATATTTATGCGGAGTTATATATGCCATATAAGTATATGCAAGGTCTTTGAAATCATTTTCTTTAAGTCTTAATACGACTTCATCGTCATCATCTTGGGATATAAATAACACCTTCTTCTCCGTGCTAGCTGCTCGACCATGTCTCGATAACACTCCACAATCATACGCGAATTGCATAAAAACATTTCTATCTGACACTGGAATAGTAATTCTAGCCAATTTACAAATATCGGAATTCTTCATATAAGCGGTACAATATTTCGTATCTCTAGTTGCATCATAATATTTCGCAGAAGCAAGTAACACAAACGCAATCTTCTCGCGCTTAATATCATCTAGCTTTTTAATGAATTCCATCTCGCTTTTCGTAATACACACTTCTTCAACAAGCTTAAACGGATATTTTTTGGCGCGCTGAATACACTCATCAATGATTTTATACACATTTTCTTCATTAATGTTCTCACCATTATTCTGTAGATATTTAAGAATGCTTTTATAACTATCTTCTTTCTCCATATTGTTAACAAAATAATTATATCTAGCCAAATCTTTGATAGTAACAAAAACATTATCATTATCGACAACACGCATATCTATCATATTTGCAACTGCCGATTGTTCGTTAAATAAAAAAGTCATCTTCTTCACCATCCTTGCACACAATTTCCTTCATCTCAAACCCAGTTCCACAACATATAAAGTCGGGATTGTCCGATTTTACGGGGTATCTCATAATATAATCATGAGATTTCAGTAATCTATCAACGATAACGTTGCCACAAGCTGTCCATAAAATTTCCTTAGAATATTTCTCTTTAATTGCTTCGTTATAGCACAAATCTATTAAAATATCACATAATATTTCCTCATTTGGACACTGTATGCGCATTTCTTTGATGTAATATTCAAGAACTTCGCTAGTATTTTGGGCAAAATCGGAACTATTTTCGTTTTGTGTTAATATATTTTTTGACTCTTTTTTAATTGCGCTCCTGTAATTATCGCAAATTAATTTGATCACATCGTAAATTTCTTGATTATACGCGGCGCTGGTCTGCAAATTATAGCAAGTATACTCGGATTGATCAAAAAAACTTAAATTATTCGTTTCTCGCTCTACCGCCCAGCAAATTCTATTCATAACAGACGGACTAACGTCCAAAGGAAGATTTCTTTTGTAGTTTTCAACGAAATTTTGTTCATCTTCCATTAAGTAATCAGACAGCAACAATTCGTCCAAAGACTTTTTATATATAGAAACTGCATTTTCTTGCGCAATTTTAACATATTTATCATAATCCCTCTTAAGAGATAGGTAATTATACTGGAAAAAATAAGGTTTTTTATGTGCGCAAATCTTTTGATTGAATTTTTTACGCTCTATTTCTTCTTCCGAGTCGTTCTCATAATCAATTTTATTCGCACTCCAAACGTACCATTCCGGATTCATTTTAACTGGAATAATACCCTTCGCTTTATCAATTTCTTCTTGTTGTAGTTTCTGCCCACACTGAGTTCGATAGCGTAATGTTTCATATTCTCTACTGCCAGGCTCATAATTGGCCATTAATGAAGTCATTGCTGTAATTCTGTTTGTAATTGAGCCAATTTTTGACCCAAAACCCGCCTTATTCGCCTTGATAATCTCGCTATCTTCTTCGATTACAATCTTTTTTGCATTTTTTTGAGGACAAAATAAAGCTGGAATATTGACTTGATTTCTAAGCATAGGCTCATTATCAGTTGTAAACAAAAGATCACCGTCTTGGTCAAATCCGTTGAGCGCCGCCGGCATAGTGTCGTGTGCATTAACTACCACTACAGTGGGCATAAAACTATACCAATCAGCCACTTTATCATCGTAACAAATATTCTGAGACATCAATGAGTGAATATTGCTCATTGGAGCTCTGGCACACAGTACCTTTTTGACACCACAATTCTTCCAATAATTACTATATAACTCGCCAGCCTTTAGTAACCCTTGCGGATTTTCGCATCCAAACATACTTTCGCATAAAGCATATAAGTCGCCGCTAATAATTTGGAAATTTCCATGCACATCTAGCACACCAATCTTTGCATCTCTTATACGACGCTCAATCATCTTCTTCAGTTTAGACTGTATATGCGGATCTGATATCATTTTTGGCTCAATCATTAATACTTTTGCTATTATATCAGCATATTCAATGCTATCAGAATCGAAACCGCTACCGCACAAATAAGCAATTGTTTTGTCAACATTCATTCCAACTATATCTTTGATTTCTGCAATAGTAGGATAGATAAGCTCATCAATATCTCCATCTGACATCGGTAAGCTCTGAATGAACTGATAATTTAATTGCCTAATATTATCGACCTCATGCGGCGCAGTTTTAGCAATTCTAATTGTGTATCCGTTATCTATACATTTTTGATAATAATCTTCCCAAGAGTCATAAGCTTTGGTAAGTTTTAATTGACTTTCTGTAATAATCAACTCGCTTTCTCTTACATCTCTTTGTTGACCCCATATATCCGTTATAAAATATTTTTCAGGATTATCGTTTGATGCACCCATCACTTCTTCCGCAAAACGAATATAGTCAAACGGGAACGTCATGCCTTTCGTCCAACTGCATCTTAAATTGCAACCTCCAAGTTCGTGCTCATAATCCCCAGTCAACTCACCGTTCCACCGTCTTGCCAAACTTGGAAGCATTATAGAGCATCCATCGGAGCAGTTGTTTTCCACATCTTGATTTGCCAAAAAATCAACGCTTGGTTCAATTTGCCCCTCTCTATCTGTAATATTAATAATATCTGACTTAAATTTAATAATACAGTCCTTAACAACTATAATACCCTTTGGCCAACTCACAGGAATAGAGTTGCTTGCGCAAAGTGCTTCATATGCAGACAATTTTGCTGGAACAATGGGCACATTAACATTGCGCCCATTGTCAACACGTCTTTTTAATGCTTCAACCATCGTGGTGATGTTTCCATTGTCGTCAACCAACTTCTCGCTAGCATAAACAACTGTAGAAGTTTTAACACCATTGGTTGTACATAATAGTCTTTTATAAGATACACCATTAATCTTAAAGCCCTTGTTTGCTCTATCATAATCACTAGGCTTATCTATGATTAAACTCACATAATCACTTTTAAATTGCAAATCATATAATTCTTTATATTTTTCTGCAATATTTCTTTTAGTCTCTCTACTATTTGGTTGTTTTTTCAGAAATTTAATATCTCTTTTTATCGCTTTTGCCTTACTGTCATAGTCAGTAGTACCGTTTAACTGATTAATCCACGTTAAAATTTGGCTATCAGCCAAAGAAACAACGAGACCAGGCACCTTGCGCGCTCTTTCAAGCGGCAAAGATAGATCCCAATTATTTTTTGCCAACAAAGTGGAATTAATCTTAAAAATAAACTGTTGAGTTGTTTTTTGTTTTGCCATTTAACCACCGCCTTAAATAGTGCTTTCCCAAAAATCATCCCAGCCATCGTATCCCCAAGAAATAACGTCGTCCGTTGTGATTTTTTCGTTCACCCAAGTTTTCCACCAATCCTTAGAATGCTCGTCTAACTCTGTTCTACATGCGTCACAGTATTTAGATAAATGACTAAACGTATGATACTCTTTGTGGCACATAGAGCATTTTTTAGTCATATAATTATCACTTGAATACTCTTTAGAAATGCGTCTCACAATATTGTATCCACGTTCATCAAACGGATTTAACGTATCAAGATAGTGTTGTTCTCGTTCAAATTGAATCTCTGGCAGACACTCTTCTATCACTTCAAAAATAAAACTACTCTCTCCATACAAATTCCATGCGTTCTGCAAGTGCTGATTTTTATGTGTTTCTTCTTTTAATTCCAATTTATGACGTTTCCACCTGTTTTCAACATTGTTCGAACTTCCAATGTAAAACTTGCCATTTACTGAATTTGTTATTTTATAAACACCGCATATCTTCTTAGCCATTCGTTCACCGCCTTAATCATTTTGTTTTGTTAATATTCTTTCTGTCAATAAGTCGCAACCCAATATAAAACAATGGGATTAAAAACCACGCTCCAAACATACCATACCTCCTAAAATAATTTTGTAGTGTATGTATTATAAACCAAAATTCGACAATTGTCAACTAAAATAACGGCAATTTGGAAAAATTTTGCCATTATTCTATAACTAAAACATTGATTTTTCCTGTATACGCAGTGCACGCATCTATCGCAATAATGCCATCTTTAACCCAAGGCTGGAAAGAATATTGGAAGTGCTTATGCGACGGCTGCGGGTATTCCTTATATTTTTGGTCTATATGCGACCAACCCCAACTACAATGCCAGTGTCCAACAACTATTGTCTTGCCTTCAACTCGATTTTTAGGATTGCGCCACATATCCATACCGTTTAACCAGCGCGCTTGCTTCCAGTCTTTTTCATCCCCGTCTCTGAAATCATCTAGATGAGAAAAAGAAGGAATCCAACCATGCACAAATATGTAATCACCAACCTCATAATAATCAACCGACTTATCTGTAATGAAATCTAATACTGGCTCCAATTTCTCTTTTAATGTGTCATTGCGTTCGGGCGTACTAAATATTAAATCATAATAATACAATCCAGTAAATTGGCTAATCGTACCAATAGTTCCATTGCTTCTGTGATGATCTCCGCAACCGCGCCCACGAAGAAGCTCTCTATAACAGTCGAAAATCAAATCCTCGTGATTGCCGCGCACATAAATAAATCTATCTCCTAAACTCTTAACGAATTCGAACAATTCGACCGCTTGATCGCCACGATCAAATAAATCTCCGCACACAATCAATTTATGCTCCGGATTATCAACTTCAAATCCTTTCTCGCCAAGTGCACTCATCAATTCATAGAAAAATCCGTGCACATCACTAACAACAAAATATTTCATGCCGCCCTCCTAAAACATTAACAATTTAATCTCTTTTTTATATTTTTCTCGCCAGGCCGCAGCCTCTTCATAAAATCCTTGAGAGAGCAAATACTCAGACATTACGCCCTTCGTCAAACAATTTAAAAACTCATTACTATACGAGCACCCATCAAGCAATTCTTTATTGCGTGGGGTATAAGCATATTGAATGCTTGTAATCACCTCTTTTGACTCAATATATCTTGGATAAATCTTAAATCTGCAATTGCATCCTACGATACGAACAGGCGAATATTCAAAATCATCATAGTACACAATATTGGAGTTGCACGTATGTGTAGCATAAAGAGGCAAATAATTGAGTGCCAACTCTTGCTCAACATAGTTAAAGCAGTCCAACAAATCTTCTCTTGTGCAGTCTACTTCTAATAAACTTTCACAGTTGTCAATTACTTCCATTACTTTCATACTTACTCCTATTACTCTTCCGTCTCGTCAATTAAACTATATGCAAACCTTATTACAGAGTTCAAGATCTTTGCAAACCATGCACCAAATTTAGTCTTGAAGGGTTTTTTAATAATAAGACTGCTCTCCGCAGACGCATCTCTAATGCCCCACACCTCTCTAAGCGGCACATCATATGGAACAACAACATTGCCCTTGTTCCCCCAATATCTACCCCAACTATTTCTTACCTTCCAGCCTTGTTCGTTCCAGCCATAAATAACCATGCAATGCCCACCGGTGTAGCCGCTAGTCAAACAATTAGTCTGCATAACACCGTCAACAACTTTGATATCGTCATACCATTTCATCGACATAACTGCTGGACCATTCTCCATCAATGATGTCTTGATTGTATCATTGTCTTTGAGTTTGAAATATTCGTGAAACTTAAAAAAGTAGCCTTCCTGTTCAATTACATCAACGGACTTCTCAAACTCATTGATGGCATCTGGAATCTCTACGTTGACAGGAAACAGTTTATGAGGTACATCGCCGTATTTAACTGCAGTTTTAATTGCATCTTTGGTGTACATACCTTTGCCTTTATGCAACGTCAGGCGACGATTGCCGTAAATATAGCCAATGCTCATTTCTGTATATTTGTCGCTTTCTACTTTGTTATAGTATTCAATAACTGTTGAAAGTGCGTGGGCGACGCACGACGAAATGTTTTTTTGATTCTTAACCTTCGGCAATTTTAACTCAAACTCGTCTGGAAATTCAGACTGGCTTGTTGATGCCTTATAGTCTCTTACATCTGGCTTTGAAAACAAAGCACCGAAACTAAATTCTTTACTCATTACTTTTATTCTCCTTAATGTCAATTACTTTAAACAGAAACGCCATGTTTATTATAATTGACGTTATTCTAATTCAAAGTCTTCTTCTGCTACAGTATAGTAATCATCAAAATAATAATAAGTTTTTGCTATACCGGCTCTTTCAATAATTTCGTCTGTGCAAATTTCAAGCAATTTAAAAATATCCTCTATGTTCTCCATGGCATCAATTGCTTTAAACTTTATATCACTTGCGTCGCCGTGATACTTAAGCCAAGACTTTACGGCATTGTGCCAACTTGCGGCTCTGACGTAGTAGTCGTTAATAAAATAGATTTCAGTCATCGTCTACCTCCAAATAATCAAAGATTGCTTTCTTGTAATCTTCGTTTGTCACACAATCAGCGGTAATATTGTCCCAATCGTCGGGCAAATATTCATGCGCCCATATTTTATTGCCATATTTATCACGATAAACCATTAAAACGGTTTCTGCTGGGTAAGTAATGTAACTCAACAGCCCGCCTGTAATTTCGCTATAAACTTTTGGAACTTCTTGCATTACAGTATAAAAATCGCATAGTTCCTTCTTAACTTGTTCTAAATTAATACTACCATCTTCGTTACACACAATATCGGCCCAAAACTCTTGCCAAACGTTTTCAACTTTGTTGCTCATCTTTCTTCTCCTTATGTAATTTATCATACTGTTCACAATATATGTTATATATCTTATACAAATAATCTCGATCTAGATGATTCTGCTGGGCGATTAAATCAAGCAAGAATGAAACATCTCTGTGACAATTGTAGACAATCTTATTTAATCTATCAATCACGGCATCAAATAATCTACCGTAAGACTCTTCGTGCGACCTATCTATTTTATCATTTGTTTCCATAATTTCTGTTGCGATTGGCATAACAATGAATTCGCAAATAAATTTAATATCTTCTTCTGTCCAATTAATCATTGTTGTTCTCCTTTATTTCGTCAAATATGCTTAGTTGTCCAGTCGTCTGCGCGTTCTTACGCTTTCTGCTGACCTTCAATCCCTTTTCGGCATCAGTAAGACCACCGGTGCTTCTAATACGCTCAAGCTTATTCACAATTCTCATTACCATGCGCCAAGAGAGCTGGTCAGCAATTATGTGAAGTGTCTTGTCGATCTTGAAATGCTTGACTTCCGACATCAGCTTGTCATATTTCTCTTGTCTTTTTGAAATTCTATTCATTTTACTTCCTCCCAACCATTCCTCTCTATAATACTTCTCATCTTTGCTGCTCCTACTGGATTTGCACTATGTATACGGATAGGGTAGTTACGACCAGTTTCCTCAAGCCAGTTAAGAATTTCGATATAATCTCCGCCACCAAAAGAATAAGTTTCGGCGTCGTAGTCTAAATCTAAAAGGTCTAGAGGATCGCCAACTTGTTCTTCGTCTAAGATTATTTGCTTTGCTTGATTAACCGTTGTGGCCCAGAAGTATTCAAATCTATCTGGGCAAGGTCTTGTGTCATCTATCCATAACTTCATATTATTTCTCCTTAATCATTTTGTACTCTAAAATAGGCTCGCACACATAACACGATAATTCGCATGCCACCTTGACAGCTTCTTTTGGAGTGTGCCCCAAATAAAGAGCTGCGTTCGCGAAATCTTCGCCTGCGCCGATTGCAAGATAGTCAAATACTTCGTGCACAAACATATACTCAATTTCAAAGAGATGTCCTTGGTAAATTAATAGATACGAGTTCTCAAGTTGGCTTCCAGCGCCCATATTATTTTTCCATTGAGCAAACTCAATGATAAATGTAAGTACGTCTTTTTCAGTAGGGGATGCGGGTTTATGCGTCTGCATATAATGCCACATTAAACTTATTTCTTCTGCTGATCCACATCCGCCAATAATCATACCGTTGATTTCTGCAATCTTGGCGAAGTTGGAATTGCGCTTTGACCAACCTTTAACCAATATAGAGTCGGCGGCCATAACTACTTTGTCTTCATAAACTTTTGCTGCTACTACACTCATGTTTAATTCTCCTAATCATTTTGTTTTGTAATCAGTATAGCATATTTGGAAGAAAATGTCAACTGATTTTGAGGGGTATTTTGAAAAATTATTTAAAAATCTTCGTCATCTTCATTCTCTTCGTAGTCTTCTGGATGATCTCTATAGTCGTCCACGACTTCCTTCATGTTTTTGATAACTTCTTGGATTGTATCTTCTGATTCAGAGTATCCAGATGTTACTTCGAATCCATCGTCAAATACGCTAAAGTATATCATCTTCCATCCACCAAGACACTTTTCTTTAGTTACTTCAATTTCACAGCCACGGTAAAATGTTTTCATATTTAATCTCCTAAAATTTTATTTTTATTATCCGATAATTAAATAACAAACCTCTTTACTCTTCATAAGTTCTAATAATTCAGATAATCTGTTGCACAACTTATCATAAGTTATATTTGAAAGATAGCCTGGGATTTGTTTATAATCTCTATTATTATCCTTTCTGGACTTAAATTTCTCCAAGCCAATCTCAAACTCTTTAATCTTCTTCTTTGTTACTCTACCGCTAAAATCAGATATTTCTTTTCCAAAGCATTCTTTAAATACTGGTTCGTATGCATACATACATTCTTCATAGAAAATACTTTCATCGTCTGTCTTCCTGTGCTGACCAATAAAACCATATCCCATAAAAATCACCTCTTAAAATTTGTATTTTAGTTCTTTGGCGGTGCCGGAAGGGGCATCCAGTGGGTAATCTCTTGGCTATATACTGCGCTACCGCCATAACCACAGCTCATCATCCAATCTACGTCTTCTAATTTTCTACCCATTCGAGCATCTACAGCAACATAATAATGAACACCGTCACATTCGGTTGATTTAACACAAACTAAAACCCTATCAGAAATATACGCTCCTGGTCTATTAAAAATATCTCTAGTCAAACTACATTCAGGCAATCTATCTTCTACACTAATCCATTCATTCATAATTATTCTCCTTTTGAAACTTAAAATTGTAATAATCATATCCAACCTTGTCATCAAACAGTACATTAATCATATTATCTACGATAACACCATCAAAGATGTCGCTACGAACCCAATCAAGCGCCAAGTAATATTTATACATATCAGTGATGCCGCACTGATCGCAAGCCTCTATAAATGCAGTATTCCAACCTCCAGAACCAGCAAGAAAGGTAAGTTGCTCATAAATCTGGTCTTTGTGAGTGTCTCCAGTATCACTATAGAGAACGAGGTTAACACCAAATATTTTAACAAGTTCTCCGAAGAGACATTGGTAAAAGTAGGTGGGAATGTCGTGAGTGTCGAAGTAAGTTTGCACTTCGTTACTAGCGTCGGTTAAATAATCCATATTAGTTCTCCTTAAAATATTTTTCATACTCTGACAACGGACAGTCATAAAAGTTGAGTGGGTGGTCATCATCCCATTCGCCGATGTCTGTGCTTTCAATCTTGAGATGATTAAGATTAAATTCGTTTTGAGTCAACCAGATAAGACAATCTTCAAATCTATCATCTGTGCTAAACTCACCTGCCACATCTACTACGTATGCTAAAATTTTAAATACTTTTGCCATTGTTATTCTCCTTAATAAGTAATATTTATAGTCGTTGGTTCACTGCAGTATGGGCAACTATCTACGTGTGGTGCTAGGCATCTGCCACACTTAGGACAAATCCAACCGTAATTTGATTTAGTAGGTGGAGCCAACTTAAATGGATCAGACCATTGTTGCCCTGGTAACGGATCTTCAATCTTGGGAGTGTTCAAAATACTTTGGTCGTGTTTCAAATAATCATCGATAGTTGATATTTCGCATTGTCCAGAAAAGAAACCCTGCCCACAATCTGGACATCTACATCTACTTTGAGGTGGATTGCTCGTTAAAATCATAGTCGTGTCATATTCTGTGTTTGTGGAACCACAGTGAGGGCATTTGTAAAGGGAAGGTTTCCACTTCTCACCTAATAATGTATCTAAATTCAAAGCAGTTGTAGTGGTGGAAGATATTGTATTTTCAGTGGTTTGTCTACTGTCGTTCAACATATCTAATACATTAGAAGACATTCCTTCTTTTGGTGCTTTTCCCGTCTCTTGAATTTGTTTTATAATTTCAATATTTTTATCATGCATACAATTTGATTCTCCTATACTTTCTATGTAAGCGGTTGGGTTTTTAGGTGCTTTTCCTGTTTTTTGTACGTGTTCTACAATTTTCATAAAATCATTACTCATAATTTATTCTCCTTAATTAATTCTTCAATTCTTATTAAAATCTCTGCATCGCTATTGCAGCAGAAACCGCAATCTCTGTCGTAGTCGTTTTCATATTCGGCATCGTCTGGTAAATCAAATGTATCAATCATTATTGGATAGATGTATCGCAATGACCAACCACCGCATCCGTTAATGTCGCATTCGTCTTTGACGAGGTTCCAAAAGTCTTTTACGGTTTCGAATGAACCAAGGAACCAGTCTGAGTCGCCGCACTGTTTGCAATATAGAGAGTGGTGGTCGAGTTGGTCGTCTGTGATAAATATGTCACCAAGGTGGCTTTCGTATAAGTATTTCATGTTAGTTCTCCTCCATATAATCTGGGCATTCTGCCTCGTCCTTATTACAAAATTTGTCGTGGTCATTGCAGTCTCGGCAAATCATTCCATCACCATAGCATTGATTGCATAAATGGCTTCCGAAGGCACTTCCTACGGCCCACCCATAATCAAATATGCAGTCGCAGCATTGGCAACCTTTGCATTGTTTATCTCGTTTCATTTGTCGTTCTCCTTTAAAAATTCATTGGACAGATGGTGATTCCGCGTTCTTTGAGGTATTGGATACATTTGTCAGCAGAGAAGTTATTCATAATGTAGGCAAGGGAGACACCTTTTAATTCTTTATACACAGTCTTATAGACCAACGTGTTAAAGTTGGTATACTTTGTATAGCTGTCATAACTCCATTCGTGTGTAACGATGCAAGGTTTCTTTTTGAAGAATGTTTTGTAATCATAAATTCCTGGAAGGCTGTTCTCTTGCAGATACTTATACCATTCATCAAACGATCCATTATCAATGATTATCTCTTTTGGTTCTGAATCATCAAACATAGTTTCGCCGTAACGTCCTACTGAATACCATTTTCCACCATCTACGGAAACGTAATGTGAAATGCTATAAACTTTTAACATATTAGTTCTCCTTAATTAATTATTTTATTTGCAAGATAGATAATGTTAGTTAATTTGCCCATTAAGGAAATCACTTCGTTGATGGTTTCTTTGTTTGAGCAGATAATGTGTTCGTATGCTTTCTTTACTTCATCTACATCTGAATTTTTTTCTAGGTACCATTTGGCGGATACAATGTTGTCATCAAGCCTCTGTTTATAATCAAAGAGCGCTGATTTCAGTAGGCTTATTTCTTCGATGTTTAGTTTTAAATCATAGTTCATGGTCGTTCTCCTTCGCCGCTTCAATAATTCGGGCAACATATTGTAATTTTTCAACTTCGGCTTCAAGCTCGGCAATGTATTCAATAGCCATATCAATCGCATAGTTTCTTTCCGCTGTTATCATTTCGTCTTCAGCCCATCCTGGAAGTCTGTACCTATGAGATAACGTAATGACTCTTCTGTCTTCTTCCAAATTAAATGGTGACGCTTTAAATTGACGCAATAGGCCTTTAATATAATAATGTCTATGGTCTTGTTTAATGTTCATTTTCGTTCTCCTTTAAGTTTTTGTAATCTTGCTTGGGCCTCGGCCCCAGTCGCAAAATTATCTTCGACTACCGAAAAGTTCATTGACGGTGTCGACGTCATCCAATTCCAGCACCGTAATTGTTTGCCTGTTTTTAGTTCTTCGCCATAGATATCATAACTTGCAATTCTGAGCGGCTTGCCTTGGCGGGCAAAATATTCAACAACTGCAAATCTACATTCATAAGGCGGTTTATAATAAAGTTCTACCCTGTCGGCATTTTCTATTTTAGCTTCAAGTTCTGTCATTTTCTTGTTCCTCCACAAAGTCTACTATAATAATTCTACTTCTATATTCATCTGGAATATACGCGGCGCATTCCCACTGCTCTCTCGTCATATAAATAGGATCTAATATTACGTCTTGGCGCGGGTCTGCTTTTGTAAATTTGTCTACTTTCATAAATTAATCTCCCTCGTCTTAGTTCTCCTTATTAAATACAAGTTCATAAAGACCATCAATCTCGTCGTCGATTTCAACTGGGACACCAAGAAATAAGTCTATTGGCCTGAAAGGTTCGTTGAGTGTCTGAAACATATGTGAATGTTGAATGCAGACAAAGAATGCAGTAGTGACTTTGATTTTCTTGAGTATTTTCCAGCTCCGCATTTCAGAGAGGATGTTGTTTAGGGTTTCTGCGTTAAGTGTTTGATTCATTGTTGCTCTCCTTTACAAATTTATTACCATTGATTTCAATATAATCAAATTCATCGAAATTGAATTTTCTTAAGTCTACTACATTCCAGTCAGCAAGCAGCATATAAGAACCATTTCCCATATTTAGAATAAACCCTTTCTCGTCGCCAGGATTAAGTTGCGAAGTTCCTATTGCGAAATTCTTTCCGCAAGTCTCTGTGTCGTATCGCCCTATAAAGCAACAAGGCAAATCTTTATTTACTTTCATCATAATTGTTCTCCTTTAAATTTCATCTTCGTTGCCAGCTAATGCTCTTTGAACGGTGCGCAAGTTGCAGCCAAGTTGTTCGGCAATCTGTTCGTCTGATAGTCCGGAGTCGTGAAGGGCAAGAATCTCTTCTGGGTCATACTGTTTTGGCCTGCCACCACGTTTACCATTTGCAACACAAGTGTTATAACGCTTCTTAGATTTATCAATCAGCGCGGCGCACATACCAGTGACTGTACTTGCAACTATAGGGTCGTTTGATGTTATCTTGCCAGTAACACCATAATAAATAATTTGTTTTGCTATCTCGCTAGCAATTTCAGGCTTGCCGGCAGCATCATATCCCTCAAGAATGTCGTGCCAACTAGCCATAAATAAGAAATTTTCTTTTTCTGACATAACCAGTCCTCCAATCATTTTGTTTTGTCGGACATATAATAACATATAATTTTGGTTTTGTCAAACGATTTTAAGCATATTTTTGAAATTTTTTGAAAATTTTTTAGGACAAAACTAGTTATGTCGTAGTTATGTCGTAGCGAACAAGGAAAATCCTAGTTCCGCAAAACCTAACAAAACCAAAACAAAAGCTTGATAAGGAAAAGGATAAGGAGAAGGAAAAGGAATATAAATTATGTAAAACATAATTTTTTTACGAGTTATGTCGAAAACATAACACGTAGAACACACAAAACGTATTTGGTTTGGCAGGGGAGCGAAGCTTAGGCACAGAGTCGGTAGCGGAGCCTAATTAATTGGGAGTTTGCTTTTGGTGCTACGCAGATTAGTTTCAGTATTCTTGGTTGTTTCATCAATTCGGTGAAGCAACCGTTTTTGGTTAAATCTAAAGAAATTAACCGTTCTTGGTTAATATATTGTTTTGTGCATACGCGTATACTACGTGGTTTTATAGTACCCCCCACCTGGGAAGTTTATTGGTACCCCCTAAACTAGTCGAATTCGACGGGTTTAACGCAGTGCTGTTTTGTCGGAGAATTGGTCAAATTTTTCGAAGGCATTAGGTTTTTGCTAGAGAGGGGTTTTGTGGTGGTGTTGGAACCGGAATTATTGGTGGTTGGTGCTGCAGAAGGGATTTTGGCCAGGGTTTTGCAGGTGGGATTGGGTCTTTTTGATATGGGAGTGATATTATTTTGATATCATTTTGGTAACGATTTCGGGATTGGAAAAGGTTAGTGGTTGGACGATTAGGGAATTTTGGGGTTGATTTGAGGGCCAGGTGTAGGTTTTTGCTGGTGGGAAATGGGTGTGGACAAGTTTGTGGGATTGTGGATGGGTTGATTGAGGCAATTATATATATTTTTTATATAAGGAAGGGGATTTGAGGTGGCTGTTGTGGCGTTGTTTTTGTGTACCCGGGGTATGTTTGGTGGTGAATTTTGGGTGATTTTTTTGGTGGTATTGGGGTAGTTTTTGGGAAAATTATTTTCCAAAGTTTAAGGTTGATTTTCAAGTCAGTGTCTAAGAAGACCACGTACCCCTCAACCCTCAAAAAACCCTGATTTCATCAGTTTTAAGCACCCCGATCCATAGCTATTTTTTAACTTGGGAAAATTGTTATTTACCAAAATTGTGATTAGTGATTTAGGTATTTTAAGGCTCTATTATGGGAATTGTCCAAGGGGCAAGCCAAGCCCTTTGGAAAAAATTATTTTTTACCACAGGAGGTATTTATTATGGCAAAGTTACAAGGCAAGGTACTTAACAGCATCAAAGGTAAGACGGTAGAGGTTAAGGTAGTAAACGGTATCGGTAATGGTGAAGGGAAAGAATTTATTCAAGTAATCTTCTCTGAAAAGCCCTCTCAATCCATTCTTGACAGCTTAAAGCTGAAAGGTTTCCACTACTTCAACCAAGATAAATCTTGGTCTGCTTACAAAACCGATAGCAAGTTTGAGTTTGCAAAGTCCCTTATCGAAGATAAGAAGAGCAGCAAGAAAGAGGATAAACCTGCTTCTGGTAAAGGCAAGAGCAGTAACAAAGTTACTGAAAGCAACGACAAACTCGATCTTATCCTTGCAAAGCTTGAAAGCTTTGATGAAAGATTGACAGCACTTGAAACCAAAGGCAAGAAGAAGAACAAGTAACAGCAGGATAAATAGCCCCTCGACTTCGGTCGGGGGCTATTTTTTTGTCTTTATGACAGCTCTCGAAAATGAAAGTTCCAGCTGATATGTAATACATATAGGGCGAAGAGCTTTTTTGTTATCGTTTCAGAAATAGACATAAAGGCGTTATTCGTCAGAACGCCAAAGGAGGTATCAGATGACGGTTTACATCAACGGTTTCAAGGCAAGCAAAGCGGATTTGGCTTACCTGCAACAACAGCTCAATAAAGGGCAAGCAAACATAATCAGTATCAGTAAAACAAAAGCTGGTAGCATCGCTATCAGAACAATTTAAGGAGGAATTCAAATGAAATTCGGAAAAACTTACACCAACAAACTTGTATCCTTTGTGGATAGATATTTTACTTGGGATACGAGGACAATGAAACGAGAAGGTACAGATAACTTGTTCGATTTCTGGGCAATCAGCCGAGAAAATGGACATAAAGTTTCTGTATGTATTGACCGTAACAGCTATGGGCTTTGGGTATCAATCCGAAAGGACGACGAATACATTATCGCCGAATGCCTCAAATCCTATACTGATGTGGCTCGGTTCAAGCAAATGATAAAATGCCTATCCTAACGGATAGGTTTTCTTTTTTTTAATTTTTTTGCTTTCAGAAGTAAGAAAAATATCAGATCTATATCCCGTTGTAAATATGCAATTCGTTATGAGCGAAGAAAGCGTTTCTGAAACTTGTAATGAACGGCACAAAATCTTAATCCCCACGGAGGAACTCACTATGAAAGGAACAACCCAAGAAAAAGCACTTCTGAAACGAATAGACAGTGCCAACGAAAAACTCTTACAAGCACTTGAAGAGTACTTTGACGAAATCAATGTTTGCGTCGAAGAACTTGAAGAAAAGTACGACCACGATATAGAGTGGCTTGACGACATCTGTATTCCAGCAAATAAAACAGAGTGTGCAATTTACGACTTTATTAGGAGGAACTGTAATGAGAAGAACAACACCAAGACCAAACAACCCTTATAGACCATTCTTCAAAAGATACGCCGACAGCCAACTGACTTATGAAAAAATCCTTGCCGAGTTCCATGACTACAAGATCTATGGCTTTCTCGACAACACCGATATTCACATAGTGGACGCCGATAATAAAGGCGTCTTGTTCTTTGAAAGCATCGATGACTGTGTTCCATCAGTATATACAGCATCACCGATATTCCTCGGCAAAGACTTCAATGAGATTTGCCGTACTTATACTGAACAACCAAAAAACTTAAATAAAGGAGCGAACTAAAATGAAAAAACTTGTATCAGTAATCCTTATTGCCGTTGCCTTAATAATGGGCTACAACATAGGCAGACAGCAAACTATTCAGCAAGCAGAACTGCTTAATGTAACTGACAGCGAATACTATCTGAACTTCGGTGATGAAGTCCACATCTACACATTTGAGGAGGAATAAACAATGAACGAAAATCACATCAAATCCCTAATCAAACTTACAAACTTCAGATACAGAGCCGATGAGGTGTTCGATAACCCTATGAACACCTTAAAGCTGATACAGCTTATTGCCGAAGATTATGAGGTTTGCGTTAAACTCCAAGAGGAGCTGTATGAAAAGTGCTGTTTCAAAATACCTGAACTGATGAAAGACTTTGAAATGGCTGAAATCCAAATGGGCTTATACAAGATTATCCTTGCCGAACTGCCCAAGTATCTGTAATAAACGGCTTTGGTGGGTATGTGCCAAACAACCTACCGCCATTCGCTTGCCAACAGCATAGAGAAGTCCACTTTGCGTTGAGTAATACACCAACGAAAACCCATTTAGACTTGAATGCTGTGGCAGGTTTACAACTGAATGCCGTGGCTTTCGGTAGGATAGGGATAACCGTCCATAAACCGAATTGACCACGACACCCTAATTTTACAAGCTCTGATAGGTGCAATCTCATAGCCTATGAGAGCCAAAAGGAGGCTTAAATATGAAAAACAGTATCAATTTCGTGGCAACCAAGAACATCGTTAAGGCAAACGGCTATGTAATCCGTGCTCTCTACAAGATCAATGCAGAGCTTGTTGAAGAACTCGGTGGCGAAATGGTTAAAGACAATGAAGTCTTTACCGCTAAATTCCCCACTGCTACCAAAGCCAAGGCTTTCGTGAGCCAAGCTAAAACCAGCATCAGTAAGAAGGCATACAACGCAAGCCGTAAGACCGAGCCGAAGAAAACTGCTCCTGTATCTGGTAAGGGCAATAGCAAAGCCAAAACCGTAACCTTGACCGATAGCAAGGGTAAATCCTATGAGGTTCCAGTGTCGGCACTTGGTAACAGTAAGGCAAAACCTGCCACTCCGAAGAAAAAGGCAGCTGCACCCAAGAAAGGAAAGGGTAACAGCAATACAAAGCAAATGTCCAAGTCCCACCAAGCTTATCTTGAAACCAACAAGGCGTTCAAGAATAAAAAGGTATCCTACGGCAAGTGGAAAGCAAAGTATGACGAAATCCTCGCAACTTTATAATTCAGTTTCTGATGGCTTTGCGGTTTGAGCCATAAATCAAGCCGAGCCAAATAAACAGTATCAGCACAAACCCCCGACCACAGGTAAAGTGGCGGTTAAGGTCGCTGTACAGGAGGTATTTATATGGCAAGAGTAAGTGCAAAGGTTTACGATTGGAAACCGCAAAAAGGCAAGGCAGTAGGGCTTATGAAGACCTATGATGCCATTGAGGGCAACCTCGACACACTGTTCAACATTCACATTACCCACAAGACTTGGGGCAAAGAATGGTATCAGTTGGTAAAATGCAAAGCATATCAGAGTGCGAAAATGATGCTCGCAACTCGTGGTAAAGGCGATTGCCTTGTGATTGCTATGAACTGCATTGATGACCTTGCGTTTTTGCAGGCTCAAATGAAATTACTTGATAGGGGGACAAAATAATGAAGATTTGGCGTATTGCAGAATGCACACAAGAACTTGCGGTTGGTCGAGAAGTAATTCTCGACTTTTCCGATGCAGATAATTGCAAAATCCTCTCCGTTGAGGGTAATGAACTGTTGAACTTTGGCAAGGCAATCAATGTTGCCGACGGTGGCTATAACTGCTACTTGATTGAACTTCCCAACATAACCGTGTTGCTCGAAAATACAGGCGAAGAGATTGATTTCTGTATGGCAGACGATGACGAATGGATATATGTTCCGATTTTTGAGGAGGTGGAATAATGGACGGAATTGTATTGAACGGCACAATGAAAGATATATGTGCCGAATTGCAGGTTGACCTGCGCTTATTTGGGAATATCAGCGTACTTGAATACCAAGCTATTCGTAGCAACATCGCCAAATATGGTGTTGCCGCAATTAGCTATTACAAGCAGAAAGCAGACGAGGAGAGGCGCAATCGCTTTGATACGGCGTTAGCAGAGCAGTTTGGAGTTTCCGTGGACGAATTAAAAATACAGTTGGGGAGGAGCAACAATGGAACGATTTGAAGTACACACCATAGCGAGATGTGACGAGGATTTGGGTGTATTAGTATTCGATGATGGTCAATTAGCCATCTACGAGAATAGAAAGATTGCCCAAAGAGTGGCAGACGGAATGAATTATCTGCGCAAGACAAAAGGCTGTGGAATGGCATACCACACCTATGCAGTGATTAAACAGGAGGCTCAAAATGATTGAATGTTATGTGGGCGATTATGTCGCCTATACCGAATTTGGCAAAACCAAAATCACCAGCGTAGCTAACTATGAGGCGGTTATCCGTAATGACCGCCAAGTAGTAACCTTTGACGGCACTATCCACGAAGCCGTTGCATATATCAAACAAAACTTTGGAGGACAACAACAATGAAAGCTTGTTTTGGATTAAGTAGCAAAGAAACAGGAATACCCACAATGAGAGAGCAATGCCTTGCATATCATACAGATCCTTGCGACAACTGCAATAAACCCTGCTGTTATGACTGCCCTTACGCCAACTGCGACACAAATGAAGAGCCGACAGCAGAAGAAATCCGTTCGAAAGAACGCACTGAATACCTTTCATACCAAGTCCACCAAGCACAGCAAGTTGTTTGGTGGCTTTCTTATCAGCCCGAAGTATCTGACAGCGAGCATCGTGAACTTGAACGAATGAGTACCTTTTTAGCAAACTTGCATGAACGAATTAGATAGGAGTGATTCAAATGAAAATTAACGAAGGCAATTACGGCGAAAAGCTGTACACAGTAACACTTGGAACAGGGTTCGCTTGGACAAAATCCTTTGAGGCTTATGCCTACAATGAAAGCGAAGCGGTTGACATCGTGGCAGACTATGTGGAAGAACATCATATGTATCTGTATGCCGACCACTATGACCTTGCCGATGAATGCGAAGTCGGACAATCCGTAGATGAATATGCGGAGGCAAATGGCTTGGTTTGCTGTGGAAACAGCGGAATTTACCTGCAAATACTTGAAATTAAGGAGAGTGAAAACAATGAAAACAATTAACCTGAACGCTTGGGGAACTAACCACCCTATCTCATTTTACCTTGACAACTATGCCGAAAACGACAATCTCTATGTGGGCTTGATAACAACCGAAGACGGATATGCCGAGCCTTGGAGCGACTTGACTGTAAATCTTGGAGATAAACTGCCTGCAAACTGTGCCTACATTGACACCAACAACAATGGACAGCAAATCGTAGAATGGTTGATAAAAAATAATCTTGGCAAACCTACGGGAAGATATGGATTTAGTGGATTTTGCTCATATCCCTTGTTTGCGTTCGATATGGACGAGCTGTCTAAATACTTGATTACGGAGGACAAATAAATGCTTGTAAAATTAGCACTTAATAGCGAAAAGCTTAAAGAATACAATCGCCGCATTAGAGAGATAAAGGCGGAATACCCGACTTTCTCTTTCGAAGAGGTTGAAAAGCTCGAAGATATATTCTGTCCATATGTTAATGTAGTGAAAGATAACATATTGGTTGAATTCAAAGCAATCGCCAAAGACCATAGACCGTTAATGGAATTGAAGAATGTGTATGTTTGTGGGTGGAGTGCAGACGACTATACGCTCGAAATGACCACTGATTATAAAAAGAAAATCAATCTCGATTCACCGATATATTGGTGGAATTATGGTGTTGCCGATAATGCTTCACAAGTAATTGACTATTATGAGTATCTTCTTTCTATGCACGGTGATTATATGAATAACCGCAAGTTTGTTATTCTACTCACGCCGATATTCAGAGAGTCTCAACCAGAAAGAGGTGGTTGGAGATGGCACAAGTGGGGACAATACATTGGTGATTTCGAACCGCAATGTGAATATTTGTATGACGAACAAGGAATTGATTATGTATATACATTCACAATCCTTGAAGTAGAAGAATGTCAAGAGGAGGACAAATAAATGGTAGTTACAAACAAACTTTACAGCCCACAAGAATTTGTGGAGGTGCTTACAGGTAAATATTACACTTGGTCGTTTGAGGACGAGATTGACATTATACATGCGTTGCTTGCCGACAATGGCATTGAAAGTGAAGAAAATCCGCTGTGGGATTATCCCCTTAATGAGATTGACCACATTGTAGAACACGACATACCCGTTGTTCTTGTTGATGTAATGGTTGTATCCCCCAACGGCGATTTCAAGCACGAACTCCGTTGGTTTGAAATACCTGCGGATTGCATTGTAGATTTTGAGGAGGTGTAATGTGATGAAAGCAAATATTTACGAAGGCTTAACGGCGATTCTTATGCAAGAACTTTTTGAAAATGGCTTATTTGACATAAGTGAATTAGCGACCAAATACGGTTTTAGCGAAGAACAAGAGGTCACACTTAGAAGCATTTATAGCCAGTATTATGAGGAGGACTAACCTATGAAAGCAAAATACTACCATTACGGCAACGACTGTATCATCTACGACCAAATTATCTGTGACGATAATGTGGTTGTCAAAATCCGCACCTATGAGGGCTGGTTTGGCAAAGATACCGACCACGAAACCAAAGTGTGCTTAACAAATGCAGAGGCAAGACGAATGTTTTATGCGTTTTGCCACGAATGTGAAAAAGAAAAGTATGATTGTGAGTACAGAAAGGAGGACTAACCTATGATTGGCAAATTCAAAACACCCGAGGCACTCTTGCACTCTTACGAATGTCTTGAAAAAGAATTCACACAAAAATGTCAGCAAATTAAACGAATGGAGGAACAAAATATGAAAGTTTATGAACTCAAAATTGACTGGACGATGGGCGACGGTTGGGACTGCACAACCGAAGTTTACGCAACCGAAGAAAAGGCAAACAAAGCATTTAACACCGAAGTTGTACAAGCCATGCAGGACTATGATGTGTTCGATGAACAAACGGGCGAACTCACTGACGACGACTACATTCTCGAACAAGGGAATGGATATTGGCACTTGTACCAAAAGGACTTTTGGACTGACCGCCACTGTTTAATTACTGTAACCGAAAAGGAGGTTAAATAATATGTACGAACTTACTGTAAATGAAAGATCTTATCTGCTCGACTCAATGGTGGAATTACTCGATGAGTATGACTACGACTACAAAATAGATGCCCTTAACGAAATCATTGATGAATGGGCAACCCAAAAGGCAACCTTAATCGAGGCTTTCAAGAAACACCCTAACTATGTTGACGGCAAATTCTTGATTGCATTTGACTACAACTATGAGCGTGGACTTGATAGGGGTGTAATTAGTGCATTCCGCAGGTATTTAGACCGCGTTGCTTTTGAACACAAGGAATTAGTCCCCGATGATATTAAAGAACAGCGGGAGGCAGAGGGCTGTCCTTGGTTGCCGAACAGGTTATATGAGTTTTTACTTGAATACTTAGGCGACTACATTACAGGCAGAACAATCTCTGAAGAAACGGCAAAGCACCTTGAACAAATCATTCCCCAAATTCACCCCCATACAGGTGAAAAATCCAGCCGTGTAATCAACCGAATTTGCACCTATCTCGGCTATCACAAGCACCCTGAATATAACCGTGAGTTTGCTAAATTCGCTGATGGTTTGAGTCCTATCACAATCAAACGCCATACGGTATTGAGTATCAACCCTCTCGACTACCTTACAATGTCGTTCGGTAATTCGTGGGCAAGCTGTCACACGATTGACAAGGAAAATAGACGAGGTATGCCGAATAGTTATTCAGGACAATACAGCTCAGGCACAGTCAGCTATATGCTTGACGGCTCTTCAATGGTGTTCTATACTGTAGATTCAGCATATGATGGCAACGACTATTGGACACAGCCGAAAATCAACCGCCAAATGTTCCATTACGGCGAAGATAAGCTTGTACAAGGCAGGCTGTACCCTCAAGATAACGACGACAATGGTGAGGCATATACTCCTTACCGTAACATTGTGCAGAGCATTATGGCAACCATCTTCGACTTCCCGAATTTGTGGAACTTGAAGAAAGGTCACGAGGCTGCAAAGTTGTATATCCAAACACGAGGAACACATTATGCAGACTACTGCTATTACAATAACTGCTCATTGTCACGCATTAAAGACCGTGAGAATGAAAACAGCTTTTATGTTGGTGCAAATCCGATATGCGTGACTTGTGGCAATACTCACTCTGTATCTGATAATATCAGCTGCTGTAACTCTGGTAGCATTTGTGAAGATTGCGGTTGCCGTATTTACGACGAGGAAGACGAATACTGGGTAGGTGACAGTTGTTATTGCCGTGACTGTGTAACTTGGTGTGAGGTTTGCGATGAATATCATCGTAACGACGACACAACCTATATTGACCATGAAAACAGATATGTGTGCAACAGCTGTCTTGACCGCCATTATACTTATTGCGACTGTTGTGAGGAATATTACTACAACGAGGACACCTATTACATTGAAGGCACTGGCGAAGATGTATGCTATAATTGCAGAGAAGCAAATTATGTAAGATGCGATGACTGTGGCGAATGGTTTAGACCCGACCAGCTGCACGAAGGTATTGGTGGTGAATACTACAACTCTTGTATTGATGACCACCGTGAAGATGAAGAAGAGGAGGAAGAATAATATGTTCGAGAAGATTTGTAGAATGTCCCAAAAGGATTTGAAGAAGTTTGTTGCCAAGGAACTCAATAAAACACGCGACAAAGTGATTACTGGTGATGGTTATGTATTTGCACAAGGCGATTTCCCTGTGCTGTTGGTTGCACACCTTGATACTGTGCATAAAGAATTGGTTCGAAAAATCATTTATGACAAAGATATGGACATTTTATCGAGCCCTCAAGGTATCGGTGGCGATGACCGCTGTGGTGTATATATGGTGCTCGAAGTTCTCAAGGCATTTAACTGTTCGGTGCTGTTCTGCGAAGATGAAGAATGTGGTGGCATCGGTGCAAACAAGTTTATAAAGACCGAGCTTGCCAAAACCCTTGAGTTCAACTACATGATCGAATTTGACCGCAAAGGTAGCAACGACGCCGTATTCTACGACTGTGCGAATGATGAGTTCGAAGAATTTATTACCGAAGAGTTCTACAAAACAGCTTGGGGCAGTTTCTCCGACATATCCATTCTCGCTCCGTTCTTTGAATGTGCGGCAGTAAATCTGTCCTGTGGATATTACAATGCTCACACTACAAAGGAATATGTTGTGATTTCTGAAATGCAAGAAAGTATTTTCCAAGCGTGCAAAATCCTTGCAAAGACAACTGAAGACGATAGATTCGCATATGTCGATGGATACAGGGGGACTATATGGGACGATTGGGGCGATGTCGATGGGCTTTACCTCATCGAATGGTATGACATAAAGAAAAAGCGAGATGAGTGGACAGAAATTATTGCCGTTTCTAAAGCAGAAGCAATAGGTAAGTTCTGCATGGAGCATCCAGACATTCCATATAACAGCTTCTATGTAACCGAATGTGATTACGAATCTTGTGTGAGATAATACAAAACAAATGATTATTCAGGAGGTATCAATAATGATTTATCAAGAAGCACCTCGCAGGTCGCTAAACGGTTGCGAAATATCAAAAGACAAAGGGTTTTGGCTTGATGGTAATGATTACCAAGATTGTATAAGACAACTCAAAGAGTGGGGAGCATCTCACCCCGAAAAGTGGATATATTTCTATGATTGCGGTCTTGGTCCTGCAAAGCCTGTTCCTGTTGCGAAACATCTTTTGGAAGTTGCAATTTATGATTATGAACCAGCACATTTTATGATGCTCTATCATCTATTTCAAGAGGGTTGTGAATACAAACGCGAAATCGATATGATGAACGAAGATGAAAGAGCTGAATTGCGAGCAAAGCAATTAAAGAGCTTATATTTACTAGGCTCATCTTTTAGAAACCAAACAAAATGATTAAATGTCTGGGCTATCGGACATAAACGGGCAAAGGAGATTTATTATGAAACAAACAGTAAAATGTAACCCCAACAATTCGTGTGTAGATTGTAAAAACAACGGTGTAAATATAAAACTGACCAATAAATGTAATTGCAATTGCGAGTTTTGTATTGAAAAGGGTGGATTAGTCACAGAAGAGAAATCTGTTCAGACATTGATTGACGCAACGAATTTGCTCGACTACAACAATGTTTTGGTTCTTGGTGGCGAACCTTTGATTTATCCACATTTAGAAGAATACCTTGCAGGAATACGCAACAAGAAAATTTATCTAACAACAAACGGAACGCTTTTGACTAATGATGTAGCAGAAATGCTCAGCCAATATTTAACCGCAATCAATATCTCCATACATCATTATACCGAGCAGAAAAACGCAGAGATATATAAATACGAGCAATACTCGTTTGATAATATTCGCTCTGCAATTAAGATTTTTAATAAGAATGGTATTCCTGTAAGAATTAATGCAAATCTCGTGAAAGGCGTATTAGACAACGCCAACGACGCAAATAAAATGATATACTTTGCACAATTTATGGGAGCAAATTCTATAAGATTTGCTGAGATTCAGAATTGCGAAAGTTTGTGGGTGGATTCTACGAAATTATTCAAGGATTTGCCTGAAAATCCTTATGTAGATGGGTGTGAAAAAACTGTTTATGTGGACGGTGATTTTAAGGCAACTGTTAAAATGACTTGCGGATTTGTTAATTTACTAAAAGAAAAACCGAATGACCCAACTCGCAAACAGACGGAGCGAAAAGTTATTTATCCAGACGGCGAAATTCTTAATGGGTGGTACAACATTCGTAACGGGGTCGCTACATATCACGGCAAGAAACAGCCCGTTCAAACAGAAGTGCGATATGTGGATAGATATGTAGAAACTAATAGTTGCTACTAATAAAGTTAAAGGAGGACTAATTATGAAACTTGAAATGTATTGCAACGAATGTCAGCACGAATGGCGAGAGGACTACGAAAATGCCAACTGCTACGAATGCCCGAACTGCCATTCAACCAGCGTTTATCGTAGCAGGTATATAACCTGTCAATGTGGTGCAACTGTCTATTGCGACGGCTTTACCAACGAATGTGATGGCTGTGGCACTTTATATAACGCGTTCGGTCAAATGCTTGCACCGCCCTCACAATGGGACGATGAAGATAGATATGAATGCTTTGGACCTCAAGATTATGACGAAGAATTTTAATTAACAAGGAGAAATATTATGAAAAACATCAACAAAACTATGGAACTTATGGCAAACGGTATGAGCATCAGCAAGGCACTCGCAGAAGTGTACAAGACGCGTAATGTGCAAATCCCTTTCAGAAAATGCGATTTGAAAATTCCTGTTGAAGATGTGGGCTTCTGCAATAGAGCTATGCGTTGTTTTGATGACGCCAAGCTTAAAACTGTGGCACAAGTAGTGGATTACATAAGCAAGAACGGCTATAGAGCGTTCCACTATCTCGGTAAAGCAACCGCCATTGATATATCCGAACATCTGCTTGACTTGGCTTGGAGCAAGCTCAACAAAGTGGAGCGTGCAGAATTCCTGCTGTTGGTAGACGAAGAAAATGAGGCAAAGGAGGATTGAAATGAAGAAGATGATTGTACATCTTTGCAAGGGTTGTCAAGAAGCCTACAAAGAAGAATTTGGGGACGATATGGGATATACTGTGCCTGTCAAAGTAGTCACAGTTCCTAAGAAAAAGTGTGATAATTGGGAGCGACCTGATGGAACACTTAATCAAGAGCATAAAGAATTTGAGTACATTGAAGAGTAAAGGAGAACGATTATGGAATTTAAGTATGAAATTAAAGGCGTAACATTGGACGCACTTGATATGCAACGCATTAAAGAATATTACGAGGAACTCTGTACTGCCGAATATTTGGTGGAAAACTATTCATTAGATGAAGAGCAAGCTATGGGTCTTGCAGCCGATGTTCGTAGATTGATGGACGATTATGGTTGTGATGAAGATGTGGCAATCGAAACAGTATTCCAACAAGAAGGCATTGGATTTGATATAGACGAAGAAGAGGAGGACTAAATATGAAAGTTACATTGCGAAAATTTTTAGAAATTACGGGCACGGATATTATCCACGAATATTTATGTGAACTGAGAGTTGATAAATACGATAAACAGTTTGATTCTTATTTTCCTGAGCGCATTGAATTTGGCGACGGCAAATATCTGCTGGCAAACATTACAAATCTTGAACCTTATATGGATTACGAAATTTATCAATTTGCCCAAGAAACTTATTGGGGAGAAGTGGAATACCAGTGCATATATTTAAGAAAAATTAAGGAGGACTGATATGATTACGACCGAACAAGCATCTCAATTTTTAGATGATTTCCAAGCAAGTGATTTACTTGCAATTCAACAACTCAAAAGCACAACAATGAAACCATCTGCATTATATATGTATCTTGAGGCATTGGAAAACTTAAATGAAATTATGATGCTTATGGAATTAGGCGACCTTGAATGGACGATGGAGTTTAATGACCTATACCGAAATGCCATTGGGTTGCTATATGATAAATGCGAACAAATTTTGAAGGAGGACTAATATGCCATACAAATCCGAAAAACTTAAACTACCACCCACCAAAGACCGCCGTCGTAAATTAACCGACGAGCAAAAAGAAGAAATACGCCTTATCTATGCTGAGAGCAAAGTTGGTACAAGACCACTTGCCAAGCAGTTTGGCGTGAGCCGTAGCTTAATACAAATCATCGTCAATCCCGATATTGCCGAACGAAAAAAGCAGTATGTCAAAGACCATTGGCGTGATTATCGCCCAAGCAAAGAGGAGTGGGCGAAAACAATGAAAGAACATAGGCACTACAAACAAGATTTATTTTTGAAAGGAGAAATTTAATATGGCAAAATGGATTTACACTTGTAAAGGCGGTACGGAATTACGTAACTTAATTAGCAGGGCTGGCACTTGGGAAATGAGCATTGAAATTCTTAGACATCTGACCAAATGCTATGATGAGATTATCGAAAACTACCCTTGGGAAGATGAGTATGATAAATTAGATTTCCAAGAGGCAAGAGAAATCTTGGAGGGTGACGACGACATTATCTATGAATGGATGAATAGTGGCGAAGACATTGATGTTTATGGTTTTGAAGATGATGAGGAGTTGGTAGACGAGAGATTATCAGAGTTCTACGACTTGTGCGACAGCTACAGAATTTGGGTGGAGGTGTAATATGAAAACTCGTCAAGAAATTTTAGACTATCTGCAAATTGCTCATTGTGACGAAGAGTGGGTTGATGAAGTTGTAGAAACTGCCCAGCGAATTGAACAAGAATACGAAGAGGAATTGCATGAGGGTGCTGTTGGTTATGGTTTGCTGTGTGATTTTGTACACATGCCTTGGGTTCTCGAAGATTGTGAGATCGAAAAGATAGCAGAAGTAGACGGCATTGTAATTTATAAAAAATTGGAGGTGTTGTAATTATGTCAGAAGTAAGAAGTGCAATAATATTGCAAAGCGAATTAAATCCGTGGATTGATATATGTATCATTCCTGATAAACCCGATGACCTTGAAAAGGTTCGATATTTCGCAGAAAAAGTGTATGACGATTGGTTTGATTATGATACCGATAAACCCATCGTTGATTATATCAAGCGTAGGTTGGACGAGTATGAATGCTATTGTGAAATCTATTGTGCAAGTGAAGAGGAGGAAGAAATATGAGGACGATTATAGCAATTCTTGAGGTTGACGACGACAAAGCGATTGAGGAAGACTTAGGAACAATCGAGTATATTGAGAGAGAGTTTGACAGGCTTGAACAAAGCGGAGTATTTCTGCAGAATGCGCGAATACTTGATGACGATGATGAGTATGATGCAAAGGCTATTGAATTAGCAAACAAAATATTTGAGGAGGACAAATAATATGAAACAACTTACACTTGGTGACATTTTAGAATTTGCGGAGATTCTTCGCAAGGAAAAGGGCTTAACTGATGATGAAATTAAAGAACTGCCTGTATATATCAGCGATGATGATGAACTCAACGGTATTCATTGTAGTTGGAACTGCTGTATTATTGACGCCGACGATGAATACGACGCTGACTATGTTGAAATGATTAACGAAAAGAGATACAGCCACAAACTTACTGGTAATGATTCAGCAATCTTAATTGCATAAACCAAACAAAATGATTAACCGAGCGGTGGCGGTTATATCACCGCAAAAAGGAGGATATATAAATGGAAAACAAAATTAAAGTAACAGTTGAGTATCAGACCCCCAGCACAAACAAATTTGACGCACTGATGAACGAGTATGCAGTGGCTAAGAAAGTGGCAGATGAAACGATAGCATATTACAGACCATTAGCCGATATCGCAGAAGAGGCAAAATTTGATGCGATTATGGAGCAGTTAGAAACCATTAAGCAGTATGCAAAGCGAATTTCTGATATTAGCAATACGGCTGTGTGGATTAGGGCAAGTTTGTCCGCAGAACTGAGAAATTCTCCATATAGTAACATCGACCTGTATAGACACTTTGAGGTAGTGTATAGACCGCAAAGTGGATTTGAGATTATATGGGACGGTGATAAATTTACCAAAGAGCGTTTGAGAAAATACCGCGAAGCTATGTGCTACAAAGAGCGCAATATCATTGGCAAGTGGGACGAATGGGGCGTGTATCGTATGTTAGAAGACTCTGCGTGCAAACAGCTCAAAGATATAATTCAGCATCAGGTAAACAAAGGTCAAGAGCAAATCAATAGACTGAAAAACATTCAAGGAGGAATTTAACATGGAAAAACGCTCAGCTATGAACAAAGAACTCAAGGCAAAGTACGACGCATTCAGAAATGAGTGCGGTAACGAGGGTTATTTTAGAATGGCAATTGCTTATGTGATGGACAAGGGATTTAGTGCTGTATCTCAAATAACCGACGATGAAATTAAGGATATGGTGGCACGGCTTGAAGAAAAAGAAAAGAATAGCACTGGCGTAAGCATTATGACGCCCGAATTTCAGGGCTGGATAGTTGAAATGGCAGTCAAGCTCGTCAAGATTGGCGGTGCTATGGACTTGCTGAAGTATGTTACGAATGAAGTATTTATTGGATAGGGAGGAATTTGAAATGAAAAACTATACAGAGATATTTGAAGAATTTTTAGACTTGATTGAGTTTACGCTTGTTAAACACCAAGGCGACAATGCGTGGTCATTGTGGGATAGACAAGGTGTGAACTTAGGCGACATTGATCAAGACCGTTTTGATAGTGCGAGTCAGATTATTGACAGACTTGATATCTACATTAACGACTACTTATACAGGGATTTAGAAGAAGAACTTGATGCCTACGAGGTTGATTTAGATGGTCGTGAGTTGCCTTGGAGTGCAGAAACTTGGTTGGCGTTGCGAAATGATGAGGTGTTCTATGGAAAAAATAAACGATATTTCGATGAACACAAATGGGAGTTAGATGTGTTTGATATGATTGTCAATCACGCAGATGAAATTAATCTTGAAGAATGTTATTACGAGGAGGAAGAATGATGAAAACATACGAGGTAATTATCCATTATGCAGGCGCTGTTAATGTTCAAGTGGAGGCTGAAAATGAAGAACAAGCACGCGAAATGGCAGAACAATCATTTGATGAAATGTCCGACGCAGATTTGATTGCAGACCTTGCCGATATACATATTTGCGATTGTTGGGAGGTGGATTGATTATGTTAAAAATTAGTACAAGTGGTGTTTGCCGAAAATGTAAAAGAGCAACCTTATGGTACAAAGATGGCAAGTTTGTGTGCACCGAATGTGGTAGGAAGTACACATCAAAAGAGATTGTACAAACTATGAGTGATTTGTTTGAAATCACGACAGGCATTACCAAACAGGAGTTCGTTGAGAAGTCTAAGCTGTTGAAAAATTTAACGGATAGATTTAATGCGGATTTCCTTGGATATGAACCTTGTGGGAAGGGAGTTGGCTTGTTAGATATTGGTTGGGAAGGTGGATATCCTGTGCGACTGAATATGATGGTGCAAGAGTTGAATGAAATTTTAGATTAAAGGAGGCATCTATGAAAGCTATTAACACGAAGTTTGGAACGATTTACATTGAGGATTTGGAATATGACCGCCATAATCCTGCTGGCAGAGAGGAAGAAGATAGAATTAAAATCTTCGATTCGCTTGGAAGATACCTTGATTATTGGACGATGGATGCATTGATGGGGATTGCTACAAGTTCTGATACCACCATCGAAGAAGAGTATCAAAGTATTATTCATAGCTGTGAAAACGCAGATAACCTGAAAGACTTTTGTCCAGACATTAGATATGCAACAAACGATGTTGAGAAAATGGCATTGTTTATGCAGGCTGACTACGACTTAGATATTGAACGTCAAGAGTTGATTGCAATGATATTCACTAAGAACCGCAAAGGAATTGAAGAGTTGGTTCTCTCAAATGATTTTATCAACAAAATTGGGGATTGGTATATCCTCATCGAAGAATGTTAAGGAGGTATATTATGAACAGACAAATGCAAGAACAAAAGAAGAGAGAGCTTCGGCAAGAAATCGAAGCCAATGGCTATGGGTGGGTAAACGGCAAGTACATTAAACCGCCCGAAGAGTATAGGTTGCGTGATAGAGAATTGAGTTGTATCAGTATGATTGACTCAATCCTGTGTTATAACTGCCGTGGCTGGCAAGACGCCGAAAGGGTGTTGAAATATGAGGAAACTTCATACCACAATTATCTTGCCGACTATGTTGATTTGTTCGGCAGAGATAAGGTGCTTGAACTTATACAAGGGCAGATAGATTCTATTGACAGCGTATCGGTAGGCGTGTTTACCGATAGCGAAGGTTGCACATATAACTCAATCAATTACAAAAATTAAAGGAGGCCATTAATATGACAATCAACAGCAAATATTATGTACAGAAAAAGGAATTCGTAGCAAAACTCAGCGAGGTGCTTAACCTTGCGAAATCTCATCTTACTTGTGAGTACAAGCTTGGTGAAGAACTGCCAACAAGGAAGAGATGGATGAATCATCTCAGCGAAGATGGTAGTATGACTTATGGCGAAGTTGATTACCAGCCACAAGGCGAATTTGTTATCGTAACTTGTGCAAACGGATATCAGTATGAGATCAATGTATCGGGCAATAGCTTGGCCGCAATTGGTGAAGAAGTGTTTACACAAATGGTCTGCAAATAAGGGCATACCATGTACGAGATGAAATAAAATGGAGGTAGCAGGTATGAGAATATTTAGCAAATTTGATGTGTATGAACGCAAGTATACTTATGATGAAATGAAGGTTATGAGCTTAATTCTTCAGTATGGTGAAGATATGTTTGTCTTTGACTATGAAGATTTGTGCCGTATTGCCGAGGCTGTGTATGCACATTGGGCAAACGACGACGAGAGAGATCAAGAAAAGGTTGACAAGTATCCCTGGATTGATATTTATGGCGAAGAAGAATACGGATATATTCAAGCCTATGCATCAAGAGTATTACCTGAATTTATACAGCTGTACAAGGAAATGTTTATTTTAAGGAGATGTGACGTATGAGTAATTTTATTCCAAGAGGCTGGAAACAAAACAGTAACAAACAATTACAAGCAATTTATGATGAGTGTTGCAACAAGGCAATCGAGTTGAAGATGCTTGATTATACACCGAAGTTATACATCTTCAAGTCAACCACAATGTGGGGCTGGGCAAGATATCCAGACAAATATGATAAAATGGCTGGACATAAGCCATATGTAGGACTTAACGAAGTGTATCTTCAAGACCCTACCAAAGCTTATAACACCATATGTCACGAACTTGCACATATTGCATCACCAGCAAAAGAGCATCACGGTTACACTTGGAAATACAACTTCGCGAGACTCGGCAGGCAATTTGGATTAGAGCGTTTTGAAAGATGTTCAAGCAGTAGCTATGTTGGATTGAAGTTGCCGAAAAAAGACACATCTACAACATCATATAAGTATCGAGCTTATTGTCCAACTTGTGGAAATGAATGGAAATACAAAAGTCGTTGTAAAATCATTCAAAACCCAAGCAGATGGAGTTGTAATAAATGTAAAACAAAATTAAAATCCGAAAAAATTTAATTAAAGGAGATTATATATGAAAATTAAACGCAATGTAAATGGGAAAGAAATAGAGTTTGTGCTTACTTTTGAGGAACAAATGATGTCTTATTATGAGTGGCAAAATGAGATAGACAAAGAAGATGTGCAGAATGTATTGGATGAGATGGGGCTAACCGCTACCGATGAGCAGTTGGAGTTGATTGCGGATAAATTCAGAGATTATATGGCTTGTGATGATAGCTGGCGTTACCATGCAAAGTATGCAATTAATGAAGTGTTGAAGAATAAATAATTGGAGGTATATTATGAATAACAAAAAGGAAAACATGATGTATTGGGATGCAATTGATAACTTGACAGAGGGTTATGTAAAGAAGCTTGTAAAGTTTAGCACTACCAAGGTAAATGTGTATGGCTCTTGCTATACCGAAGACGATATACAAGAAATGGATGCAGAAGAACGCAAAGAGGCTAGAGAAGAAGGCATTATGGAAATTGCAAAAGAAATTACTGAGTTTGCTGTGAAATTACTTGAAGAACAGTACGGCGCAGAGTTTCCGTATGTAGATGAAAATTATTAAGGAGGTGTATTCTTATGATGGTAAAAAATCGACTTAAAACAAAAGGTGCAATTCACGGATATAAGTATTCGAATGGTTGCGGTGGCAAGAAATGGATTCGTGGCAGAGTAATGTTTTCCGAGGGAAGACAGTGGTTAAGTAATTGTGATTGGATTATGGTTATCACTAAAACCAATCTTGATACTCGTGAGATTTCTCTTGCCACATTAAAAGAGGCAAAAAGATTCTTGACCGAAGAAGGTTATCAGGAGTATGTTGCAGAAAAATACATTGAAATAGCACAAGGTGCATAAGGAGGATTTAGTATGAAAAAATATAGAGTGTTGGGTAATACAGTGGTTTCCGTATTCAAGGAGGTTTATGCAAACAGTGAAGAAGAGGCTTACGAAATAGCAAATCAAGAATTACACTACTTGACTGGCTATGCTGGTAATAATGGTTGGGATAAGCTCGTTGGTGTTGATGGTGATGATGAATCTGTATCTGCAGACGATACGATTGAATGGGACTACATCGAACTTATCGAAGAATAATTAACACACTACAAGATGATTAGCCGCCCGCCGTCGGTTAAAACGGCGGAAAGGAGATATTTATGTTAAAAACAACGAAATCTGGTGAAACTTATGCATACCCCTTGGACAAGAAAAGTAATTTTAAGTGTGAAGGATATAGCGGTCTATACAGCATGATTGATGCGGCTACATACAAAGATGAGGTATATGTGTTGCTTGAACACAACTGGTATGGCGATGAAACGGCGTTGCTGTTGGCGGTATTGCCCATGGATTGTTTTCGGTGGTATGTGGTAGAAACGTCGAGCGGTAAGACGCAGAAATCTTTCTTTATTAAATTGCAAGACATATTGGAAGAGACATATGATTCCATAGATATTGCATTGTCTGACCATTATCCAGATGTAGAGCCAGACGATATTGAGTTTTGGACTGACGAAGAAATTAATAATATTGTGGAGGATTGATATGAAAGATTTTAGTTTTATTGTTCAATGTAACGACCAGCCACCAGTAAACATCAATGTGGTTGCATGCTGTCTTGATAAAGCCGAAAGGTATGCCAAGGAGATGTATGCAAAACAATATACAACTTATGCAAATGAAAGACATAACAATTGGTTAATAATGAGGAGGATTGAAAAATGACTTATGTATCTGAAATGGAAATTAGCAGAAAAGAATTTGAACGAATTAACCGACTGCTTGCAGAAATTGATTTCGATGACGATTCGAACGAGATGACAGAACTTATGCGAGAGCTTAATGCGACAGAAGATTCCTGGTGTGATGGGTTCTACTTCGAGTTTGAGAACGGGTCGACGATTTTAATTGATATTCGTTCTGGTAGCCACAATTACTATGACGATGTAATATGGCGTCAAGGCAATGAGGACATTTTGTTTGATTGTTCGTATGTACTTGATGAAGAAAATGAATACTGTATTGACGATGATGTTTACATTTGCAAATTTATTATTAAGGAGGATTGATATATGTATAAAATGATGACAGCGAAAGAAGTGGTTGATCTGTTGTGTGGGATGGAAGATGAAAGAGAGCTTTATTTCACGTTTGACGATTGTGAAGAATTTGAAGAGGGAGATGAGCCAGAAGGGTGGTATGGTGTTAAGTTTACAAGAATTTTCGATGAGGAAAATAAGGTGTTTGCTTTTGGTTATATGGGTGGTGGATGCACTGAAGCGTATGACTTGTATATGTATGTTGAAGATTCGAGAGACGAAGAAATGGTTAAGAAATTTTGCACTGAGAGATTACAAAGATTTTTAAATCAAGAGCAAGGTACGGCTTATGCTTGTGAAAAGATTTGCGTTGAAATTGAGGAGGATTGATTATGAGACTTACGGCACAAGATTTATTAACATTACTGTTGTGTGCACAGGAAACGTGTGATGAAGGGTTTGAGAGTTTTGGATTCACCAAGGGTAATTATCACTTCTACATTTATAGAGACACGATGATGGGCGATGACGAGCCTCGCTGGGTTATTGAGCCAAATGTATTGGACGAAGATGGTGCCGCAGACCCCTGTGGTGAAGTCGAGGTGGTAAGATATCAAGACTATTATGGACTACTTACTGCGTGCCAAGATTTAGCAGAAGCATATTTTAAGGAGGATTAATATGGATAAATATTTCTACATTATTGAGCAGGACGACAATGGCAACAAGTTCGTTCATATGGAAGGTAACATCTACTATAACGATGCAGACGAAACTGATATGTGTTATCGAGTTGCAGAGTGGACGTTCTTATATCTCACAATCGACGAAGCGATAGTTATGATGAATGATGATATGTTCTTTGATTATGTGAACGAAAGGGTGAACTATTTAAAAGACGTTACTGAACAACAGGCCAAAGATATGTGTGAGGACTTTTTCGATGGACAACCTGGAACTAAATTGCACATTAAAGATATCAACGATAGTACTCCTTGCGGATGCTATTGGTTTGAATAAGGAGGAGTAATTATGGAAATTAGAAAAGGCTACAAATTATTTGAGCAAGACCCAGAGGGCAATCTCTACGCATTGTTTATTGACAAGAAGGTTGTTATGCCAACAGATGTATGGCTAAAGGCAGAGAACCATCCGACCAAGGGGTTTAGCCCAAGACCTGGGTATCATATTGGCGAGGGTATTCCATCGGCGCCTTGGCTCATGTCATTCGATGGCACCTATAAAAGTCAGCGTAGCAAGTATTGGAGAAGAGTTTGGGCAGAAGTTTGGTATGTGGCTGATATTGATTACACAGATATTGTATCGCAGTTGCCAAAGAAATGTTTTGATGATCGGTTGCCACTCAATGGATTTTATAAATTCAGAGAGACTGGATGCAACAGAATTTGGATTATCGCAGATAAAATGAAAATAACAAAGATACTTACAGAAGAAGAGCGTCAACAAATACTCGACGATATTGGTTACAATGAGCAGGCTGCATTTGAGCCATATAAACAAGCCATGGCAAAACGTATGAAAGCAGTATAATACAAAATGATTGGAGTGATTGATATGAGTGAAAGGGTCAGACAAGTAATTGCGGAGCTGCCAGAACGTATAACAACAATTAGAGTTTTCAACTACCAAGGAATGTGCTTAGGAACATTTAACAGAGATAATGTAGTTGAAAAGTATGGGCATTACGGCTACATCTCTTGGTATTCCGATGGATTTACCAAGGGGTCAATGTGGATTTATAAAACAAAACAAAATGATTAAAAACTAGGAGGTTTTATTATGAAAAAACAAATTACAAATTACACACCCGAGGAAAAAATGGCAAAGATTGAGGACTTCTCCCTCAGAAGCAACGAGATTTGCGCAAACAACAACAATAGAAAACTTGGCAAGGCGGTTATATCCGTACCATTTCCAGTATGCGTTTGTAACCCAGACGCGCCTTGTTTCGCAAAGTGCTATGCTCAGCATGGATGTCAGGGGTTTGCAAATGTGCAGGGCGCTTATTACAGGAATTTGAGATTGTACAACAACAGTTCTGATGATTTCTTTGAACAGCTCTATTACAAGGTTAAGTTCTCTGGCTTGCCTTATGTAAGATTCTTTGATTCTGGTGATTATCCAGATATGGAGTTCTTGGTGCGAAGCGTTGAGTTTGTCAAGAAATTCCCGAACGTTAAATTTATGGCCTATACTAAGAAGTACGATCTTGTAAATGAGTATTTGGATAAGGGTGGTGAGATACCTGACAATTACAACATCTTCTTTTCTGCTTGGGATAGATTATGGGATGTACCCAATCCATACAATCTTCCTGTGGCCTACGTTAAGTTTAAGGATGCAAGAATGACGCCCGATATTCCTAGGCATGCTTTCCATTGCCCAGGTAGAGAAAGTACTTGCTCGGCTTGTACAGTATGTTGGAATAAGAAAGTGAAAGCAGTTTATTTTGATGAACATAATTAATGATAAAAATAATTGGAGGATATAAATATGAAAAACGAATTGTATGAAATCGTAGAGGTTTGCCCTCACTGTGAAGCTGAAAATGTTCAGATGTGGAACGTTGATACTATGGGATTTGTTGCAACGTGCAGTGAGTGCGGAGCAAAGATATTGCTGTGCGATGAATGCATGCATAGAGATGATAATCCATTTCCAGTGCTTAGATGCGACTGGTGCGACGGAAAGTGTTTTAGAGGAACAACGAAATAAGGAGGTGCAATATGGATAATACTTATGGCTGTGATATGTGTGGTGAAAGACACGATTGGGAAAGAGAAATAATTTGGATTACTTCAACGTATGGAGTATGCGTAGAATGTTTTGTTAAGTTAAGCAAAGAAGAGCTTGAAGAAATTAGAAAAATATACGAATAAGGAGAACTAATTATGAAGATTTATAGATGGTATTCGGAAGCATTAGGTATGAGTGGTGTAACAGCTGCATATGACAGCGCAACAAAAGAAGATGTGATTATGGAGGTTGAGGCATATATAGACAATACGTTTGATGATACGAAAATGGCACCGCAGTTCGTTGATGATTTGATGATATCTGTGTGGCTGATTGAAGAAGACGACGATTATAATCCGATATTTGAAACAACAATTGCAATACATTATTAAAGAGAGGTTATTATGGTTAAAGTTAAAATTGATATGACAGGATGGAATATGTGGGAATATGGTGTTCCAGATAGTCGATTAACGGTTATAAAACAAGTGGAAGATTACATTACTCCAAAAGACGGAAAAGCAAGAGCACAATGGTTATGTGAGTGTAGTTGTCTAGAACATAATCGAGTTATTGTTATTGGCACGCATTTAAGAAGTGGGCGCGTAAAATCGTGCGGCTGTTTAAATAAAGAGCGTGCGGCATATATAGGACGTTCAAATCATAAAGAAAATCAATATGATTTATCTGGTGATATAGGGGTTGGATGGACATATAATACAAACAAAGAATTTTATTTTGACAAAAAGAATTATGATATTATTAAATCATATTGTTGGTTTGAGCACGTTCCTACGAATGGTACGCACCGATTGATGGCTCGTGATGCTAATAATAATACAACAATATACATGCATATATTGTTGGGATTTAAAAATTATGATCATATCGACAGAAACGAATTAAATAATTTAGAAAGCAATTTCAGAGCGTCGACAAAACAGCAAAATAATCGCAACAAATCACTCCACAAGAATAATACTAGCGGATTTACTGGTGTAAGCTGGATGAAACAAAGACAAAAATGGAATGCACATATTACGATTGATTATAAAAGCATTAAACTTGGATATTTTGACAATAAAGATGATGCAATTAAAGCAAGGTTGCGTGCAGAAAAAGAATATTTTGGAGAATTTGCTCCACAGAGACATTTATTTGAACAATATGGTATTGTATAGCATTATAATATTGAAAGGATGATGTATATGTTAAATCACGAACAAACCAATTCTATATTAAGTCAATTTTTTAATGCCTGTTTGAAGTTCTGGAGGTCTGCTGGCAAGGATAAGCGTACTGCCTGGGAGTGGGCAATTAGAGATATTGAAGAATTAACAACCGACCCCTATTCACCACAGGGGGACAAGCTTAACGCTGAGGCCAAAGCATTGTTTATAAAATATAGAAGGATGGATTTAGGCAATAAATAGGAGGTAAGTATGTATAAAATTAGATTTCCAACAAAAACTTTCAATTAACCAAGCAAAATGATTTGACAAAACAAAATAATTGAGTATAATGTAAATTAAGACATAGGAGATATATTATGGAAAAGAAACCTAAAAAGATTATTGCACAAAAGAAAGAAGCTGGCGCCGTATTTAGATATTATAACTGCAATCCGCATCATAAGCGCACTGACGATTGTGTAATTCGCGCCATTGCATCTGGTACTGGTGACAGCTGGGAAAAGGTTTTGAAAGATTTGACGGAGTATATGCTGAAGGAGGGCGATATGATCAACACGCCAGAGTTGTACGGCAAGTATTTGAAAGACAACGGATGGGTAAAACAAAAGCAACCAGTCAAGCCTGATGGTAAAAAGATACGTGTCGGTGAGTTTGTTAAAAAATTCAAAGGTTGCGCTGTTGTGCACGCTGGCAACGGCCATGTTACTTATGTTGCAGAGGGGAAAGTGTATGATATATGGGATACGTCTAATGAGATTGTTGGAAGTTACTGGACGTATAAAGGAGAGTGATATGTTGCAAAGTCTATATAATACTGAAATATCAGAAAAGCATTGTGTTGGATATTGTAAGAAGCATTGTAGGTATATGACTTGCAAACAATTGAAGCGGAAGGAGTGTCTGCGAAAGCAATGTAGAGCTCTAGAAAAGCATCCACATGAATTTTGGAAACAGAGGGAGTTGACAAAAATGAAAAAGAAGCACAAGGAGATTGGAGTATGAGTGTGCCCAGATATTTTGTGTATAAAGGCGTTTATTATGATGTTGGAACGAGAGTAAAATTAAAAACAAGGTGGGCTGGGGTAGTTGAGACAACATTTCTCGGATATCAAACATATGATTGTTATCTTCAGCGTGCCGGAGCTACTCCAGACGAATACATTGTTGAAATAATCGAGTCCGTATATTATATACCACCGCCCGAGCCAAAGCCCAAAAAGGCAAACATATTTTTTCGCACAGGTAGTGGCAGTGCGGCACATAATGATGATGTGTTTCACGGGTTTCTGTTGTATCTTGCGGTTATGCTTGGCGGAATTATCTTTAATGATAGATGGTTGATTTGGATTATGGCAACGATGGTGTACTTTGGTTGGTTAAAGAAATTATAATTTAGGAGGACAATAATATGACAAGCGGTAGACTTGAAAAGGAAAATAAATTAAGACAAAAGATTGATGAAAAATTAGGATGTTTACCAGACATTTTTACTGAGTTTTATCATTCGATGGATGCGGATGGCAAAAGTTATGGCACTTGTTTAAAATATATATCCTACGTATCGGATTTTATGGATTTTGTAACGAATGGCAATGAGGATGATGAGTTTTATAAGAACGTGACCGTGCCGGAGCTCAGGGCGTATATTACATCTTTACGAAGAAGAACTGACGACGGCGAAGAGGTAAAGAATGGAGATAGCATTCAGGCAACGAGATGGTCGGCACTAAATACGTTCTATAACTTCTTAGTTATGGATGATTATATGGATATTAATCTGATGTCAAAAACCAAACGTCCTAAAAACCGCACTGAAAAACAAATTGTTTATCTTGAAAAAGAAGAGATTGATGAAATTTTGGATAAGATTAGGGAAAATGCTCAGCCTAGATTTATGAACCGTGACCTGGCAATTGTAACTCTTGGCATTGCGACTGGTATGCGTGTTGGTGCCTTGGTGCAAATTAATGTTGAGGATATTAACTTTAAAGACAACACGATTCACGTAATTGAAAAAGGGGGGAAAGATAGATATTTAAAGTTTGGAACAAATACCCGAAACATTTTATCGTTATGGCTAGTTGATAGAACTACGTATTTCCCAGACGTTACGACGAGCGCTCTCTTTGTATCGCAATGGAAGCAACGCATGACAGATGAGGCGGTAAGGCAACTTATGAAAAGGTATGCAGACGGGATTAACGGTAAACATATTACGCCACACAAAATGAGATCGACTGCGGCAACCAGTATTGTTAAATCCGGCATTGATATCCAGACCGCTGCAAATATCTTAGGCCATAATTCTGTTGTGACCACACAAAGATATGCGGCAGTGCTTGAAGAGAATAAGCAAAAGGCCGTAGATGCATTGGACGAATTGTTCTAAATCAATCGTTGGGCTTGTCTTTACGGCAAACCCGACAAAATAATTGTCAAACGTCAAAAACGGTGGTACAATAGCATTACAAATAAAATTTAGGAGCTGATTTTATTGTTTACGACTGAATCTCAAATCAATGGGTTCATCGAAGAGTATAAACGTTCAAGGGTTATAGCAGAAACATCTGTTAAAGCAGTGCTAAAGAGGGCGGTAGAATGGGAAAGAAAGCATGGCAAAGTGTTTTATGAGTTCGATAAAGAAGAGGCGCTTGAGATGTTTAAGTCTGCGCACGCGATTAGTGTTGTATCGTTGCAGAATGCGAATCTTACATTGAAGCATGCGGCCAGGTACTTCTTGAAGCAGGTCGGTGGAAGTGTATATGAGGAGATAGGGAAGTATGATTTGGAAGAGTGTGTTGATAAAAGTAAGAGAGACGGATTGATATTGAGCAGAGAAGACTTGACAAACATTCAGAATGACTTGTTAAATGCGACAGATAGGGGTATATTAGAGATGTTATTTCTTGGTGTAGGTGGTCAGTGGCTCAAGGAGTTGACGTTCTTTAGCATGGATCAAATCAGCAGAGAAGACGGAGTTATTTACTTTCATACAGGTAAGAAGATACCGATTACCGAAGAGCAGTATGAGATGATTAAGGCAGCTTGCGAAGAGACCGAACTTATTTCCTTTGGCGACACGATGAGGGTCAGCAAAGTGCAGAGCGAAGGATTGTATAAAATCAGGTGTAATTCGTTAAGTGCGAATAGCGATCCAGGCAATGAGCAAGACGCTGAGCGCAGGTTCCGATATGTCCAAAGGCGTTTATATTTAATATCTCAAGACCTGGGTGTGAAATTGACTTCAGGCGGCATTCAATCTGGCGGACTACTATGGAGCTTAAAGAATGAAGTGGCCGCAAGTGGTTTGACATTTAGGGAATATGTTAAGACCGAAGGGGCCAGAGCATTGGCTAAGAGGTACGACATTTTGTCGGAGTTTTACAGCCAGATATTGGTTGATAAGTTTGATAAGTTTTTTGCATAAAGAGGAATAGCTTCCTCTTTTGTTGCAGGAAAACAGTACAAAATGATTGAAATAAAATAAGGAGACAGTGTATTAAAATGAAAGTTGACATTAAAACCATTGGCAAAAAATATGAGGTGGTATATTCAGATCCACCGTGGGCACAAACAAAGGGCAATATTCGCAAATGTCGGCCAAACCAAACAAAGAAATTAGATTATGATACGATGAGTTTAGACGATATTATTGCATTGCATAAGGATTTCTTCGAGAATCATACAGAAGAAGTCCACAACGTCTTTATGTGGTCCATTGATAAATTTTTGCCACAAACAGAAGAATTTATGAAAGAGCTTGGTTATGAATTACATGCAAGAATGATTTGGGATAAAGAGAATGGTGTTGCACCAGCTTTTACCGTAAGGTTCTCTCATGAATATCTACTGTGGTTTTATAAGAAGGGTACGATGTTGAAGCCCAGAGCGGAAACTCGCGGGAAATATACAACCGTATTGCGCGAAGCATCCACTAAACACTCAAAAAAGCCAGTATGTGCATATTTGATGTTAGAAGATATGTTTCCGAATGCATCTAAGATTGAATTGTTTGCACGCAATGAAAGAGATGGGTGGGATTGTTTTGGAAACGAGGTTTAAACAACACAAAATGATTTAAGGTTATATATTCACAAATTTGGAATAATTTGATGCTTGAGGGAACGTATGTTCTATGCTATACTATCAATAATACGATTAACTTACTACGAAATGGGGCAGAACTATGGGAGAATTTTTGAGAAAATTTATGCAATTAAATGGTCGATTAGCAACAATCACGCTTGAGCATTGTTGGTTTGGCAAGCAGAAGTTTGAGGTAGAAAAAGTAAACGTTATTGAGGATGCTGATCGTTTGGGTTTAGTTTTGCATGGACAAGAGAAATTCGTATATAAGAATAAGCTTCAATTGATGGACATGCAGGATGGGATTGTCGAATTTGCAGACGATAAATTGAAAATTTTAATAAAATTTTAAAAATTTTTAAAAAAGTGTTGAAAAACAGTTGACATATATGTCGAAATGTGGTATAATACAATCAATCCAATAGGACAAAATGATTGAGAAGGAGGCGCAAGTATGGCATATGGATACGCTAAGACACAAAGAGAATTACTTTCAGTGTACATGCTGTGGTAATATACATAAAGAATATTCAGATGAAGTTATTGATTTAGAAAATGAGATACACTATGTAACAGTTTGCCCAAAGTGCCGTCAGATGCGTAAGCATCTTGACGTGGGCGAAAGTGAAAGCGAAATCGGCTATTATGCAGATTGGACGCTTGATAAACGTTATTATTAACAGTACAAAATGATTGATGAGGAGGTTATAGATGTAGGAGTGTAAAAGAATTGTTTAAAAGAAGTCCTATTGTGTAAAGTGATATGGAAGTAACTTATGAAGAATTTATACGGAATATTTTAGAAACTCGTGGGCGCTTTGAGTGTGGCGATGAGTATCATGAACGCCATCATATTATTCCAAAGTGTATGGGTGGAACCAACGATGACGATAACTTAATTGATTTATTTGCAAGAGAGCACTTTGAAGCACATAGACTCTTAGCATTAGAAAATCCAGAGAATGACAAGTTGACATATGCATGGCATATGATGGCAGTAAGAAGGAAAGATGGAAGAGATTATCAATTGTCTCCAGAGGAATATGAGGAAGCAAAAATTGCTTTTGTTAATATGATTTCTGGTGAAAACAGTCCATGGTATGGAAAACATCTTCCTGATGAAATGAAAAGTATAATAAGTGAAAGAGTAAAAGAATTATGGAATAACGAAGAGTATAGGCTCAATCAAGTCGAAAAACATAAAAAAGAAAATCTTTCAGAGGAAAGCATCTCTAACATTAAAAGGGCGGCAAAAGAAAGGGCGAATCAACCTGAGTTTATAGAACGACAAAGGTATCTGCAAAAACAAAGAATGTCCATTCCGACATACAAAGAGCAGATTAGTCAATCTTTAAGAGAAGTATTTAAAGACCCTAATCGTACACCTTGGTACGGTAAAAAGCGTTCTGAAGAAACAAAAAATAAACTGTCTGAAAGGGCCAAAGAAAGATTTCAGAACTCAGAAAATCATCCTATGTTTGGTAAATGTCATTCTGAAGAGTCAAGACAAAAAATGAGTGAATCTCATCAGGGGAGGTATACCGGTATAGAACATCCGAACTCTAAATCAGTGATATGTATTGAAACAAAACAAATATATCCGGCGGCAGCAACTGCCTCTCAAATAACTGGAGTTCATAGAACTCATATTTGTAGTTGTTGTAATAATAGACGAAAAAGAGCTGGTGGATTCCAATGGAAATTTGTTTACGATACAGTACAAAAAAATGGAGAACTTATTCAAGGCGCTATAACACTTGGAATAATTACAGAAGAATACGCATTAGAACAATTAAAAAAATTTAACAATATTTAAAAGGAGATAAAAAGTATTATGGCAAACACATTTAGTTTCGTGGGAAAGCTTTCCCGCAAAAAAGAAAACGCATTTGTAGAGAAGAGCTTTGGCTCTGGGTGGTTCACTAACGAATTGAATTTGATGATGACGTGTGGTGACAATGTGCAATGGTTACGTGCACGAGGTGGTGCATGGGACGAAAAGCACGCAGATAAAAATAAAGTTATGACTTATAAGTATAACGAGAATGGCAAAGATGAAGCGATTACTGTAGAGTGGTCAGACAGATTTAACAAAGAAATCGTAGACAGCATTGCAAATTATCGCACGTATACTGTTGATACTGAAATCAAAGAAGTAAGAGAAGAAATTGAAAAGAGCGGCGATGAGGACGCAATTGCAAAATCAAATAAGAAACACAAGACCTTTATTACCGAAATTGATTTCGTTAAGTGGCTTAATACAGTTACTGCAGAAGAAAAAACTAAAGATTGGGTTTGGAAAGTTACAGGTGAGGTTGAATATAGCTATGGCAACGGTCAGTTCTATCGCAACTTTGTACCTCGTAGAGTATATCACGTAGATCCTAAGACCGAACCTCAATGCATTGGCACTATCAAGACGTTCTATTCTTCAGATTGTATTGATGAAACAGAGAATGATTATATCTTTAATGTTTATACCCAATACTACGACTCTCAATGCAAGAAAAATTGCTTCTGTGATATTCCACTCGTTATCGCAAAAGACCACGAAAAAGCAAAAGGTTTGAAGAGACAATATAGTAAAGCAGAAGATGACGCAGTCAGAGAGCTTTCTGTGAACGTGAAATATATTAACGGCGCACAGAAGGTTGCAATTTCAATGGAACATTTGAGCGACGAACAACTTGAAATGATTGAGGATGGACTTGTAACACTCGAGCAAATTCAGAAGGATATGGGCGGATCGGTCTATGGCGACAAGAAAACCGAAATTAGAATCATAGATTTGGCAAGGGGATATGTCTCTGGTGGTTCTAAAGAAACCGCATATGAAAAGAGCGACTTAACTAAGGTTCCTTGTAAGGACGAAGAGAAAGAAGAAATCGTGGACATTTTCGACGAAGATGATGACTTGATTTAATGGCAATAGTATAGGGCGGAGTCAAAACTTCGCCCTAACAATACAAAGTGATTATAATAAAAGGAGAAATTAATTATGGCATATGGAAAAAAGAATGCAATTAGTACAGATTTAAGTAGAATAATTTTTGGATTGTTAGGTGAAAGTGGCGTTGGTAAGAGTACAACACTTTATCATATGGCAGAAACTCTATTTGGCGAAGATGGTTATATTTTGTTAGATATGGGGTCTGAGTTTGGTTCTGAATATATTGAAGGAGTTGTAGCAGAGCAGGTAGAAACATATAAAAAGTTTCTTGATGTTACCAATGATATTATTAAGAATAAAGAAAAGGATTATCCCAATTTGAAAGTTGTAATTTGCGACACTTTGGACGCTTTGTTTGAAATCGGAGAACCTTATCTTGTGAAACTTTATACGCAAGAACATATGGGAGAAAAGGGATTTGTTGCCCCTAAGACTATTAATGGTGTTGAGGGTGGATTTGGTCGCGGCATGGATCGTTTAATCGATATGGTGGTTGATCAAATTGTCAAATTGCGTAGAGTTGGGGTTGGATTCTGGTATTCAGGCCATGTCAAGCGTCGTTCTTCCGATGATGTATTTAGTGGAGAAACCTATGACCAACTTACTACCAATATGACACAGAGATATTTTAATGCTATTAAAAATAAGACACATGCGTTGGGTATTGCTTATATTGATAGAACTCTTATTCAACAAGAAATTGGAGATGAAAATCCAGTAACGCATAAAAAGAAAGTTGTCAATAAAATTACATCTGAGTCTCGCAAGGTAAAATTCCGTGATGATTCTTATACCGCAGACTCAAAATCGAGACTAAAATATATAATCGATGAGGTTAATCTCGATGAGAACGAAATCATTAAGGCGCTTAAGGATGCTATTGCAGAAGAAAAGAAAAATCCTTATAATTCCGACGAAAAGCAGCCTACTGCTAAAAAGAAGCCTGCTCCCGCAGTAATCGAAGAAGATGGTTTTGCCCAAGAAGATAGGGAAATGCTTTCAATGGGTAAAGAAGATGATGATATTCCCTTCGATACAGAAGACAATGACATTTTCGACGAACCTGAAGTAAAGGAAGAACCTAAACTCATCAAACTCAGCAAAGAACGTCTTGCAGCAATTCGCAAAACCTTCCAAACCGCAGACGATAGCGTAAGAAAAGAGGTTCGAAAGTTCCTTGCGAATTATAATAACAAGTTGGCAGATGAAATGCTTGAAAGTGACGTTATCAGTATCGAAACTCTCTTACAGATCTAACAACCCTGGGTGGTGGTGTAAAAACCACCGCCCAAATTTTTCTATTTTTTTACAAAAAAGTGGCAAAAATCAGTTGACAAACATTTAACAAAGTGCTATAATACAAACACAACAAAATTATTGAGGTGTAAAATGATTGAAGTAATTGATTATGGACTTAACAAGAAGTACTTCGCAATATGCGAATTTTGCGGCGCTTATATGTCATATAATCGCTGCGATTGTGAGTATGGGTATAGTGATTTTTTACATATTGTCTGCCCATGCTGTCATCGTGCAATTAGGCACAAAGGAGATAATTATGACAACAAGAGATAAGTTAATTAACATTATTAAACAACACGCGTGCGAATCATACGATAACATGCTTGACATCGATTGCTACTGGCTTGACGAGTACAATCTTACCGATATTGTAGACGATATGCTCAAAACAGGCTGCGTCAAAGACAACCAAGTATACCAGGTACAAGAATACGACTATGATGAAACAACGAATAAGAAGACAGGCTTCACTTGCCCTGCGTGCAGCTTCAAATTCGGCATTAATAAGTTGTATCAGTACTGCGCTAAATGTGGGGCGAAGATTCGGGGGTGGCGGCAATGATTAAAAAAGAACTCTTCGTGCAAACAATTAACTTCATCAAAGAACGAAGCGATGCGGTGTGTAAAATCAATGAAGTGTTTACCGATGAATTTGATGATTCTACATTCTATCCGTATTTCAAATATGAAGCACATATGCTCAAAGTGTTGGCAGCATCCTTTGATTACGATGACGACGTTATGTACGATTGGATTTCGTACTATTGCTATGAGTTAGACTTTGGACGTAAGCACAAACTCGGTGACGTAACCAAGAACGACATACCCATTCCACTTGGAACCCCAGAGGAATTGTATGATATGTTATTTAATGACGCGTGCGGAGGCAACGATGGAACTCAGAAATAAATTAATTGAACTTTTGCAAAAATCAGACGCATTAAGTTATGAACCAAATGCATATCCTGTGGATTTATATGCGCATCAACAAAAAGTTAAATGGTATGTTTCAGAAAATGATGGACACTTAACTATTGATTATGGAAAGCTTGCAGATGACATTCTAAACAGCAAACTATTCAGTAACTTTGAGACCTTAGCAGAGCAATCGCCACACATTTACCGTTGGACTGCTGTTGAAGATGATGGATACACACATTCAGAAGCTGGTGCTGCTAACAATATGCTTGATGCTTTTATCAAAGCGACAGAATATAGTCCGTCGTATCATAAGAAGATTGTAATTGAGAAAATCAGTGATGATGAACTTACCGATGAAGAAAAAGAATTAAAGGAGTTTTGGACAAATGCGTAAAGTTCTGAAAAACACACCAAAAACAAAGGCATACCTCAACAGCCTACCTAAAATCTACCTTGTAGGCTGCTGGGCAAAGTACGGCGTCAGAGAATATCCATTCACTGGCAAGTACGAGCAAGATAAATATAACAATAATATTAGTGTTCCATTAGTATACGACTATGATGACCATAACGGCACTTGTGATAACTATTATCTTCGTAATATTAGTTTTGTAACTACTGGGAAGATAATTATGTGGACGCAAATTAAGAGTGTGGCCGATAAGGTTGCAGAGTTGTTTAATAAGGAGTTACAAAATGGATAAGCAATTAAAACCATGCCCGTTTTGTGGTGGCGAAAATATAAAATTAGAATTAGAAGACGAATACGATGTTTGGAGAGTGATGTGTTGGCGTTGTAATGCAACAATACAAATTGAAGGCAAAGAGAAGGCAATTAAAAAGTGGAATAGGAGAGTAGACAATGGATAAGCAAAAGCAAATTGAAGAAATGGCAAATGACTTGAAGAAAATAAAGTTTGATTTGAAAGGCTGTTTTGTACCTCAATATGTTGGAGTGCATGAAGATATTACAGCAAGAGAATTGCACGATTTAGGTTATCGCAAAATCCACGCAAATGCTGTGGTGCTGATGAAGGAAGAATTGGAGAGTATGGCGTATGTGCGTGCTATGGAAAATGACCTTTGTAAAAAATGCAGAGAACGTATTGGAGAAGAATACGAAAAATTACGTAAGGAAACGGCAGAGCAAGTAATTAAATGGTATCAAAGCAAAACAGTTATAACTCCAAAAGAATTAAAGGAGTTTGCGGCACAGTTTGGTGTGAAGGTGGTGACGGAATGATTTACATTAAAAAATATAGAGATGAAGACTGCGGGATTGAACAGATTCAAACTACAGATGTATTCAAATGTAAAGGTTATGGCGAATTTACTGATAAAGGTCAAGCAGCATATTTCTTTCTTGAGTCTATTGTGAGACCTATGGTGGAATACTACAATGTTAATTCTTCAACTGCTTTTGGCAATCCCGACCTTGCAAGAATGGAAGGTAAATTCATTGGTTACTGTATGGGTAAAGGTTGGGATATCGATGAAGACAAAGACAGAATTATCATAAGAAGTGCAAAAGGTAGAAAATTATATTATATTGAGAAACCATGTATACCTCAAGATGAAATTGAGAAAAGAAAAGACATCAATAAAATGTGGGGAGAATTATTAGGATGACGATTAAATATCAAGCACCGAAAGGGCAGAGAATTAAAAAACAATTTATTGACATTGAATTAGATAATGAAACAACCGAAGGCTGGTTAAACTGGTTAGACTGGCGTTACTATCCAGAAAGTAATGAGTGGAGAAAAGACAGTGATTTCAAGCCACATGAAACTTATGCGTCAAGTTCTTGCCCTTGCCATTCATTAAAGGCAGCTATTCGGTTAATCAAAAAGTGGGATTTCCCAAAAGGAACAACGTTCAGACTTTGTAGCAGGTGGATGAGACACGATGTTTATATTACTAAATAAGGAGTTAAAAGAATGAAAAACTTAAAAAACAATTTATTTTTTATTTTATGGATAGTTATTATTATAGGTGTTGTCGTAGGCGGCTTCCTTTGGACAAATGCAGTAATCAACAGCGACTTGCCAGATTGGTGGAAGTGGATTTTACTAAGGTAAAGGAGAAAGATTATGATTTTAGGCATTATTGTTTTAATTGTACTTGGCGCACTTACAATTTACGCAACGAAGGATGACATCTTTGGATTCGATGAATTTTTGGCATTCATGGTAATATTGACAAGCGGACTAGTATTTGTTACATCATGCTTGTTTTATTCAATGTTTCAGCCAACACAAACCATAACAACCGAAAATAATATTTATACATTAGAAACTGCTATGAACTCGGAAGGTAGTTTTTGTTTAGGATCAGGCTCAATTGATGGCGTTTTATATTACTACTATTATACGCAAGATGAAAATGGTCTATATGAATTAAAGAAAGTTAAAACTGATGATTGTAAGTTAAGACTTACCGACAATGAAACTCCTAAGATTATTATAAAGCAAGAAGTTCCAGAAGAAAATGTAAATTGGTTTTTCTGCACGGGTAAGCCTTGGAATTTGTGCAACGATTATGAATATGAGTTAGTTGTTCCAACTAATACAATTCAAATCAATTCGTTTGACGGGATGATAAATTAAGGAGAAAGAAGGTGGAAATTTTTATTCTATTAAGCATGTTATTTATGCACATTGTTGACGACTATTACTTGCAAGGTATTTTGGCAAGTATGAAACAAAAAGCTTGGTGGAAGAAGCAAGAGTCGTATAAAGATTTGTACAAATATGACTACGTTGTGGCGCTTATTATGCACTCGTTCAGCCGGGCCTTTATGGTAATGATGCCGATTGCGTTGGCGATGAGTTTTAGTATTACGATTGGATGTGCCGTAACCTTGTTGACTAATGCGACTGTGCATTGTATTGTGGACGACTTAAAAGCAAATAAGAAGAAGATTAATTTGATAGCAGATCAATCAATTCACGTAGCACAGATTGTTGCTACATTTGTGTTGTTTTTGGTGTTTTGGAGGTAAGATATGACTAACAGAGAAAAATTAGATAGCTTAAATAACGAAGATTTTGCCGAAGTTATGTATGAAATTACTAAGCAAATTGGTTGGAGATATACAGTATCCACAAAGGGCATAATGGAATGGCTGAATCAACCTTACGATTTGAGCTTTTGGGAACCCGAAGAGTATTTCAGACAGTGCAATGCAAATTTGACGGAGGATTAAATTATGCCAGGATATCAACCTAAAATGAGATGTGATAGTTGTTTGAAATTTGAAGAATGTAAAAAGGGTAAGAGTGGAAAAGAAGCTTGTAAGAAATATGAAGGGAAACAGCTATCTCCGCCAAAGACTATTTCAAATACACCAGTGTTTAGAAAGACAGTGTCAATGCCGCCAATCAAACCTGCAAAGCAGCGCACAGTATTATCGGTTAGGGATTTTGCGATTTTGTATAATCTAGTTAGCGACAAAGTGCAACGCTGTGAGATATATGCAGAAGATGCGGCGCAAACTTATCTTGAAGGTATGTCCGAACAATCATTAGGCAGACTATCTTATGTAGATGAAGCAAAGAAAAAACGTTTCTTAGAAGAAAACCACGACTATCAAGACCTATTGCGCATCCGCGACAAGCTTGGCGAATTGAATATTGAAGTGGAAACGCCGATTGTGGAGGTGGAAGAATGAGCATATTTGAAGAAATCAAAACAGGCTTAGAACAAGCAATTAACGGCGAAGGTAAAGTTTTATTGTCGCCTGAGCAACAACGCAATAAAGAACTTATAGACCGCCATCCATTCTTGTTACCGAGAAGTGTGTGGACGGACGAAGTAGATGAAGATTATGATTATAGTTATATTTTCCCTTTAGAGATCCCTCGTGGTTGGTATAAGCTATTCTTCCAGCTGTGCGAAGACATTAGACAACCGCTAATTGATGCTGATTACTTAGATAAATTTAGACTATTGCAAGTAAAAGAAAAATTCAATCGGTTAGAGGTTTACAACCAGGGCGCACCAGAAGCAGTGCAGGATATTATCGACAAATACTCTATGATGGCAGGTTATGTATGTACGGTTTGTGGCAAACCAGCTACGTATGAAACTCATGGATATATCGCTTCTTATTGTGACGACTGCTGGAAAGATTACGCAAAACACGATAAAGGCGAATGGATTAAGTTCAAGCCAGAGTATATTGTGCGTAGATTTAATAAAAATGGCTCAGGTCTGATATCCGAAACCATTTCGTTTGAGGACGAGTGGAATAGGTATTTGAAGAGTTTAGAGGTGGCATAATGAAACATTTTACATTAGAAGAAAAATTTAATCTTATCAAAGAGGCTGCTAATGGGGAGTCAATCGGCATTCACAACTATGGGCTACTTCACGATATAGCAGATGTATTAGACTTTAAGCACAATGGCGGAATGTTCTTGCGTAGAATGAGTGCAAGAGTTACACAAATAATGCGCCAACTTATAGATGCGGGTTATCCTGTAAAGGAATATAGAATCAAGTGCTGTTCGTGGACTGAAAAGGAAACGTGGCATCCAATGTTTGTAATAGAGGAGGAGAACAAAGATGACTAAAGTAAACCATATAACTTTTGATATAGACACATACGACAACAACCGCGATAAGATGTTCCAGGCAATCGGCAAACAATTGGACTTGCTCACTGAGAACGAGTATGTCTGCAAGGTGTATTACGATGACTGTGGTATTTACGTGATAGAGTTTGAGCTCGACCAGAGAGAGCAGTGGCTTGGTGCCCCTGAGTTGATGTGGCTTGATGAAGATGAGGTTGAGGCGGTTGAGAGATTAAGAGAGGAGAAAGATGAAAGTTGAGTTTGTAAGATTTGGATTGAATAATCCGACGATTGTAAAATTTCATGTTAGTGATGACGAGTGTATCACACTTGAAGTTAAAGGGAATAGTATTGAAATGGTATGTGATAAAATCGAGAGAATGTTGCGGATGCTTGGAAGACTCAAGGCTAAATATGTGACTTCTTTTGAAAATTATAGACGGATAAATCAGAGAACGATGCCTGGTATTAAGTCGGTGTATGAGTTGTTTAGAGAAAATGGCATTCATATTATGGCGGAGGAAACGGTACAAAATGATTAAAGCATTTTCAAGAGATAGTGAGAGATGTCGTGAGTGTACACATTACAAAGACTGTGACGAGAAACGAATGGAGTTATGTGCTTATATTGTTCCAGAGGAGATACTGCAGCCGATGGGTGAGCAGTGTATTATGCAGAACGTGTTGTCTCTTACTGATTGTGTCAACATATTGGTTGGCGAAGCAACCGTATATCAACAAACACAAAAGGAACTTGAAAAAGAGTTATATAAAGAACTTTATTGTACATTTAGGAGGGATATTTATGGCAAGAACGGCTAAATGTCGCATATGCGGTGCTCAGCTAGATACTAGTACTGCGTTCAAAATTGAAGGGAAACCAGCAAAGTATTTCTGTAGTGAAGAAGAATACAATGCCGAAGAAGAACGCAAGAAGAAAGCTGCGGAGGATAAGGATAGAATGTATAGGTTGATTTGTGACATTATTGGCGAGCAAGAGATTATTAATAGTGCTTTGTGGAAGGAAGTACAAATTTGGAATCAAGTAGCCGATAATGAGAAGATTGCTAGATATTTGGAAGACAATAAAGTTTATTTGACTACGGCTATTAGTCGTATAGAAAACAAAATTTATAATAGAATTCGTTATTTGTCAGCTATTTTAAAAAACTCATTAGGTGATTATAAACCAAAGGCTGTAAATGAACCAGTGAAAACACAACCAAAGATTGATATTGATGAAACCATGTATGAAGCGCCAGCTCGTAGTCTCAATAAACGCAGAAGTTTGGCAGATTTGGAGGATGAATTATGATTGATAAGAAACAGTTTGTAAGCGGTATATGCGACCTGTACGACGCAAGACTTTTAGAAAATTCCCTTACGACAGAGGGGAATGTTTGTGGCGTGCTTTTGTCCGATCTAACTTTCTTTGATGACTGTGGGCTCGAAGCAAAAGACTTTGTTACCAAGCATGGCCGTATGTTATTTAGTATCGGCAAACAGCTCCGCGAAAAAGGGTTATCAAACTTCGATGAGATTAGCTTGTTGTCGAATATCAATGAAGATGTAAAAGAAAAGATTGATAACGAGCTTGGCGGATATAAAGCAATCCAGAATATTATCGATGTTGTATCCATTAAAAATATGGACGCATTTATGGATGAGATAAACAAACGGAACATTTTAATGTCGCTTTATAAAAAGAATTTTAACATATTTGAAGAGATGACACTTGATAGTGGCAAAAAAGTAGTTCCTTATAAACTCTTTGAAAAGTTGAGTTCTTCCGAAGTCTTGGATTGGTATAATAGCCAACTTACTACATTAACAACAAAGATCAATAGCTCAAAGATTTTAGAAGAGTCTTATATTGATTTCGATGATGCATTCTTGGATAGCTTGGAGCAACAAGAAGAAATGGGCGTAAGTTTCGGTGACGCCGGTCTCGATATTAACGGAGATGTCATTAGAACCTTCGAGTTCATGAGCAAGGGCCTTATGGGATTGAAACACTCGACGCTATCAGCATTTGCAGCGACGTCAGGCTGCGGTAAAAGTACATATCTGGTAGGGACATTAATGTCCTTGGCAAGTAAGGGAGAGCGTGTGTGCCTACTTTCGAATGAGTCCCAATTGGCGGATGTGAAGGTACAGTTCCTAGTATGGTTTCTTGCAAGATATATGAACTACTGGAAAGTTAGCAAAAGAAAACTTATTTCCGGTAGATTAACCGATGAAGACAAAGAGATGATTAAGAAAGCGCGTAAGATTTATAGGGAGAAGTTTGGTAAGTCTATTAAGGTGGTTACGATGGCCGATATGGACTCCAAATTGAATGTGCAAATCATAAAAAATGCAATCTTGAGAGATGGTATTTCTTGCTTTGCGATTGATACCTTTAAACTCAGTTTCAATGGCGATAGAAATGATTCGTTCTGGCTTCAGCTCGTAGAAGATACACGTTCTCTTGCAGAGTTGTGCTTGAAGTACAATGTTATCGGTCTTATGACGATCCAGTTGGCGATTAACGCGCAAAATAGAAGTTGGTTAACAGCCGAGTGTCTGAGTAATTCTAAAGCCATTAAAGAGGTACTTTCTAACCTCGTGTTATTCCGTAAGGCAATTCCAGACTTAGAGTTCGACCCAGGCTCTCCTTATTATATTTCTCCATTCAGGTCAAAGTTACGTAAGAATGCTCAAGGTGAAGATGAGTGGTATCGAGAGCCTTACGAGCCCGACCCAAGCAAAATATGGCGTGTATTCTTTATAGATAAGGCAAGACGTGGACCAGACTCTAATGACCTTAACGAAGCGTATTTGTGCCGGTTTGACGCAGACCACGCGAGCTTCTATGAAACTGCGAAGTGTGTGCCGTCAAGAAGAATCTTTAATACGGAAGCAAGTAGATAAAAAAATTTCAAAAATTTTCCAAAATACCCCATCAAAACGCTTGACAAATATTTTTAAAAGTATTATTATGTACACAACAAAATGATTAGGAGAAGCGAAATGAATTGGTTGATTATTGTATTCTGTTCGATTCCAGTAGGTGTTATTGGGGTTATTATCTTGAATAAGGCAAAGAGTATTGCATGGATGATTGTGGGTGCATGTATGGCGATACTGTTCTTTGGTGTAGCTGCTGGTATAGGAATGCCCCTTGGCATTTGTCAACAAAATATACATGACAGGTACGATTGGTATATGGAAACACGCCTCAAATACGCCGAGGCCGAAGGAATAGAGAAAGAGTACTTAAGGATGAATGATGTCATGACTTACAACTTGTGGTATTCAATGAATAAGGAAGACATTGAAAACCCTTGGAACTTTAAGTCTGCGGCAGGTTGTGAATTTGATTATATTAAAATAGGAGATTAATTATGGGAAAGGAATTTAAACCGCTGAGTTGGCTTGTAACCAATTTTGATTGCAATGCGCAAAAAATCAAGTACTACGATATCTTAAAGTATCGTGAAGATGAAATAAAGAAGATGAAGAAAAAACACGCAACAAAAGAAGAGTTCGCCAAAGCTTTACGTAGCGAATGTATGTACATTTTTTGGAGCCGTTGCGAATATGAGCTTGTCATCGAACAAACCGAAGATGGACACATTTGGCTCAATCCATGGGTTGGATGTAGAGAACCAGAAAAAGTACGTATTGATGTAACAGACCGTGAAGATTACGATTGGAAGGGTTTCGCCGAGAAATATATCGACAAACGTTATGGCAACGATGAAAAAATTGACATATGGGACCAGCTCGAATTTGTCTGGGATTCTTTTGTCGACTACGTTTGGAATTATCGTCACAAATACCAAAGAAAAAATCTTGGAGGAGCAAGAAGAGATGAAATGTGATGCATGTGGAAAAGAAGGCGAAACTTTTGTAGCAGGTTCGGCATATGGGCCAATTTCTTTTGCTTATTGTGATGAGTGTCTTCTGAATGGTCGCGAACCGTATGACGCAGTGGTTGCTTATATTGCATGCGCTGGACACTTTCCAGAAGATATCAATGAGTTATATCAAGAAAGTGTTCGTAGACAATTGAAATTACACGGCGTGAGCGAAGAGAAGTTCATTCAAGATGTTGAAGAATGCATTAGGGATTATGAACGGTGTGTTAAGGAAATTGATTAAGGAGAAAGGAAATGGGAACTAACTACTATTTAAAAACACGCAATAAAAAAATCGCCAAAGAGATTGGCCGCTATGAGCTTATGGACGAACCAGATTTTCATTATGAAATCCATCTCGGCAAGCGCTCAGGTGGTTGGCTTCCGCTTTTGCAAGCGGCTCCAGGCATTCGCTCGGTTAAAGATATTGAACACTATTGCACAATGCCCGATGTTCAAATCTTTAATGAGTATAGCGAAGAGCTTACTTGGGAGCAGCTCAAAGAAGAGTTGATTTATTGGAACGGCGGGTACGATGGCGCAATTCCAAAAACAAAAGTAGAGTACGACCCAACGTGGCGGTTTTATGACCCTGATATGCCAGACCATGTACCAGTGAGTCATTTTGAATATGGTAATGGCAAGTTTGCAAGTTACTATTTTAAAGACGAGGGCGGTTGGGAGTTTGACGAAACCGATTTCTCATAATAATAACACGATAAAATGATTAAGATTGGAGGTGAGGTATGGTGTGGCAACTATAACAGATATTAAAGAAGAATTGCTCAAAGATTATCAAAACATAGTTACACTTTTAGAGAAATTTGATTTTTGCCACATTAACTTGCGTCCAACGGAAATTCGTTTTGCGAGGAGCGAGTCTTCAGGGCAAAACATCAGTATCAGATTGCAAAATAACGAATGGCTTACAACAAACGATTATGCAAGAGGATTTAAAGGTGATCTGTTCAGTTTTATAATGACAGAGCGCGGTGTAGACTTTAAAACTGTATTACAAGAAACAAGAAAAATACTTGGCCTTGGTGACGATTGGAGTCCACCTAAGAAACGAATGATTTTTGGCGGTATCTACTCCAATATAGGTAAAAACGCCAAGCAAGAAATTAGGACTTATGATGAAAGTATTCTTGAACAATATCAGAAGTGCGGAAACTTAAGATTCCTAAAAGACCATATAAGTCTTGAGACACAAATGAAATTTGGTTTACGATATTCGGTTGCTTCTCAAAGAATTATCATCCCAATAAGAGACATTTTTGGCAGTCTTGCAGGATTGAAATCTCGAAGAAATTACGAAACGGATTCCGAAGATGACCCCAAGTATATTTATGAATGCCCAACTTCAAAAGCGATGCTGTTGTATGGAGCACATGAAAACTACAGATATCTTATGAATGCTGATAGAATTTGCATTTTTGAATCAGAGAAGGCTACACTTGCTTGTGATAGTTATGATTACAACAGCGCCGTCTCAATAATGGGTAGTATGCTCAGTCCAGAGCAAGCCAAAATTCTCCTTGGATTTAACGCCAAGGAATATTGCTTTATGTTGGATGAAGGACTCGATTTATTAGTGACATATAACAATGCTAAATTATTAAAGTCATACGCTGCTATGCGTGAGTGCAAAATCACATTCTTTGATTGGAGAGATAGTTTGTGTGTAGGAGATAAGGAGTCTCCGACTGATAGTGGAAAAGAAAATTTTTACTATATATTGGAAAATGAAATAAAAGATATAAACGAAATAACGTGCGATGAAGACGAAATATAATGAGGTAAACGAAATATGGAAAGAACATTAAACGATATGATGAATGAATTGGAATCAGCAAAGAAAGAACATGAATCTTTGCAAAAAGTAGCTGACAAGGCTTTAAAAAAAGTAAACAAGATTAATAAAGAAATAGAAAAATATAAAATAGATAATAAATTGTATTATCCTATGTCGGAATTGTCTAAGTACATAGAAAGAGAAATTATCT
>JAEIGA010000438.1_pt1 | contig 60669 bp, 53 predicted proteins | sample 9270691 | NCBI WGS metagenome assembly JAEIGA01 (sample SAMN17057246, study PRJNA624740) | gut metagenome | biome: biome; isolation source: fecal sample | host: Bos grunniens | place: China: Xizang | collected 2019 | reverse complement strand
CTGGGTTTCATAAGGCCGCGTAAATAAACCTAAAAATCGACGAAACGAAAATGGCGTTTTCAGAAGCTCCAACGTGGAATTATAGGGTCAGGCTTCACGAAAACGCCAAAATGGTTTTTTGCTTGATCATGATCCCAAAGATCATTACAAGAAATGATAAATTGACAAACTATGGTTCGCAAAGGAACAAAGTGTTTGAACCGGAAAAGACAACTGAAACATAAAACACAGGTAAAAAGACCAAATTGCTTTAATACCTGAAAACATACAGCTTTAACGAATGAGTTGCGTTCCGGACAATTAACCGCGTAAACCGCCCAAAATAACCTGCAACTCTTCGTTAAAGCTGTCTTTTGCGAATAGTTATGTATTCAAGCCCCTATATCTGCCTTTTCGTCTTTCCCACCAGGGCCCTGCTCCGAAAACACGATCTAGATTAATTTTTTAGCAAATTCTGCCGCTTTTACCTTCTGCGCATCATTCGGCTTGCCTCTGACATACAGCGACTCGGAAACGACTTCGATTCCTTTCTTTGCCGCGCCGTCTTTGATCAGATCAATGGCATGCTTCGAAAACCAGGATGTGGAAAAAACTGCAACCTTTCCAATCATTTCTTTATCAAGTGTCTCCAGATACGCTTTCATATGGTCATCAATGCCATACTTATAAAGCGCGCCGCCAAGGAACAATACATCGACAGGTTCAGTGATCACGGCTTCCTGTGCATCAACAGAGATTGCTTCTACCTCCGCAGCCTGCGCGATCGCTTCTGCTACTGCTTTTGTATTACCGGATCTTGAAAAATATCTTACTGCTGTTTTCATATCCTTTTCCTTTCATATAAAACATTAGGAATGCCTAACTGGTTCAAAATGGATTCTATCAGATATTTAATTCCGGAAACCGTGTGCGGGCATACGCTATGATCAGATCCACGCTCTTTTCGATCCCTAGCTTTGAACTGTCGAGACAAAGATCATAACTCCTTGAATCCGCCCACTTCTTGCCAGAATAATAATTATAGTAATTTGCGCGCTTTTTATCCGCTTTCATGATGTAATCCTTCAATCTGACATCATCCATATCAATATCACGTCTCACACGAGACAAACGGAAATCCATGTCTGCATGGACAAAGACACTCATACAATTCGGATTATCCGCAAGTGCGTAATCTGCACAGCGTCCGACGATGACGCAGGATTCTTTTTCAGCGATTGCTCTGATCGTATCAAATTGTGCCAAGAAAACCTTGTGATTCAAAGGCAGCTCCGAAAACGTTGTCATACTGTAATTGGTCATATGATATGAATTCGTAGAAATCGCATGAAAGAAGCTGCGCGCAGGCTTCTCATCACTCTCCTTGATCACTTCTTCACATAAACCGCTTTCCTGTGCGGCTATCGTGAGAAGTTCATTGTCATAACATCTTACACCTAAACGTTCGGCCAGTTTCAAGCTGATTTCTTTGCCGCCACTGCCGAATTCTCTACCGATTGTAATTGTGATTTGGTCCATACTTCTACTCCACATTGATATGTTAAAACTGACTGATTGTATTATAGCAAATGTCGAACCGGTTTAAAAGCTCCAGAAAATACGTCGGCAGAGGTGCTTTGATCTCCAGGTATTCCCCGCTGGTCGGGTGGATAAACCCAATGGTCCTCGCATGCAGACATTGCCCTTCCAGATGCTTTACAGGCTGGTTCTTCGGTCCGTACAGCGGGTCTCCCAGCAGAGGATGCCCCTGGCTTGCCATGTGGACACGGATCTGATGTGTTCGTCCGGTCTCAAGACGAAATTCACAAAAGGAATACCCGTTATTCTGAGATAGCACTTTATAGTGCGTAACCGCGGGCTTCCCGTTTTTTTCATTGACTGCCATCCGCAGGCGATTGTTCGGATCTCTTCCGATCGGGCCATTTATGGTTCCCTTTTCTTCTTTTAACATCCCCTGCACGATCCCGTTATATACACGGGTAACGCTGTGTGCCTTGATCTGCTCGGCAATTACTCTATGTGCATGATCATTTTTACAGACGATAAGCGCGCCTGTAGTATCTTTGTCGATCCGATGAACAATACCGGGCCGGATCTCACCGTTAATGCCGGAAAGAGAATCCCTGCAATGATACAGAATCGCATTGACCAGTGTGCCTGTGTAATGTCCGGGTGCAGGATGGACGACCATGTTTTTTGGCTTGTCCACGACCAGGACATCATCATCTTCGTACAGAATATCCAGCGGAATGTTTTCCGGCAGGATTTCGACAGACTTCGCCGCCGGGATCCTGACCTCGATCAGGTCTCCTGCCAAAATGATCTGGCTTGGCTTTACAGAATCCTTTCCGTTAACGATGACATCTCCGCTTTTGATCAGTTTCTGAAAAAAACTTCTCGATTCATCGGGATATACTTCAGCCAGCAGCTTATCAAGCCGCATATCCGACTGTCTTTCGCCAGCCTCAAAGCTTTGCAGTTTGATATTTTCCTTTTCCATAGAACCGCTTATCCCTGTATATTCGTTTACAGTTACTGACTACTTGTGTTTCTTTTTGTTTGGTCTTAATGCATTTCCCAGCTCCGACAGATCTTCCTCTTTATAGATAAAGATCAAAAACACAACCAATGCGATCGCTGCTCCGGTCACATAAATGTCCGCCACATTAAAAATCGGAAAATTGATCAGACAAAAATAGAAAAAATCTACGACATATCCCTGCTGAAAACGGTCTATAAAATTGCCGATCGCTCCTGTCACGATCAAAACAGCAAGAAACCGGAGCGGCAGAAACCGCTTTGTATACGGGATTCGTATATAAAGGACAATGATGATCAGAAGAATGATGACCGTGATCAGCAAAAAGAAGCCTCTCTGTCCCTGAAGGATTCCAAATGCCGCACCATGGTTTTCCAGGTATTGCAGAATAAATACATTTGGAATCAACTCATATGCCGGCTGATCCTTTAAATGCAGTACCGCCATATGTTTGCTGAATCGGTCAAGATACAATAATACAAAAAAAAGAATAACTCCTACTACCCAGGTAACTGCTTTCTTTGATCCGGTAGGTTTTGTTGTCGACACGAACTGCTACCTCTTTCACTCAACTGAAAAGAAGCCAGCCAGAAGTGTCTGACTGACTCTTTTAATATCCTATAACAACCGGTGCTCTTTAGATATCCATCTGGAATGAGGATACATCAAAAGCACTTACCAGTGACTGGAAATCACCGGAAATATCTACATTATTCGGCGTAACAATGAAAATATAGTTTGACACCTTCTGCAGGCTTCCGCTGACTGCGAAGCAGGAACCAGAAGTAAAGTCAATGATTCTCTGACCGATTTCAAGATCAAGACCTTCCAGATTCAGGATTACCGTACGGTGCTCTAACAGTGTCTCGCAGATCTCACGCGCATCATCAACAGATTTCGGTTTGATCACGCATACTTCCATCCCGCCTGTTCCGCTCGGAGTTTTCCGGCTGGAACGCATCGGAGTGATCTTAGAAGAACTTCTGGATCCTCCGCGTGCTGCGGATGAAGAGGATGTCTGATCATCAAATCTTTCTTCCCGTGCAGACGCACCTGATCTGGAAAGACGGCTCTGTCTTGCCGGGCGTTCCTGGCGGGCCGGCTCTTCTCCGTAATAATCGTCTACATCATCGTAGAATTCATCATCATAGTACTCTTCGTCATCTACGTTCAACTTCATTGCATTAAGGAATTTATCCATCATACCCATAATTTAAAACATCTCCGTTTCTCTTCTTCGCTTCTTCTACTGCCTATTGTAATCTCTTTCACCGAATATTCCGGTTCCGACACGTACCATTGTGGCACCTTCTTCGATCGCCACTTCATAATCTCCGGTCATGCCCATCGACAGAATACTCATAGAAACATTATCAATGTTTCTATTGGCAATGTCAACCGATAATTTTTTGATTTCGCGGAAATATTTCCGATTGTCCTCGGGATCTTCTACGTATGGCGCGATCGTCATCAGACCGCAGATTCTGATTCCCGGAAGGCCTGAAACCTCTTCTACCAAAGAAATGGCTTCATTCCGCGAAGTACCGAACTTGCTCTCCTCTTCCGCAATATTGACCTCGATGAGAATATCTGTTAAACAATTGTTTTTCACGGAAAGCCGGCTGATTTCCTCTGCCAGACGCATGCTGTCAACAGAATGGATCAGGGTCGTTTTTCCGATCAGATATTTTACTTTATTGCGCTGCAGATGGCCGATCATGTGCCATTTGATATCTTCCGGGAGTGCAGGAATCTTGTCCATCATTTCCTGAACTTTATTCTCCCCGAAATGACGCGCGCCGGCCTGATATGCTTCTTCAAGCAAAGAGACAGGCTTTGTCTTGCTGACTGCGATCAAAGTAACTTCTTCACGACTTCTCCCTGCCCGGTCACACGCTTCTGCTATTTTCTGATTGACAATCGCTAAATTCTCTGTAACCAAAATACTCTCCTCTTATTTGATCAGATCTCCTTCTTTGATGTCTTCACCGTTTAAGGCAATATGATCATACATCGACAGTCCATAATCCGAACCTGTTTTTACGATCGCATATTCCGAATTCTCAGCCAGGATCTCGATCTGACGGAAAACAGCATATCCCTTGTTAATATTATAAACACCTTTCAGATTTTCTGTCTCTTCAAGCGTATAGGATTCATCACTCTCAGGTTTGCGAATCTGATCCTGTGCAGAAAAATCAGCGCTGCTGATATAATAATAACCATCCTTGCTGTTATATATGGTGACCGGCATAAACTCCGGTGTCTTTGTACCCTGTTTTTCCAGCAAAACACCCTGCTGGCTGGAATTGTTCCCTCTTGTTACATACTCTTCCGGAACCAGGAAGAACGTCTTTTCAACAACAGCAGACTGCGGCACTTTAAGCCCGCGGCTGGTATTGATATCCAGCGTGACATCGATATATCGGTCTGATGCATACCGCACCATGGAAGAATTAAATGTCAGGAACAGGTATGAATCATTACCGAAATCCTTGATCTCAAAAGTCGCATAACAGCTGCGGTTATCCTTCGCAAATGTCACAAGGATGACCGAATAATCTTTATATCTTTCTTTTTCTTCCTGGGTGATCGGCACGACCATATTCCAGTTTTCATCTGTTAACAGCTTATACAGGGCATCTCCCGTGGATACTTTTCTGACATCTTTGAGATTGGTCGCCTTATAAGCGGCCGGCTGATAATCGGTCTCTTTAAAAGAAGACGTCGTCATTGCTTCATAGCCGTCCGTATAGTATTCCACAAGTCCGGGCTCCGGTGCCTGCATAAAAGTAAATGATCCGGAAGCACTGGCACTTTCAAGTTCTGATGCGTATTGCTCTAATGCGGCCTGATAAAGCTCTTCCCGTATCGTAGAGTTCATGACACTTTTAAACTCGTATACGTCACTAAAGTTAGCATTCGAATATCCGGACGCATAATCAGAAATATACTTTCTAAGCACCGAGAGCTCATCTTCACTCAACGAGCTGATATCGGATCCGGCTGCCGTGATCTTCTCAGAAACCGATCCGTCTGCATCGATCGAGCAGACATTATCTTCATAGGCAACCTTCGCGCCTTCCTTATAGTAATAGTTAACGTTTCCGCTGGTTTCTGCCTTGATGATACTTTCTGTCCGCAGTGCCAGGCCTGTATGGCTGCTGCTTTCTGTGATTTCTCCCATCTGGACTTCATATGCCACGGTATGATTCCTTACCGCATAGGAAATGACATAGACACCAAAATAGATCAGTATCACTGCAAATACAATGATACCGATATTGATATGGATCTTTTTACGAAAACGAACCACTTTTTTGGAGTTATTCTTTTTCTGATCAGCCATACTTTAATGAATCCTTACAAAATATACGGTGCCTTAAGGATTCTTAAGACACCGCATGGTTTTCCACTCATCTGATCCGTATGCTCAATTTACAGAGAAACGATCAATTTTGCCTTTACACTATCAGGAAGATCCACTTCATTTCTGGATACACTCAGAACAAACTTTACATGGAACTTTTCGCTGATCACATCAAGTTTTTCAATCGCATGAACCATTTCTTCATCGGAAATGTTCGCAATGGTCAGGAAACTGTCCAGGTACATTTCCTGCAGATCATAATCCTGTGATACGATACCGCATACAAATCCTAAGAATTCATCACAGTTCGTAATCGGATAATCCATAACATTGATCAAGCGAACTCTGTTATTCAGCTCATGCATGTGCTTCTGACTCTTGTCAAGATAAACCAGATTGCCATCTGCCTGTTTGATCGCTGTGTTCACTTTATCCAGTAAATATTTTGTCTTCCCTTTGCCTTTTTCTCCGGCGATGATTTCAACCATATGCCTTAACCTCCTGGGTATGGTACGCATTTTACGCGCCAATTTTTATATGAATCATTATATTATAAGGACTACCAAAAAACAACTCCTAATTTACCCGTACACAGACAAAAGTCTGCTCATCTGCTGATACAGGATTTCCTTTGAAGCACTCTTCATGATAATCGAGATCACAGGACGGTTCTCCTGATCCTTGCTGTAAAGAACGAGACAAAAGCCCGATGAATTCGAAGAACCGGTCTTTCCTCCGAGAACTTCAAAGCCGGACGGGATTTCTGCCTCTCCTGTATAATAGTGGTTCGTACTCTCCCACTTTGCGTTTACAGTCTCTCCGGCAGCATTCTGATAGCTCACATCCATCTCTTTTTCTGCCATCAGCTGACGGAAGGTGTCATCTTTCAGCGCCGCCTGAAAGATCAGATACAGATCATAAGCAGTCGTATAATGATCGTCCGCGGGATACCCGTGTGGATTCACAAAATGCGAATGTGTCGCCCCTAAAAGCCGTGCTTCCTGATTCATCAATACACAGAAATCGGAATTGCTGCCGGAAACATATTCAGCGATGACATTTGCGGCATCATTACCGCTCATTAACATCAGTCCGCTCAGTGCATCATACAGTGTAATCTGATCACCGGCCTTGAATCCGCACACCGAAGATTCCGCAGGGACAGATGCTGCCGTAGAAGAAACCGTGATCGGATCATCAAGATTGCCATATTTCAATGCAAGATATGCTGTTAAGATCTTGGTCGTGCTGGCAGGATATACCTTATCATATATATTCTCAGCATATTCGATCTTTTCCTCATCCGGCAGAAAAACAAGCGCGGAGGCAATATCGTCCGGAATATATTCACCGGTCACATTCTCCGTTCCGCCAACGCAAAGACCCTTTGCAAAGAAATCCGGCTGTTCGATCTGCATGGACATTTCTGTCTCATCACCTTTTTCATACACTTCGTATGCATCCGGAAGATCTTTCGAAGATCCACACGCGGTAAAAAAGGCCATCGCGAGGATGGCCACAATACATAACCATAATTTACGTTTTTTTCTACTTATACATTTCACGCCAGTCAAGATCTCCCCTGTCTAATGAAAGAATGCAGACTTCCGCCGTTGCAAGATTCGTCGCCAACGGAATGTTATGTGTATCACAAAGTTTGACGATATGATCCACGTTCGGTTCATGTGATTTTGGTGTCAGCGGGTCGCGCAAAAAGATCACCAGATCCATATTGTTGTCGGAAATATCTGCCCCAAGCTGCTGAATCCCGCCAAGATGGCCATCCAGATACTTATGGATCGGCAGATTCAACACCTCTTCGATCAATCTGCCTGTCGTTCCGGTCGCATATAAGGAGTGCTTGCTTAAGATTCCCCGATATGCGATACAGAAATTCTGCATCAGTTTCTTTTTCGCGTCATGAGCGACGAAAGCTATATTCATCTTCTTCATCCCCTATATGATGTTTTTTTCCCTGAAGTCCGATATTAAGTACTATACCTATGCCAAGATAGAGACTCAGCAAAGAAGTCAGACCATAGCTTACAAAAGGTAATGTTACACCAGTGTTTGGCATCATACCGCTCGCAACACACAGGTTTACAAACCCCTGAAATCCGATCCAGGTTGCAATCCCGCAGCAGATCAGCCGCCCCGGAATATCCTTCGCCTTTCTGGCGACAAGCACACACTCAAGTACGATCAGCAGGATCAGGCCGATCACAACGACACTGCCTATAAATCCAAGTTCTTCTCCAATGATCGCAAAAATAAAGTCTGTCTGTGGTTCGGATATAAAGTTGCCGTTTTTTACGGATGTGAAAGAATTATTATTCAATCCTTTTCCAAAAAGCTGACCGGATCCGATCGCCTTCATGGAGTACTGCTGCTGAAAAGAATCATCCGAATATGTCACCGGATCAATCCAGGACATAATACGGCTGTACTGATACTGCTTTAACGGAATCAGCTGTTTCATCAAAAGAACGATCACGACGATCGCCGACGGGATTCCGATTGCAAGTACCGTCCCTATTATTTTATAACTTAATCCCGCAATAAACAATAGGGTAATAAAAATCATTGTCATAATAATCGTCGTTGACAGGTTGGGTTCCCTGAAGATCAAAAATGCGGGAATCGCAAATAAAACCAACGCCGGAACGATCGTTTTTACCGTATTCAGATTCTCTCTGTACTTAAAAAAATACATAGAGAAATACAGGATCAGGAAGAGTTTTGCAAGGTCAGACGGTTGGAATGCAAAAGGACCGAGGTCGATCCATCTTGTTGCACCGTTCGTTTCTTTTCCGACAACCAGAACGAGGATCAGCAGCACAACTGTCAGCAGATAAAAGATCCTGTAAAACTGCGTGATATACCTGTAATCTACACAGGAGATCAAAAGCATCAGGATACAACCTGCGATCACGCCAAGGAGCTGCCGCATCTGATAATCCGGATTTGCGCTCCCGATAAAGATCACGCCGATCACGCTCAGCAGAATAACATATATGATCAGCCGGAAGCGATAATCTTTGAAATTGTACTTTTTAAACATATCTGCTCCCTCTAATCCGTTACAAGATCTGATGCGTTCACAGACGCCGCACCGCCTTCAAGCAGGCTTTCGCCGCTCTCCAAACCAAAGATCAGCTTCATGACATCATCGACAAAATCACATGCATTGGCCGAGGAATGTCCATATGCGATCCTTGCCGCAATCGCAACTTCCGGAGCGTCATAAGGCGCATAGCCGATAAAAAGCGCATGGTTTGGTCGGTTCTTCGCCTCTTCTGCCGTTCCCGTTTTTCCTGCCAGTTTAAGGTCTTCAATATCGTCAAATTCCGTATGAGAAGTAACCACCTGACGCATTCCATCCCGGACCGCCGAATAGGAAGCATCCGAGATATCTGTCACTTCATTTGCGACAGACGGCGCATAAGACTGCAGAGTCTCACCTTCCGGTGTGCTGACATGATCCAATACTGTCAGGTCATATACTGTTCCGTTATTTGCCAGTGCTGCTGCATATCTGGAAAGCTGGATCGTAGTAAACGAATTGTTACTCTGTCCGATCGCCGCACTGATCGGATACTCTGTTGCCACCTTGGCCGTGCTTTCCGGTATCTCAATGCCGGTTTTCTGTCCAAGGCCAAAGGCCTGCGCATAATCCGTCAGTTTTTCGAGTCCTTCAGACTCGTTGTATTCACCGTTTTTCAAGCTCAAAAGATAACCAACTTCACAGAAGAAATAATTACAGGAATCCTTCAGTGCTGAAACAACCGTCTCATCCCCGTGATTGCCGGGATAGATCCAGCATTTCAGATTCATGTCCAGACGGGTATACACACCTTCATCATGAATCTCTGTTCCGGTAGAGATCGCCTGCTCTGTAAGCCCTGCAAGCGCAGTGACCGGCTTAAACGTAGATCCCGGCGCAGTCGTCTGCTGTGTTGCATAATTATACAAAGGCGCAGATGCATTTGTCAGAAGCTGATTATAATACTCCGTATCATTCGCATCAGAAAGACGATTGGTATCGTATCCCGGATACGAAACGCATGCAAGAAGATCACCGGTTCTCGGATCGATCACCACACAGGATCCGGAACAGGGATCCAGTCCAAGCTGGCCGGGCGTGATCTCTAACGACCGGATCTTCTGGCATACAAATTCATACGAACCAAGCGTGCCGTTCTGCAATGCGGTATAATCCCCGTCCTCTGCCAGAATGCCCTGTTCATAAAGGGAAAGGCAGATATCCCTCGGGCTGATCTCATCATCCAGCACGAGATATCTGTAAATAATCTTATCAAAAGAGCTGTCACGGCCTGTTACATCCATAATATAGGCAACCAGCGCCTCATAGATTTCGTCGGTATCCGAATAACGGCCCTTCACATTAAGGGCGGAGGAATCGATCCATCCGGCGTCGATCGCATGCTTTAAATACGTGCTGACAGAAACAGCGCCACTCTTCCACTCCTGATAGACGTCATCGTAAGAATCGACTGCTTCCTTGTCGAAGACTTCCCTGTTTTGCAGCATCTCAACCGTATGCATGACATAATCCTGCATGGATTCTGACAGATCTTCATAGTTTTCCGATCCGTTCAATGTATCACTCAGATCAGAGAGGACCTCCTCCCTGTGGGATACAAATGTATCATAAATCCTTGCCTGTGCCGAGTCCTCTGCGGCAGACGCAAACGCATCCGTATGCAGGATGTTATTGGTCAGAATCGCCTGATATACATCATAAACAGCGGTATATTCATGCCCTTCATCCTCTTCATAGTGATGCTCATTCCGGATACTCGAATATAAAATACCCGCGATCTCTTTTTCAAGAAGATCATAAATCGTTTTCTGCATTTCTGCGTCAAGGGAAAGATAGACATCATTTCCTGTCGTCGACGGCGTCTCTCCGATCACTTTCAGGACTTTACCGACATTGTTGACATACACCTCCTGTGAGCCTTTGCTGCCCCGAAGCTGTGTTTCCATCATCTGCTCAATGCCGGACTTCCCGACAATATCGGAAAGGGAATATGAGTCATCCTCAGCACTGTACTGCTCATATTCCTCTGTGGAGATCGTACCTGTATATCCAATGATACCGGAAAAATATTCCGGATACAGATATACACGCTTGGTATCATTCTCTACAGAAATCCCGGTAAGTGTATCTGAAAACTCATGCATATCAGCGACAGACTCATCCGAGATGTCCCGTGCGATCGTTGTAGAGAGATATTTCTGATAGCTGTTCATCCCGAGCTCGTAGCGAAGTACTGTGATCTCATAAGCCCGGTACGGATCTTCATAATCAGCAGCATTGATCCCATACCGTTCCTGAAGGTAGTCATAAATCTGCTGCTCTGTCGCTTCTTTTTCATTGAACTTCAGTTTTCTGTTATATGACAGTTCATTGGTTCTTGCGTAACCGAACACATCTGCCTTAAACCGGAGCAGCGCAGTCCCGGAAACATCATAAGACAGTGCATACGTGGTGGGATCCATCGAAATATGGAACTGATTATCGATCTCATCTCCGTTTTTATGAAGCAGAGTAAGGATCGTATCCATCTCATGATTGAGTGCCGCGTCTTTTTCGTCTGTCGACGAATAAACACCGGTATCCGCGATCGTCAGCTTATATGCGAGTTTATTGTACGCTAAAAGAACACCGTTCCGGTCATAGATGTTTCCGCGAATGCCGTCAACGGTGATCGTTTTCTTTATGCTGGCCGTAAAAGTATTCTGATAGGATTCACCCTTGATGATCTGCATGCCAAACAGGCGACCCAGAAGGATCACAAACAGCACAACAAAGATCAGCATCAGGATGATGGCCCTGTTCTTTGCCAGTTTTGTCAGCAGTTCTTTGCCCTTATCAAACAAATTTTGCTGCACTCCTTTTTTCAATATTTTCCAAATGACGATCCAGACCGAGCAGGATCAGATACAAAGCAACCGCTACAATCGCAGTATAAACCATCTCCGGAATGATGATATGTCCTGCATACCAGAAGAATCCGCTTCTGCCGCGCATCGCGAACATGATCAGCCACGTAACGATGCTGACATAAAGATCCGAAAGCAGAATGGAAAGGATCGGAAGCTTCAGGTTTTCCGGATAAAACCGTTTCGCAAAGATTCCGTTGACATACCCGCAAAGCATATAGATCAGTGCATAACAGCCCAGTGTTGAGCCGGAAAGAACGTCTAACAGAAGTCCTGATGCAAAACCCGTGATCATGCCTTCGGTTTTCCCGCGCATGAATCCGATACATGAAGTCAGAACGATCAAAAGATTCGGCGAGATCGATGCGATGGATAATGTCTGAAAAATCGTCGTCTGCAGTAAAAAACAGGCGACGATCAATATGGCAAGTGTGATTTTCCTTCTCATATCAGTTTCCCTGCCCCATACCAATATCGGCATAATCCTTTGTTTCCATAATAACAAGGACATGTTCCAGGTGTGTAAAATCAACGATTGGAAGGATCGTACCTGACCGGGTAAGATTTCCTTCATCATCACTGACAGTCGCGATATATCCGATCGGGATTCCCTTCAGATAACGATCACTGATCGGCGATGTGACAACCTTATCACCCTCGGCCACCTTTGATTCACCATCTTCCGGGATCCGGAGATTGGAAAACTCGATCATCTGGCTCTGGCTCATTGTCTGCAGATTTCCGCTGACGATGAACAGATCCGATGTCGTAACATCCATTGCACTGATGCTGGCCGCATCGTCTATGATCGAGCGCACTTTTGCATAATTCGGACCGACATCCACAACGATCCCGACCAGTCCGCCCTGAGCGATGACATTCATTCCGGTCCTGACGCCGTCTTTTGATCCCTGATCGATCAAAAATGTAGAGAACCAGTTGCCGGAATCCTTTGCCACGACTTCCGCATTCATGGTCTCGAATGAAGAGAATGCCTGCTGGGTATCATATAACTGCTTCAATTCTTCATATTCATGCTGATTGGTCTCAACCTGATTCAACTGTGCGCGCAGCTCATCGATCTCTTCTTCTAACGCCTGATTCTTCTCTTCCAGTTCCTGCTTGGAAACAAAACGCAAAGAAAGCCCGGACAAGCCGGAACCAATCTTATTGATCCCATTTTGCATAGGCACAATCACATAACCGGCCACGTACGATAGCGGACCGGCTCCGCCGGAGGCGGCCGTTCGTCCGAACACGATAAAAACAACACACACGATCGTCAAGATCAGCAGTAAATAACGCGGAGGAAGTTCCTTCCTTTTTTTGCGCTGACGCTGTGTAAAAATCATATTATAAATGATCCCTCATTATTTGAATACTTTGGTTTTCATGGTATAAGCCAGGTTCTTATACTTCGGATCAGAAACAATCTTTGCCAGGCCTCTGACAACCGTTTCTTCCGGATGTTCACAGGTGTTTACCTTAATGCCTGAAATCTGTTCAAACAGCTTGTCCAGATTCCGGTACTGTGAAGAACCGCCGGTAATATAAATACCGGATTTCACAATGTCCCTGGCGATCTCCGGAGGCGTTTTTTCAAGCACCATCCGAACAGAACTGCAGATGGATGAAAGGTTATCTTTTGTCGCATTATAGATCTTGTCAGAAGTAATCTCTGCTTCTACCGGAAGACCGCTGACAACATTCATCCCGACCACCTTATAGGATTCAACCTCATCCTCTAAAAATGCATTGCCGATATGCTCTTTCAACTGCATTGCCGTCTTCTGGCCGATAATGAGATTGTCGTTTCTCCGGATATAATTGATGATCGATTCATCCAGTCTGCTGCCCCCGAAATGCAGAAGCTCTGTAATCACCAGACCGCCGAGTGATACGACCGAGATCTCTGTCGTGTCAGATCCGATATCAACGATCATCACACCTGTCGGCTCGTTCGCATCCAGGCCCAGTCCCATCGCGTTTGCGATCGGCTTATCACAAAGAAGTACGGTTTTTGGTTTTAATTTGCTTTTATATAAAAGATCAAAAAACGCTTTCTTCTCCACTTCCGTGATATCTGTTGGGACTGCAACGATATAATCCGTCCCTTTGATCCTTCCTCTGGATTGTTTTTCAAGGAACTTTATGATCATATTCTGCATATTCCCGTAATCAGCGATCACACCGTTAACGATCGGAAATGAGACGGAAATGTTTTCCGGTGCTTTTTCAAACATATCATAGGCGTCATCACCATACGCATATAAAAGATTTTTCTTAATGATCGCCACTGTGTTTTTGATCTTAATGATCTCGTCTGAATTTCTGTTAAACATTTTCAGATTCATGGTTCCCAGATCAAATCCAATATAATTCGCCATTTTTCACTCCTGTGTCATACACTCACATGTATGATTCATCGATTGTTCTGATATGATCCATTTCAGAAAAGCTGTAATATCTGTTATCTCCGATGATGATGTGATCCATCAAAGGAACCCCCAGCAGTTCTCCGCATTCTGCCACTCGTTTTGTCACTTCCATATCTTCCTGACTTGGCGCGGGCACCCCGCTTGGATGATTATGGAGCAAAACGATGGATGCTGCGCCTCTGATGAGTGCTCTGCGAAAGATTTCCGCAGGCGAGATCAGCGATGCATGTGCGGTTCCGACAGAGATCATGACATCACCCAGAAATGCATTGCGGATATTAAACATCGCAGCGATCAGGATCTCTCTGGTCTCATGCCGCATCTGTTCCATATAGTATTCCGCAATACTGGACGCGTCTGAAAGAATCATCTGCTCACCCCGGCGCGCCATGGAAATCCGCTTTGACAATTCAACGACACATTTTAACTGAATGGCTTTCACCGGTCCGATCCCCGGTATCTTCAGAAGATCATTGACTGACAGCCCCGCCAGATTCAAAATGCCGTCATCCCCAAGCTTTAAGATCCTTTGTGCCAGGACCAGAGCAGATTCCCCGCCGGATCCTGTACGGATGATAACGGATATCAATTCCGCGTCGGAAAGTGCCTGCGGTCCTTTTTCCATACATTTTTCATATGGACGTTCCGTATCAGGCAGCTCTTTCATGGTTAAGTTGTTTCGCATTATTACTCCATTTCCGCTCTCTCTATGCAGAAAATGCAAAATGCGTTGTATCATGTATCATAGCACAATCATGTTTTAAAGTATAGGTTTATTTCCATCCGTTCCGTGGAAAAAAGACTGCCTTACGAAAGGCTGATCAATCCTGCCTCCAGCATTTTCTGAAGGGAAGAAAGGATGCCGAGCTTTGCATGATACCATGTCAGTCCACCCTGGAAATACACATTATATGGCTCCCTGATCGGTCCGTCGGCACTCAGTTCGATCGAGGAACCCTGCACAAAAGCACCTGCGGCCATGATCACCTGACTGTCATATCCCGGCATAGCCCAGGGGATTGGATGTACATGGCTGTCAACGGGTGCGGCTGCCTGAATCCCTTCACAAAATGCGATCACACCTTCTTTTGAACCAAGCGTGACCGCCTGAATGATGTCATGTCTTGGCTCGCTGCCATTCGGAAATACTTTGAATCCGAGCGTCTCATAACAATTGGCAGCAAAGACCGCGCCTTTTAATGCGCCGCTAACGACAACCGGTGACAGGAACAGTCCCTGATAAAAACTGGGATTCACTCCCAGAGAGGCACCGACTTCTTTCCCGAGTCCGGGCGATGTCAGACGTACAGCGGCATTTTCGATGCATTCACTCGTGCCTGCAAGATATCCGCCGGCCGGTGCAAGCCCGCCTCCCGGATTCTTGATCAGCGAACCGACTACCAGATCCGCTCCTGCTTCGACGGGTTCTCTCGCCTCCACAAATTCCCCATAGCAGTTATCTACCATGATGCAGACATCCTTTTTGATCCCGCGGATAAACGAGATCGCTTCTTCGATCTCATCTACGGAAAAGGATGGCCTTGTTAAATATCCTCTGGATCTTTGGATCGTTACCATGCGTGTATTCGGACGGATGGCATCACGGATCGCATCGTAGTCAAAATATCCTTTTGCAGTCAGATCTGCCTGTCTGTATGAGATTCCGTATTCTGCCAAAGACCCTCTTGAAGGGCGGATTCCAATCACTTCCTCCAGGGTATCATATGGTCTTCCTGATGCGGAAAGGAGCTCGTCTCCCGGTCGCAGATTCGACAGCAGTGCCAGGGCGAGTGCGTGTGTTCCACAGGTGATCTGCGGTCTTACCAATGCTGCTTCGGCACAGAAAATATCAGCATATACCTCTTCTAAGGTGTCACGGCCGATGTCATTATATCCGTAACCGGTACTGGTCTGCATACATTCCGCGCTGACCTTGTTTTTCTGCATCGCCAGAATGACCTTCATCTGGTTATACTCTGCCATCTCATCGATTTTTTGAAACCGCTCCCTAAGCCTTGCTTCAATCCCGGCACCGAATGCGATGATTTCCGGAGAGATTCCTGCTTTTTGATACTGTTCTATCATCAGTTCCTCTGACATCATAATCCTGTCCTTTCACGGATCTTTTCTTCCATAAAGGCAAGCATCCTGTTTTCATCATTGTCAAATTCTTCTTTTTTGATCCAGATCACATCCCGTTCCCGCCGAAACCAGGTCAGTTGCCGTTTCGCAAAATGTCTGGTATCTCTTTTCAGGATCCGGATGGCTTCTTCTAATGAGACTTCTCCGGACAGATAGGAAGCGATCTCTTTATAGCCCAGTCCCTGCATCGATGTCGCGTCCCGCGGGATCCCTTCATCAAGGAGCATCTGTACTTCCTCAACCAAACCATCCCGGATCATTTGATCTACTCTCTCGTCGATGCGCCGGTATAATGTTTCACGCTCCATTGTCAGGACAAAGTAGCAAAATGAAAAGCCGGATTCCTTACCGGCTTCTCTGTCATTGTGCTCCGCAATCGAAGTTTTTGTCCTGAAATAGAATTCCAGCGCCCGGATCGTTCTTCTGGCATTGTTCGGATGAATGCGCGCAGCAGAAAGCGGATCTACTCTTCTTAATATCCTGTGCAGATATCCTGCCCCTTTTTCATCAAGCATGTTTTCCAGCTTTTTGCGCAGGGTCGGATCATCTGATTCATCGTTAAAGTCAATCGGATACAGGACAGACTGAATGTAAAATCCTGTACCACCTGTTAAGATCGGCACCTGTCCGGCATTCCGGATTTCCTGTATTGCCTGCAGTGATTCCTTTTGAAAATCCACGATATGGAATCCTTCTTCCGGCTCTCTGATATCGATCAGATAATGCGGGATCTGCTCTCTTTGATCCTCCGGCAGCTTTGCTGTACCGATATCCATGCGGCGATATACCTGCATGGAATCTGCCGAAATGATCGCCCCATGATATCTTTTTGCGAGCTTTAAAGATAACTCTGTTTTTCCGACAGCCGTCGGACCGGTTAAAATCAGCAATGGCGGTTTCTTCATATCAAAGGATCCTTTTAAACTTTTTATCGATTTCCGCATGTGTCATGGCGATGATCACCGGTCTTCCATGCGGGCAGAAAAACGGATTGTCTAACTCCATCAATTCATCCAGAAGATGGTTGATCTCCCGCTCCGAAAGTCTGGAATTGCCCTTTACTGCTGCTTTGCAGGACATGGACGCCACTTTTTCCAGTACGCTTTCCGGCGTATCTTTTTCTGAGATCTCTCTGAGATCATCGATCAGGGCCAGAAAGACCTCTTTTCCGCTTAAGCCATACAGATCGGAAGGAATCGCCCGGATCGCGATCGTCTGGTCCCCAAACGGCTCTGCCTCAAAGCCAAGCTTTTCAAATGCTTCCCTGCATCGTTCAAACCGTTCGTACTCCTGTACCGATAACTGCAATATGACCGGCGGCTGGATTTGCTGCGCATGAAACGACCGTTCCCTGAATGACCGCATCGTTTTTTCAAACAGCACTTTTTCATGCGCCGCATGCTGATCGATCATATACAGTTCATCCTGATACTCGATCAGCCAGTATGTGTCAAACAGCTGACCGATGATCCGGTACTGTTTTTTTGCAGGCGCACTGAAGATCGTATCCAGTGTCAGCTGCATGTCTTCCTGCTTATTTCGGCTGCGTTCCTGATATTGCTGTATGGAAGGTGTTTCCCTTACGACCTGTGTGTGCATCCGCTCCGGATACTTTTTTTCATACGGGCTGTCTTTTTTGACAGATTCCCGGATTCTGGCAAGTCTGTTTTCTTCAAAGGGCTCCGGTGCGCGTACTTTCTTTGCTGCGTCATGCTGTCCTTCTGCCGTCTTCTCTGAATCCGGCTTTTTTTCCGGCATTCCGGATTCTACCCTTTGGATCAGCTGATGACTGCGCAAAGCATTCTGTATGATCTCCGTCAAAGATGCATGTACCGCCATCGGATCTGAAAATCTGAGTTCCTGTTTACGCGGATGTACATTGACATCAACCCGCTTACCGTCGAGTGAGATGTTCAGAATCGCGAACGGGAACCGATGCTGCATCAGAAATCCCTTGTATCCTTCCTCAACAGCAGAAGAAAGCACCTTGCTCTGAATGGCTCTTCCATTTACAAAAAAGACTTCATATGTTCTGTTGCCCCTCGACAGACCGGGGTTCCCGATGAAGCCATATACAGAGATCACATCAGTCGTCACATCGACCATCGTCATGTTTGTACAGGCCTCTCGTCCGTAAATGCTGTAGATTACGTCTTTTAAACTGCCATTACCCGATGTGTTGCGTTTCATCGTCCCCTGAATGATCAGGCGAAACGAAATATCCGGTCTTGACAGTGCCAGATGATCAACCAGCGATGCAACATACCCGGCTTCTGTCTGGGCTGTTTTCAAAAACTTTTTTCGTACAGGTGTATTGTAAAACAGATTCTTTACAAGGATCGTCGTACCATTCGGAGCACCGATCTCTTCAAGTCCGATCTCCTGTCCGCCTTCGATCCGGTATCGGCATCCGAGCATCTGATCCGCAGGTTTTGTGATCAGCTCCGTCTGCGAAACAGCAGAGATACTAGAAAGTGCTTCTCCGCGGAATCCCAGGGACCTTACCCCTGTCAGATCCTCCGCTGTACGGATCTTGCTGGTACTGTGCCGTAGAAAGGCGCGCGGGATCTGATCCCTGTCAATCCCGCATCCGTTATCGGTCACACGGATCAGAGATGTTCCGCCGTCACGTATTTCAACCGTTATGGTATCCGCACCGGCATCGATCGCGTTTTCCACCAATTCCTTAACCACAGAAGCCGGACGCTCTACGACCTCGCCCGCAGCGATCTGATCAATTGTCTGCTGGTCTAACAGTTCAATCTGCGCCATTTCTTCTCCTACCATCTGTTCTTTACTTTATTATGCAGCTCATGCAGTTTATTTAATGCTTCCAACGGTGTCATGGTCGAAATATTGACCGACCGCAGTTCTTCAATGATCGTATCGTCTTTGACGGTATCAAACAATGAAAACTGTTCCATTTCCACCGTCTGCTTCATCTTTGCATGATCCTTCTTTTCCGGGATCGTATAGTTCCCGGAATAAAAACCGGATTCGCTGTTTGCCAGCTCATCGCTGATCTCTTTTGCACGTCTGATCACAGCATCCGGTACACCGGCGATCTTTGCCACCTGAATACCAAAGCTCTTATCGGCTCCGCCGGGAACGATCTTTCGTAAAAATACGATATCATCCCCGCGTTCTTTGACCGCGATGCAGTAGTTGTTAACATTATCAAGCTTGCCTTCCAGTTCGGTCAGTTCATGATAATGTGTTGCAAACAGTGTCTTTGCTCCCAGTATTTTGGGATCGCTGATATATTCGACAACTGCCCAGGCGATCGATAGTCCGTCGATCGTACTGGTACCGCGTCCGATCTCATCGAGAATGAGCAGGCTTTTGGGCGTTGCATTCCGCAAAATATTTGCAACCTCCGTCATTTCTACCATAAATGTACTCTGTCCGGAAGCAAGGTCATCTGAGGCGCCGACCCTGGTAAAAATCCTGTCCGTAATCCCGATCGATGCCTTTTTTGCAGGCACAAAGCTGCCGATCTGCGCCATCAGAACGATCAGTGCATTCTGACGCATATATGTGGACTTTCCTGCCATATTCGGCCCGGTAATGATCGCAATCCGGTTTTTCTTCTGATCAAGCATCGTGTCATTCGGAATAAAGAGATCATTCTTCATCATCTTTTCGACAACGGGATGCCGTCCTTCCGTAATCCGGATCGAACCGCTCTCATTGATCATGGGTCTGACATATCCGTTACGTTCCGCAACATACGCAAGCGATGCGATCACATCAAGGATCGCAACTGCCTTAGCTGTCTGCTGGATCCTGACTACTTCTGCCCCGATCCGGTTTCTGATCTCACAGAACAGATCGTATTCCAGAATGTTGAGTCTGTCTGATGCCCCCAGGATCTCATCTTCCATGGTCTTTAATTCCGGTGTGATGTAACGTTCCGCATTGGTCAGCGTCTGCTTTCTGATAAAATAATCCGGCACCAGATCCTTGTAGGAATTCGTCACCTCCAGATAATATCCAAAGACCTTATTATATTTGATCCTTAAGTTTTTGATCCCGGTTTTCTCGCGTTCCTCTTCTTCGATCGTTGCAAGCCATTCTTTTCCTTTTGTGCCTGCTTCGCGCAGCCGGTCAACCTCTTCATGATAACCGGTCTTAATGATTCCTGCTTCACGAACCGTGATCGGCGGCTCATCCGTGATCGAAGCCTCGATCAGTGAAGTGATATCCTCCAAGGGATCGATCATTTCATAGACCTCATTCAACAGAGGAGATGATAATTCTTTTAAAAGAGAACGGATCGGTCCCAGCATGGAAAGTGACTGTCTGAACGCGATCAGATCTCTTGGATTAGCCGTCTGGTAAACGATCCTGCTGATCAAACGCTCCAGATCGTAAACAGGGTTTAAGTATTCCCTGAGTTCTTCCCGCGTGATCATATTCTGATACAGTTCGGAAACCGCATCCAGCCTTTGATTGATCTCTGTCTTTGATAAGAGCGGCTGCTCCATCCAGGAGCGTAAAAGACGCGCGCCCATTGCGGTTTTTGTCTTATCAAGCACCCATAATAAAGAGCCCCGTTTTTCTTTTTCCCGCAGCGTTTCTGTCAGTTCCAGATTCCTTCTTGTAAACGAATCCAGGATCATATATTTTCCCGTTGAATACGGCTCGATCTTTGACATATGCGCAAGCGAGTTTTTCTGTGTATCATACAGGTACCGGAGCAGAGATCCTGCGGCGATCACACCGCTTTCATAATCCGACAGTCCCAGACCGGCAATAGAAGATACATGAAAGTGTTCCGTCAGTGTCGAAAAGGCAGTCTCTTTTGTAAAATACCAGGAATCCAGCGATGATACCCGGATATGAAACTGTTCCTCTAATTCTTCCCGGCTGATCCCGCTCATAAAAAACGACTCATTGCAAATGAGCTCTGATGGTGAAAACTTGCTCAATTCATCGAAAAAGGCGCGTGCCTCATCGACCTCTGTCACCAAAAAAGCGGCAGTCGTAACATCTGCCAGCGAGATTCCATAAGAGCCATCTGCATAAAAGACCGACATGATATAGTTGTTTCTGGTCTCATCGAGTCCGCCCGGATCCAGATTGGTCCCGGGTGTTACGATGCGCACCACTTCTCTTTTTACCAGTCCCTTGGCAAGCTTCGGATCTTCAACCTGTTCACAGATCGCAACTTTATATCCTCTTGCTACAAGTCTGTTAAGATATCCTTCCGCAGCATGATAAGGGACCCCGCACATCGGTGCGCGCTCCTCTAAACCACAGGATTTTCCTGTCAGCGTCAGCTCCAGTTCTTTTGAGACCAGCTTTGCGTCATCAAAAAACATCTCATAAAAATCACCGAGCCTGTAAAAAAGAATACAATCCGGATACTCTTCTTTTGTCGCCAGATAGTTTTTCATCATTGGTGTCAGTTCCGACATAATTCCTCCTTGCGAAAGCCTTCTATCTGTCTGTCAACAGCGCCTCCGCACACCGAAGACCATCCATTGCTGCGGATGTGATCCCGCCCGCATAACCGGCGCCTTCCCCACACGGAAATAGTCCCTTCAGGTCACTTTGGCAAGTCTCATCCCGCAATATTCTGACCGGGGATGATGTCCGGCTTTCTACACCGGATAGAATCGCATCGGCCCGGTCGAATCCCTTAATCTTCTTACCGAACAGATGAACCGCCTCTGTAAAATCCCTGTTCATCTCTTCCGAAAACAGACTTCTTAAATCCGCAAAAACCGTTTTGCCCTTCGTACAGGAACCATATGCTCCGTAGGATGTTGAAACAATCCCGCTTTCATAATCGCCAAACAGCTGCTGCGGAATACATCCTTTTCCAAGCTCCCATGCCTTTTGTTCAAGCGCTTCCTGAAAAGCAATCCCTGCAAGCGGATCAGCGGCATCGCTAAACTCTGAAGCAGGTATGCTGAGTACCACAGCGCTGTTTGCATTCGGGCTGTCCTGTGCGCGGTCACTCATGCCGTTAACCACTGTCTGTCCGGAATCGGACGACGCATTGACCACATATCCGCCCGGGCACATGCAAAACGTATAGACGCTTCTGCCTGTTTCTGTGCGCCCTGTCAGCTTATAGGAAGCCCTCGGCAATAGATCGGAATGGTCCTGCCCATACTGGCGTTCATCGAGAAGCTCCTGCGGATGCTCGATCCTGAGACCGACTGCAAACGGTTTTGCTTCCATCGGAATATCCCGTTCCACAAGCATATGAAACGTATCCCGCGCGCTGTGACCGACAGACAGGATACAGGCATCCGTTTCGAGCTTTGTATCATGATTGACCACAATTCCCTTTAATGTGGAATCCTGAATGATCAGATCTGTCAGTGCCGACTCATAAAGGATCTGCGCCCCGAGAGACTTCATTTCTTCACGCATATTGGCGATCACACGGATCAAAATATCGGTCCCGATATGAGGTTTCGCGTCATAAAGAATATCCTTTGGTGCACCGAAACGCACAAATGTTTCGAGTACAAAACGGTTTCTTCCAAACCGGTCCTTTACGCCGGTATTGAGCTTACCGTCAGAAAACGTGCCTGCACCGCCTTCTCCAAACTGCACATTGGAATGTGGATTTATCTGCCCTGTTTCCCAGAACTGTTTCACATCCCTGATGCGCTCTTCCACCGGTTTCCCCCGCTCGAGCAAGACCGGAGAACAGCCATTCAATGCCAGAAGATATCCTGCAAAAAGCCCTGCGGGTCCCATTCCTGCGATCACAGGCGGATGATCGAAGGCTCTTGCATGTGGAATGACCGGATCAAACAGAACGCCATCGGAAAGACTGATGTTACGTGATCTGGCATATCGCTGGTTTGCGGGTATCGTCAGTTCCACCCTGTAGGTATAATGAACCTGATTCTTCTTTCTTGCATCGATCGATCTTCGCACAATCCGGGATGATACAACGGAATCAGACGGAACACCTGCTGCCTTAACGGCTTTATACAATACCTCTTTTGTATTATGAGATACCGGCATATGAATCTGTGAAACCTGAATCCGTTTCGTCTTCATATCAGTTCCTTTCTATGACATAAGCTGCCGCGCTGTTCGCAGCCAAAGTACCGCTTGACCATGCCCATTGCAGATTATATCCGCCACAGGCACCGTCAATATCGATCAACTCTCCGGCAAAATACAGTCCGTCTTCCAGCCTGGAGCCCATCGTATCCGGATCGATCTCTGAGACTCTCACACCGCCGGTCGTAGTCTGTGCCTGTGTAAAAGAAGCTGTTTTCACAACCGGTACGGAAAGATGTTTGATCTCTCCACTGATCTGTCTGATCCGTTCAGACAGGGTGTCTGTTTTTTGTTCCAGTAAAAACGCTGTAATCTTTTGGGGAAGCAGACCGTTTAACAATACACGCAGACGATCATCCGTCTTCATGGCCTGTCCCTTGCAGCCATCCGATAAATATCGTTCCAGCTCTTCTTTGGACATTTCAGGGATCAGATCGATCACGACAGAAACCTGCTCTTTTTTATGCAGGGCGATCGCTGCATAACGGCTGATCTGAAAGACAGGAATGCCGGAAATCCCATAATCCGTAAACTGCAGCTCTCCTTCGTCCGTGATCACATGAGATCCGTTTACCACTAACGATACCTTACCGAAAGCTCTGACGCCGGCAAGCGCAAACAGTTCTGATCTGTCTGAATGCAAGGCCATCAATGCAGGCAGCGGTTTCACAATGGAATGCCCGAACACCTTTGCCAGGCGGTAACCGGATCCGTCACTGCCCGATTTCGGGAATGCCTTTCCTCCGCAGCATAAGATACACGCGGCTGCGGAATATGTCTCTTTATCGGTTCTGAACCGGAATCTTCCATCTTTTTTTGTGATATCCCGGATTTGCGCATTCCGACGGATCAAAACGCCGTTTTCCCGGCACCCTGACAGCAATGCCTCTCTGACTGCCGTTGCCTGATTGCTCCTGGGATACCAGTATCCGTTTTTCTCCTTGCAGAAAAGATGCAGCCGTTCTTCAAAAAAACGAAGCGTATCCTGCTCTGAAAATGCCTTTAATGCCGGCCGGAAAAACAAAGGATCATCACATCTGAAATACTTTGCTGACATATCGGAATTGGTCAGATTGCAGCGACCGTTTCCGGTACTTAAGATCTTGACGCCGGCTTTTGGCTGATGCTCCAGAACCAGAACGTTTAAGTTCCGGTCAGATGCCTGAACCGCCGCCATCAGACCGGATGCGCCGGCTCCGACTATGATAATATCGAAATGATGATTATTACTCATTTATCATATCCCTCTGATTCGTTTAGAGCAGATGCGCCTTCTTTGCGATCCTGATGATCATGGAGCCCTTAGGGAAATCCAAAAGCTCTGATTCTGTGATGCCACGGATCAGCAGAAGAACGATGAAATAAATGATGATCCCGGCAAGGATACCAATGATCGTCGCAATCGAATTATGACCCGTAAGCAAATGGAACACACGGTAGATCAGAAGAACCGCAATTCCCATGATCACTGCAGCAATCCCCGGTTTCACAAATGTTTTCATTACATTCGGCGAAAAACCGGAGTAGCGTTTAACCGCCCGGCCATTTAAAATACACATCACAAATGAGAACACAATATTTGCAACGATCACACTATAGATCCCAAGATGGAATACGAACATGCACAGGATCAGGGCAACAGCCTGGATCACCAAAGAGATCACCGCATTTTTTACCGGTACATGCATCCGATCGATTGCCTGAAGTGTAGCATTCGAAAGGGTTGAGATCGAATAAAAGATCACGCTGATGCTGCCGGCGATCAGAAGCCCTGCCGCAAGTCTTGTTGCGTCACTGAATAAAAACTGCTGAATCGGGGAAGCAAGAACGATCAGACCTGCCGTACACGGGAATGCTACGATCATCTCAAAACGAATCGCAAGATCAATCCTGCCGCGCACCTTTTCATGGTCCCGCATGGTAAACGCAGACGTGATGACAGGAACTGCCGATGCGCCGATGGCAGATGCGATCGAGATCGGAACATTGGTCAGCACCCGGTACTTTCCGGTATAGACACCCCACCAGATGGAAATATCATTTGCCGCATAGTTCTGAATGTTCGCAATGTTCTTAAACAGGATCTGATCCGCCACTGAAACAAGATTGTAGACGGTCGTACTCAAAAGGATCGGTACTACTGTCATGATCAGAACCCGCATGATCGTACGATAGCTTTCTGTATGCGGATTCTTTTGTCTGCGTTCCGTCCTTTCTGCAAGCTTCAGAAAATGCGGGCGGAAAGCCAAAAAGATCACAATAAGGAAAACAAATCCGATCAGCGCACCTGCACCGGTACCGAGCGTTCCTCCGGCCGCTCCATATGCGGCTGAATACAGATCCGTCTGTTCCGTGAATGTCTTCGCAGCATAACGGAACAGCACAAATGCTGCCGCGATACTGACGATTGCGTTTATGATCTGCTCGATCACCTGAGAAAAAGCACTTGGAACCGTCGTCCCCAGGCCCTGGAAAAAGCCTCTGAATACGCCCATCAGCGCTACGATCAACAGTGTGGGCGCCAATACGCGAAGCGCGAAGATCGCCATCGGTGTCCGAAACAGGGCGCATAACGGTCCTGCAAAAAAGAAAATGATCAGGGCACCGATCAGACCGGTACAGAGCGAGAAAAGCAACGCGCCACGAAAAACACGATAGGCATTCCGCACCTGTCGTTTCGCCATACGGGCCGAGACCATTTTTGAAACAGCCATCGGCAGACTGTAGGATGAAATAAACAAAAGCAGTGTATAGATCTCAAACGCTGTGCCATAATAGTCATTTCCATGATCACCGATAATATAATAAAGCGGGATCCTGTAAAGCATCCCGATGATCCTGCTGACAATTGACGCAATCGCAAGGATTGAACCCTGCACCAGAAAACTTGATTCGCTATTCCTGCTCAACGTTTTATCTCCATTTGCAAAAGCAGCTCTTTTTGCCGCGTCTCCATCTGTTTGCGCTCCTCCTCTTCCATGTGGTCATATCCCAGCAGATGCAGCATGCTGTGAACGATCAGAAACGCATACTCTCTTTTTTCACTATGTCCGTATTCTTTTGCCTGTGCTCTGACGTGATCAACGGAAATCACGATATCACCCAGCATTACAGCTCCGGTTTCAGGGTCTTTACAGGCATCGATATATTGTTCTGAAAATAAAAAATCAGCCGGTGCCTCAAATTGAAGCATCGGAAATGATAATACATCTGTCGCACGGTCGATTCCGCGCATCTCAAGATTCAGTTTATGGATTCTCTCATCATCCGTCAAGACAAGCGACACGTCAGCATCCCACGGAAATTCTTCCTCAGTCAGCACGTGGGAAACGACGCGTTCTGCAAGCTTTTTGTAATGAAATGAAAACTCCGGTTTGCATTCGGTTAAGATCAGAAGGCCCATCTTACTTTCTGCCTCCTTTGTTTCGCGAAGAAGACCGGCTCTCCCTTTGCTCGTACTTCTCATACGCCCGTACGATCTTCTGCACCAGCGGATGTCTGACAACGTCCTTACTGGTCAGATTGCAAAAGCCGATGTCATCTACATTTTTTAAAACATGTAATGCAACATCCAGACCGGATTTTACATCTCCGGCAAGATCCTTTTGGGTCGGATCCCCTGTAATAACAACCTTGGAGCCGAATCCGATCCTGGTAAGGAACATCTTCATCTGCGCCGGTGTCGTGTTCTGCGCTTCATCCAGGATGATGAAAGCATTATCGAGTGTCCTTCCGCGCATATAGGCAAGCGGTGCCACTTCGATCAGACCCTTCTCCTGATTCTGGACGAAGCTGTCCGCCCCCATGATCGCATAAAGCGCATCATAAAGCGGTCTTAAATACGGATCGATCTTACTCTGCAGATCTCCCGGAAGAAATCCGAGCTTCTCTCCCGCTTCGATCGCCGGACGCGTCAGAATGATCCGTCCGACTTCCTCGCGTTTGAACGCCGTGATCGCCATCGCCATCGCAAGATACGTCTTACCTGTACCGGCAGGCCCGTTTCCGAATACGATCATCTTACTGCGAATCTGATCCACGTAGTTTTTCTGTCCAAGTGTCTTTGGCTGAACCGGCTTTCCGGAAACAGTATGACAGATGATATCGTCGTTTAAGCGGATGATATCATCCGCTTTTGCGATCTCTAATGTGTCGAGTGCGTAGTTCACCTGCTGTTCCGTGATGTCAGTTCCTTTGACCGATAATGCCAGCAGCTCTGAAAGCACCTGTCTTGCTGCAGCACAGTCTTTTTCATCGCCTTCGATCTTTGTCTCGCCGTTTCGCTGCAGAATAGATACAGACAAAGCATCCTCTATTTTTTTCCGGAACGCATCATAGCTCCCGAAAATATTAGACATATGATTGGCCGGAATATTCATATTGATCTGAACTGTTCCCATATGATCTCCGTAAAACAGCAAAACAAACTGATCAGGTTACTTGTGGTATGGCTCTCCGTGATTGATCCTGAAAGACCGGTAGATCTGTTCGAGCAGGATCACCCGCATCAACTGATGCGGAAAGGTCATTTCCGAAAAAGAGATCCGTTCATCTGCACGGGCGAGCACTTCATTTGAAAGTCCGATAGAACCACCGATAATAAATCCGACAGACGAATTCCCTTCCAGAAACAGATCACTCATATGTGAAGCAAACTTTTCAGAAGTAAATGCTCTGCCGCGCAGATCAAGCGCGATCAGATAGGTATGTTCCGGAAAGGAAGAGAGCAGACGCTTCCCTTCCTTTTCCAGAATCTTCTGTTCGATTGCTTCTCCCACATCCTGCGGGGTCTTTTCGTCGGCCACTTCAACGATCTTAAGTGAGCAATACCGGCTGAGTCTTTTTTCAAACTCAGCAATGGCGTCTCTGTAAAACCGTTCTTTCACCTTGCCGACGCAATAAATCGTAATATTCATTCAGATGATAAATCAGCTGCGGTGACTCAGCTCTTTTGGTGTCAGCAGATGACGCGGGATACCATCAACCATGACCGGGGAAACATCGCCCTGGATCAGCGGCAGAACGTGTGCGATAAACTCATCTGTGACATAGTCGCCTTCTTTATTGATCCACTCACGCGGAACCAGTTTCTCCCCGTTTGCGATCTTGTGGACATCGCGGATCGATGTTCCGCACTGATACGGATCATCGGAAATACGCTCTAAAATAACCATCTTTCCCGTATCACCTTCATCCGCTGCCATAACTGCAGCACCGCCTGCCTGTGTCGCTTCCAGGATATCCACACGGGATGCCAGATGGGATGCGGAACGCTGCAATGTGGAAAGCTCGATCGCTCTGGTCTTGCAGCCAAGTTCGTTTGCGATATAGGTTGCCAGATAGGATGCTGTTCCTGTCAGCTGCTTATGACCGAATCCGTCGACAAAATCGATCGGTTTTGCCAGCTCACAAACATATGTGCCATCCCCTGTTTTGATTCCTTCTGATACAACGACCATGATGGATGTCTTGATCTCAAGAAGCTTTTTCACCTTCTTCATGAACTTCTTCAGGTCAAAAGCAACTTCCGGAAGATAGATCAGATCCGGGCCTTCACAATCTTCACCCTTAGAAAGTGCAGTTGCGCCTGTCAGCCATCCGGCATTACGTCCCATAACCTCTACAATGGTAACCAGACCGTTGCCATAGTCCAGGCAGAATCCGTCACGGATGATTTCTTTCATGGAAGTGCCGATATATTTGGCAGCACTTCCGAATCCCGGTGTATGGTCTGTCAGCGGCAGGTCATTGTCAATCGTTTTCGGAGTACCGATGAAGCGACACGGATGACCGGTAATGATCGCATAATCTGACAGCTTCTTGATCGTATCCATGGAATCGTTACCGCCGATATAGATAAAAGCTTCAATATCAAGCTTATCCAGGATGCTAAAGATCTTTTCATAAACAGCTGCATTTTCATGAATTCCCGGCAGTTTATAGCGGCAGGAACCAAGGAAAGCAGCCGGTGTACGCTTCAAAAGCTCTTCATCCAGCTTCGTTTTGATATGATCAGACAGATCAATATAGCTCTCCTGCAGAAGACCCTGAATGCCATGCAGCATACCATATACTTTTTTTGCACCTCTGTCTTTCGCTGTACGATAAACGCCAGCAAGGCTGGAATTGATCGCCGCGGTCGGACCACCTGACTGTCCAACAATTACATTTCTCTCCATTCTTTAATCCCCCTTGTAAGTAAAATATGATTATTCTTTCAGATTATTATCTGAAAGGAAAAAGTGTCAGAGACACAATATGGTGAGTCTGACACTTTTATCATTCTGATGAAACGGCTTATGCCATCTGCTTTGCTACTTCCTCAGCAAAGTTCTCTTCTTTTTTCTCCATACCCTCACCAGTCTCATAACGGACAAATCCGGTCAGAGTAATTGCTGTGCCAGCTTCCTTTGATACCTGCTCCAGGTACTTTCCAACAGACTGCTTGCCATCTTCTGCCTTTACATAAGCCTGCTCTAACAGACATACTTCCTTAAGCTGCTTGTTCAGACGACCGATGATCATCTTCTCAATGATGTTGTCCGGCTTGTTCGGATTCTCTGTCTTGGCCTGCTCTAACAGGATCGCTTTTTCATGCTCTTTGTACTCTTCGCTGACATCTGCCTGAGATACATATTTCGGATACATTGCTGCAACCTGCATTGCAACGTTCTTCAGGGCTTCTTTTACAGCATCATTGACAACTGCTGTCTGAGCTTTTACCAGAACACCAATACGGCCGCCGCCATGAATGTAAGAAACGATGCAGCCATCAGCCTGCTCTTCCTTCTGGAAACGTCTGATGGAAAGCTTCTCACCGATCACAGCGATCTTCTCAACCAGAGCCTCGCTTACCGTCTTGCTCTCATCCTGGATCCACTTCTCAGCAAGGAATGCATCCAGATCTGCAGCGTCAGAATTTACAGCCTGCTGAGCAACTGCCTGTACATATTCCTGGAATGTTGCGTTTTTCGCAACAAAGTCTGTCTCAGAGTTTACTTCTACGATAGCAGCCTTTGTATCACCCTCACAGGCAACACATACAAGACCTTCTGCCGCGATGCGGCTTGCTTTCTTTTCAGCCTTCATCTGGCCGTTCTTGCGCAGGAACTCTACTGCAGCTTCCATATCTCCATCAGTCTCAGCAAGTGCTTTCTTGCAGTCCATCATGCCGGAGCCTGTGATCTCACGTAACTCTTTTACCATTGCAGCGGTAATGTTCATAATGATTCCTCCTTATCGCAATACATATCTGTATTCTATTTTAAGCTTCTTCCTCTGCTGCAGCTTCTTCTGCAAGCATCTCATCCTCAACGATCACTTCCTGTGCGTCTCCCTGAAGTGCCTCGATCACTGCATCTGCCATCGTAGATGTGATCAGTTTAACGGCACGGATCGCGTCATCGTTACCCGGGATAACATAATCAAGCTCTTCCGGATCACTATTGGTATCCGCGATACCGATCAGCGGAATGCCAAGAGTTTCTGCTTCATGAACACAGATACGTTCTTTCTTCGGATCTACTACAAAGATCACATCCGGGATGCGCTCCATTTCCTTGATGCCGCCAAGGTTGCGCTCAAGCTTTTCCCACTCTTTTTTCAGCTGGATGACTTCTTTTTTCGGAAGCACATCAAATGTTCCGTCTTCAGACATCTTTTCGATCGCTTTCAGACGCTCAACACGACTGCGCATAGTTCTGAAGTTGGTCAGCATACCGCCGAGCCATCTCTCGTTAACATAGTACATGCCGCAGCGCTCTGCTTCCATGCGAACGGTATCCTGTGCCTGCTTTTTGGTGCCTACAAAAAGAACGGTTCCGCCATTTGCCACAATGTCAACAACTGCATTGTAGGCATCATCGATCATACCAACGGTCTTCTGCAGATCGATAATATGGATTCCGTTACGGCTTGTGAAGATGTACGGATCCATTTTCGGGTTCCATCTTCTTGTCTGATGTCCAAAATGAACACCTGCTTCCAATAACTGTTTCATTGATACAACACTCATTTTTCTACCTCCATGGTTGTTCTTCCATATGCCTCTATTCTCTGTTCTACCTCTCGGCACCATCACAAAGATCAGCATATGTGTATATTTTCAGACCGAAAGATTATAGCACACCACAATAGTGGAATGCAAGATTTTTTCAATATATTATACGTGTTCTTTTTTCCAGTTCCCGGCTTCGTCAAGCGCATCCAATACCGCTTCGTTTTTGATCCGGATAAACGTGCCCTTCATCCCGGACGAACGCGACTCGATCACACCTGCGCTTTCAAACTTACGCAGCGCATTTACGATCACGGATCTTGTGATCCCGTAACGGTCTGCGATGCGGCTTGCAACAAGGAGCCCTTCTCTTCCATCAAGCTCAGCGAAAATATGACGGGCAGCATCCATTTCTGACATGGAAAGTGTATGGATCGCCGATCTGACAACCTCCGCCTTTCTGTTTTCTTCTTCATATTCTTCATTCACAGAACGAAGCATCTCAAGACCGACAACGGTTACCGCATATTCACAAAGGATGATGTCATCAATATCGTATTCGTTTCCGGCCCTGTATACAAATAAAGTGCCAAGTCTCTCACCTGCAATATAAATTGGGATGATGGTTGCCGCATAAGACGACATCTCATCATTTTCGAAACCTAGTGTCGCCAGTCTGGCATTCTCTTTTGTGGAAAGAATACCCAGAAGTCTTGTATTCAGCGCTTCATCTACATGCGTTCCAACCTGACCGGATAAAAGCTCCGTCAGCTCCGGCGTGGAATCATGTGAACTTGCGCCAAGCACCTTTCCCTTTTTACTGATCACCAGAACATTTGAAAGCAGAACTTCCGTCACGACAGCACAAATATCATTAAATACTACCTTCGGCGCATTATTATTATGCAGAAGATTCCCGATTTTTCTGGTTTTGTCCAGCAATTGTACACTACTCATTTTTTGCCTCCGCTTCCGGTTTTTTCCAGGAAGTAAAATCACAGTTCGGATAATCTTCACATCCGTAGAACCGACGTCCCTTCTTGGTCCGTCTGATAACAACCTCTTTTCCACATTTCGGGCAGGGGATTCCGATCTTTTCTAAAAACGGCATCGTGTTGCGGCATTCCGGGAATCCCGGACATGCAAGGAATTTCCCATGCGGTCCGTACTTGATGACCATATTGCGCCCGCACTTATCGCAGATCACGTCGCTGACTTCATCCTGTACCTTAACATGCTCAAGTTCTTTTTGCGCAGCCGCGACTTCTTTCTCCAGATCCGGATAAAAGTTTCTGATGATCGTCTTCCACGGGACATTTCCCTCTTCCACACCATCAAGAAGCGACTCCATATTGGCGGTAAAGTGCTGGTCTACGATCTCCGGGAATGCCTCGACGATCATCTCGTTGACCACCTCTCCAAGTTCAGATACGAACAGGTTCTTCTTTTCCTTGATGATATAGTGTCTCGCCAAAAGTGTCGTAATGGTAGGCGCATAGGTACTCGGTCTGCCGATTCCCAGATCCTCCATTGCTTTTACCAGGCTTGCCTCCGTAAAATGTGCAGGCGGCTGCGTAAAATGCTGCTCTTCTTTTAACTCGCTTACAGTCAGTTCCGTTTCCTCAGTCAGAGAAGCCGGAATGGTCTGTACCTGTTTTTCCTCATCCAGCGCATAAACAGACAGGAATCCTCTGAAGCTGATCCTGGATTCATTCACATGGAACAGATAACGTCCTGCCCCGATCTCGATCGCAACTGTTTCATAGACTGCCGCACTCATACGGCTGGCTGCAAAACGGTTCCAGATCAACTGGTATAAACGGAACTGATCTCTTGAAAGTGATTCCTTTACCTGTACCGGTGTCAGACTGATGTTGGTCGGACGGATCGCCTCATGCGCATCCTGGATCCTGGAAGTGTTATCCCCTTTTCGTTCTGTTTTAGGCAGGTACTCTTCCCCGAACTGTTCACTGATATATGTTCTGGCCGCCTCATCAGCTTCCCGGGAGATTCTGGTAGAATCTGTACGCAGGTATGTGATCAGACCGATCGATCCATGCCCCTTTACCTGAACACCTTCATACAGCTGCTGCGCGATCCGCATTGTTTTCTGTGTCGAAAAATTCAAATGCCGGCTGGCTTCCTGCTGCAGGGTACTGGTTGTAAACGGGAGCGGTGCCTTTTTCGTGCGTTTTCCGCGTTTGATCTCTTTGATCGTAAAATCAACATCTTTCAGATCGGAAAGGATCTTTTTCACTTCGTCTTCATTGTTGATCTCGATTTTACCGTTACTGTCTCCGTAAAATTTAGCTGTAACCGATTTTTTGGCGCCTTTCATCCGCAGGATCGCGTCCAGCGTCCAATATTCCTTAGGAACAAACGCATTGATCTCATCTTCTCTGTCACAGATGATCCGAAGCGCTGCAGACTGTACCCTTCCTGCAGACAGACCACGCTTTACCTTTGCCCAGAGGATCGGGCTGATCTCATATCCGACAAGACGGTCAAGCACACGTCTTGCCTGCTGTGCATCGACCAGATTCATATCGATCTTCCTGGAATTCTTAAGCGAATTTTTAACTGCCGTCTTGGTGATCTCATTAAATGTGATACGCTTATAATCTGACTCCGAAAGATTCAGTGCATGTGTCAGATGCCATGAGATTGCTTCTCCCTCACGGTCAGGGTCAGTCGCGAGATAAACGACATCCGCCTTCTTTACTTCTTTCCGCAATGCGGCAAGGATATCCCCTTTCCCGCGGATCGTGATATATTTCGGTTCAAAATCATTCTCCACGTCGATCCCCATCTGACTCTTCGGGAGATCTCTGACATGACCATTCGATGCAGCCACCTCATAATTTTTTCCTAAGAATTTTTTTATCGTCTTCACCTTTGCCGGCGACTCTACAATAACCAGATATTTTGCCATAATGTCCCTCGATGGTTCTTGGAAACAGGCGCATAAGGCATTTGTCCGTTATGATTCGACAAATGTTTTGATATACGCATTCCGCTGCACTTCCTCCGCCAGCCCAAGGTCCGACAGATGAGAAAGAATAGACAGCAGAATATCAAGTGCCAATCCTGTTTCTTCTAATAATAAAAAAACATTTTTAGGGTGCAAATCGAGACAACTATACACCAACTGTTCATCTTTTTCAAGAGTCATCTTTTGGGGAAGCACGCTTTTGTCCGTCAATCTTTTTGTTGTCCATTTGTTTTTCATTGCCGCTTTTTGCTGCATTTCCTCTGTAAAACGGTTCAGATCATACAGGATCGACGCGCCCTGATCGATCAGTCTGTGGCACCCTCTGCTGGTCTGATCTCCGATCCTGCCCGGCACTGCATAAATATCCCTGCCCTGGTCCAGCGCGCAGTCTACTGTAATCAGGCTTCCGCTCTTTTCCCTCGCCTCTACAACCACCAGAACATCCGATAATCCACTGATAATACGATTACGTTCCGGGAAGAAAACCGGCAGCGGTCTTGTCTGCGGCATATATTCGGAGATCACACCGCCTGCATCCGGAATCTGGCGATACAGATTCTTCGAAGACGAAGGATAACAAATATCACATCCGCATCCCAGTACCGCATATGTCTCCCCGCCTGCCATCAGCGTTCCGGCATGGGAAGCGGAATCTACGCCGGCCGCCATTCCGCTGATCACGCAGATCCCGGCTGCGCCGAGCCGCTTTCCCAGCTCTGTCGCGATTTTCCTGCCGTATTCGGTACACATTCTTGCACCGACAATACCGACACAAAACCGGTCATTTTCAGGAAGACCTCCCAGATAATAAAGACCATATGGCGGATCCGGGATATTTTTCAACGATGCAGGATATTCCGGCATGTCACAGGAACAAAACCGGATCTTTTTCTGTTCCATCCCGGCTGCCATCTTTTTCACCCGTTCCTCACGATCCTCTCTCAGGATCATCCTCTGCTCTTCTTTTGTAAAATACCGGTTCAGGAGGTCTGATCCTGCTCTTTCGGCATACAGATCCGAAACGGAATTTCCGTCCAGCACATAAGCCATTCTGTGCTTCCGTTTTACTTCATAGAGTGATGCATACCAGATCCCGGCCAATTGTTCTGTTCTCATAACAACCTCCTTTATCCGAGTTTCCAATAGCTCTTATCCAGTCCGCGGAACAGAAGTGCTTTTTGAAAATGCGGGATCCTGATGCGTTCGCTCTGCTCCATATCTGCTATGGTCCTGCTGACACGCAGCAATTTGTAAAATCCTCTTGCCGTCATCTGCAGCTTTTCATATTGCTCCCATGCAAGTGCAGAAGCATCCTGTTCCATCCTGCAAAAAGCCGTAATATCACCGGACGGGATCTGACTGTTGAAAAGATATCCCCGCCCCCGGAATCGCTCTGCCTGTATTTTTTGTACCGTTTCTACTCTTTTGCGGATCGTTTCGGAATCTTCTGTCGGCCGCTCCGACCACAGATCACTGCAGGTGAGCGAAGACATCTGTACGCACAGATCGATCCTGTCAAGCAGCGGTCTTGAAACACGGTTGATATATCTCCGCAGGGAAGATACGGTACAGGTACAGCGGTTCATGTCGGGATAATAGCCGCACTTGCATGGATTCATGGCTGCAAGGAGCAAAAAATCCGCCGGATAGGATATGGTTGTCTCTACCCTGGAAATATGGATCCGTTTTTCCTCGAGTGGTTCTCTTAGTATTTCAAGAACATGGCTGTCATATTCTGTCAGTTCATCAAGGAACAGGACACCGTGATGCGCAAGGCTGATCTCGCCCGGGCGCGGAATGCTCCCGCCGCCTGCCATTGCACGGGCTGTGATCGTATGATGCGGCGCCCGAAACGGCCGCTCATTTCTTAAATAAGCTTCTTCCTCTCCCACTCCATAAACACTGTAGATCTTGGAAACCTCGAGCTTTTCTTCCAATGTCAGGTCAGGCAGAATGGTAGGCATCCGCTTTGCAAGCATACTTTTACCGGATCCGGGAGGACCGATCAGCAAAAGATTATGCATCCCGGATGCCGCGATCTCTGCCCCGAGCCTTGCCAGCGGCTGTCCCCGGATCTCGGAAAAATCAACAGGATAATCTGCCCGCATTTTTCCTGTTGTAACCGGACTTACCGCTTCTTTTGGAAAGCCTTCATAACATAATTCAATAAAATGGGATATGGATGCGACCGGATAGATGGGAATGCCGGCATAGACTGCTGCCTCTCTGGCATTAGCACTGGGCAGAATCACACCGTGCATCTGTTTCTCCGAGGCCATGATCGCAGCCGCAAGGGCTCCTCTGACAGGCAGAATGCTGCCATCAAGCCCTACCTCTCCCATGATCAGATAATGGGATAAGAGCTCCTGATCGATGACGCCGAGCGCAGATAGAATCGCGGCTGCAACCGGAAGGTCACAGCCGTTTCCTGATTTTTTAACATTTGCAGGGGTAAGATTGATCGTGATCTTTTTGGGCGGCAACCGGTAGCCCGAATGATTAAGTGCTGTTCGGACACGCTCTCTGGCTTCTTTGACTTCACCGGAAAGATATCCGACCATGTCAAACTGCGGCATCCCTTCCGAAACGTCTGCTTCCACACGTACCGGAATGGGTTCGATGCCCAGGATCACTGCTGTATAGATATAACTGTACATATGATGTACGGAATGAAATCACAGGATATATATGTTATATCACTTATAGATCAATTTGTAAAGCGCAGATTTACCGGATCCGGTCCGGATATCCGATCTTACGCTTCACTTTGCGCAGTGTCTTATTCGCGTAATATTCCGCTTTTTCGGCATTTTCTTTAATGATCCGGTCAATGTATGCCTTATCCTTCTCGAGCTCCTTTACGCGATCCTGGATCGGCCGCAGAACGGAAACAACACTTTCCGCAACCGCTCCCTTGAGTGTTCCGTAGCCCTGACCCGCAAATTCGTTGACAGCCTCTTCCGGCGTATGATTCGTGCAGGCACAGTAGATATCCAGAAGATTCCGGACACCCGGCTGCTCGTCTCTGTATGCGATCATGCCTTCAGAATCCGTAACCGCACGTTTGAATTTACGTACGATCGTATCCGGATCATCTGTCAGATAGATGCTTGCATTCGGGTTCTCATCTGATTTAGACATCTTCTTTTCCGGATTCTGCAAACTCATGACCCTGGCACCTGCTTTGCCGATAAACGGCTCCGGAATGGTAAAGACATCCCCATAGATTTTGTTAAACCGCTGCGCTATGTCCCTGGTGATCTCTAAATGCTGCATCTGATCAGCACCGACCGGAACCACATCCGCCTGATACAAAAGAATATCTGCAGCCATCAGCACCGGATAGGTATACAGACCTGCATTGATATTATCCGCATGCTTTGCCGCTTTGTCTTTAAACTGTGTCATGCGGTTCAGCTCACCCATATAGGTAAAACAATTCAGGATCCATGCAAGTTCTGCATGTCCGGATACATGAGACTGAAAATAAATAACGGCTTTTTCCGGATCCAGTCCTGCAGCAATATATAAATGCAACAGATTCCTGGCTCTTTTACGAAGCTCGGCCGGATCCTGACGTACCGTAATGGAATGCATATCCACAACGGAATAAAAGCAGAGATACTCATCGCTTAAATTCACCCAGTTTTTCAACGCGCCAAGATAATTGCCAAGCGTCAGATTCCCGGTCGCCTGCATTCCGCTGAATAATACCTTTGTGTCACCGATCATAATTAGTTTCCTCCAGTAAAAAACGATTATTTATTCTTAAGGATTTCCCTTCGAATATAGTCATATGTCTTTTCTTCGCCCTCTTCTGCAAGCATCAGAAGCAGCCTTTCCAAAAGCTCCCTGACCTCCGGATGCAGAAGCAGATGGCTCTTCCCCTTTTCGTAATACTTCCAGGCACTTTCATCTGTGTAGGCGTCTTTCTGATAGACCTTTGACGCAGAAACCCGGTCAATGAACATCTCCACGATATACTTGTCCGGCATCCGCATCCCGACGATCCCGCCTTCCGGCGGCAGACCGTAATCGATCCAGTATTCCAGATGATGCTTATTCCGCCCTTTATGATGCAGCCAGGACTGTGAGTAGCCTCTGTCTAACCGTTCCGCATTGTTCGGGCTCATATTCCCCTGATAGTAACGTGCGCCGACAAAGAATTCCACCGGCGAGTATTTGGACAGATCATGCACCAGTCCCTGCCAGTAAAGCCCTACACGGAAACATCCGCGCATGACCAGCCTTTTATGATGTGTAATTGTCCGAAAATGCTTCCACGCCTGCATATCCTTCACCCCTGAGCCGGGCATCGGCTGTTCTCTATATGCGCTTGTTCAGACACATGAAATCAGTATACCACGTTTTTCCAAAATTTGACATTTTTATTTGTGCTTGCATAAAACATCTCTTTTTTTTACAATAATATCGAAATATCCATGGAAAAAGACGGAGGAAACCCATTATGGCTGAATTCAATAATCAGATTCCGCAGGATCCGGACATTGAAGATCCCGATGACATTGCGGTCACATTGGAGCTCGATGACGGAACCGTTTTGGAATGCGGTATCCTGAGCATCTTTACCGTTAACGGACAGGATTATATCGCCCTGCTCCCCTTTAATGAAAAAGATCAGCTCAATACAGATGCACCTGCCATGCTGTACCGCTATTATGAAGATGATGATGAAAACGGCAGTGTGGAGTATATCGAATCAGACGAAGAATATGCATTGGTCGAAAAAGCCTACTTCGATGTTCTGAAGGAAGAAGGTCTATAGATCATCTTCATCAAAGATTTCTGCCAGAAACGGTGACGGCTCTTTTTTATGATTCCGGATCTCATCCGCAGTCATGAAAAAGAGCTTTTCTTTTGCCCGCGTGATCGCAACATAAAGCATCCGCCGTTCCTCTTCTGTCTCATCTTCAAACACTGCTCTGCGATAGGGCACGATCCCGTCGCAAAGATCCGGCAGAAACACAATTCTGTATTCCAGACCTTTTGCAGCATGATAAGTCACAAGATTAATGCCGTCTGCATCCCGATCCCAGAGCTTTCTTTGCATCTCCTCTGTCTTTCTTTCGATCTCATCTGCCGCATCCAGCCATGCAGCGATACTGGTATACTCCTTTGCCCGCTCCTTCATCTCCTCGATCGTGTCTGACAGCGCATCGGGATTCAGATTCTGTGTTTTTGCGTATTCATACATCCATTCCTCATATCCAACCGCTTTCAAAATATAATTCACGGCAGAAAACGGGCGCATTTTACCGATCACAGACAGGTCATCCTCCAGTTTTGAAAGCCGTTTCTGCATCCATTCCTGGTCAGCGTAATTGTCTTTCCATGCAGAAAAAGAAAACGGTTTGGCCGGAAATCGTTTTCTGGAAAGAAAGCGGTTTGGCCGGTTCATGATGCGAATATACTCTTCTTCCGTTGCAAGTCCTGCCGCCGCTTTTAAATACGCCAAAAGATCCTTTGCGACCCAGTGCCGGTAAAGATTCGGAACCGCTTCCCTGTAAATACACGGAATCTGTGCAGAATCCAAAATGTCATAGAAGATGGAAAGCTGTGCATTGGTCCTTGTAAGGACCGCAATATCCCGACAGGATATCCCTTCTTTTATGAACATACGGATCTGATCCCTCAAAAACACAAGCTCACTTCTCTGATCCCGAAAATGCCTGTAAATGACTGCTTCCTTTGTCGGATCAAAGGTTTGAAAAGCGACTGCCTGCTTTTTCAGGATCCTGTCCCGATTGTGCGTGATCAGCTGATATGACTTTCCAATGATCTCCTGGCAGGATCTGTAATTGGTACCAAGCGTCACCTGCACGGCATCCGGATAATCTTTCAAAAACTGCTGCATCAGCAAAGGCGTTGCCCCACGGAATGAATAGATCGACTGGTCGTCATCGCCTACCAGGAACAGATTGTTCTGCGGCGCGGCGAGCATCTGTACGATCTCATACTGGATCGGCGCACAATCCTGAAATTCATCCACCAGAATATACTGATACTTTCCCTGCCATGCCGCAAGCACATCAGGTCTTGACAAAAACAGATTTTTTACGTGAATCTGGAGATCATCAAAATCCAGATATCTGTTCTCTTTCAGATAATTCTGATATGCCAAAAAAATACTTCCAAATGTTTTTCTGTCACAGCCCTCTACCACAATGGTATCCAGATCGGCCAGACCGTTCTTAACGCGGCTGATGGAAGAAATGATCTGAAGATAAACCGGATCTCTGTACGGAAACTGCATGCCTGATCCCCTGCAGATTTCCATGATGAGCTTCATCTGCATGCCTTCTCCGATAATATTCAATGATCCAAAACGATAGGAATATCCCAGGATTTTATAAAAAACTGCGTGAAATGTTCCGAAAGTCACCTTTGTAACAGGCTCTCCGGAAAGAGAAAGAAAACGGCTTCTCATTTCGTTTGCTGCCGCTTTCGTAAATGTGATGACTAAAATATTACCCGGCAGGATATTCTCCTGCCGGATCAGATTGTAAATACGATGGGTGATGACCGTCGTTTTGCCGGATCCGGGTCCGGCAACAACAAGCATCGGGCCATCTTTATGAGAAATTGCTGTTTTTTGAATAGGATCGATGATTATGATAACATACTCCTGATTTCAGATAACAATTCATGTGCGACATCATCTTTACTCATCAGCGGAAGCTCAATATTTGCATCTTTGCTGATCAGCGTTACAACATTCGTATCATGTGCAAATCCTGCACCTGCGACCTTGACATTGTTTGCAACGATCAGATCCAGGTTTTTCTTCTCAAGCTTCTTTCTGGAATTCTCCAGCATATTCTGGGTTTCCATGGAAAAGCCGCAAAGGAACTGACCTTCCCTCTTACATGCACCAAGTCCGCCCAGAATATCCTTCGTTCTTGCAAGCGGAATGCTCAGATCGTCATCACTCTTTTTGATCTTTTCATCAGACACATTGACCGGACGGTAATCTGCTACGGCCGCCGTCATGATCACAATGTCTGCGGTATCTTTATGTGCAAATACTGCGTCATACATATCCTGTGCGGAAACCACAGGTACAACGTTTACAAACATCGGCGGTTCGATCGCGCACCGACCGCTGACAAGCGTCACCTCCGCACCACGTCTGACGGCATCTTTTGCGATCGCATATCCCATCTTTCCGGTCGAATGATTCGTGATATACCGGACAGGATCGATCGCCTCCTGTGTAGGACCTGCCGTGATCAGAATACGTTTCCCTTTCAGATCTTTTTCAAAAGCGATCTCGTTGATGATATATTCCCGCAGAATCTCCGGTTCCGGAAGTTTTCCTTTTCCGGTATCTCTGCAGGCAAGCATCCCTTCCGCAGGCTCTATGATATGCATCCCAAACGATCTGAGTTTTTCAAGATTTTCCTGCACGATCGGATTCTCGAACATATTTGTATTCATGGCAGGCGCGATGTACATCGGTGCTTTGCATGCAAGCGCAGTCGTCGTAAGCATATCATCCGCGATCCCGTTCGCAAGCTTGCCGATCACATTCGCGCTTGCCGGCGCGACCATAAACAGATCCGCTTTCTGTGCCAGGCTGACATGTGCAACATGAAACTGGAAATTGCGGTCAAAGGTATCCACCAGACACTTGTTGTTCGTGATCGTCTCAAACGCAGTCGGATGAATAAAGTTTGTCGCGTTTTGGGTCATGATCACATGAACATCCGCATGCAGCTTTATGAGCATGCTCGCAAGACTCGCCGCTTTATAGGCAGCAATGCTTCCCGTAACTCCCAGAATGACCGTTTTATTCGTTAACATGTTTATGCCTCCGCATCTTTTGCTATGTCAAAAAGCTCTCCATGCTTCTCGTAATTGGTAATACGCGAAATCTGATTGCGTTCATCCACAAAAACAACCGTAGGATGATGCTCTTTTGCTTCTTCCGGTGTCAGATCACAATACGCCATGATGATGATCGTATCGCCTGCAGACGCAAGTCTCGCCGCGGCACCGTTTAAGCAGATCATACCGCTGCCTGCATCACCAGCGATCGTATACGTCTCTAACCGGCTTCCGTTGCTGCAGTTTACGATCTGCACCTTTTCGTATTCCAAAATGCCTGCTGCCTCTAAAAGAAGCGGGTCAACTGTGATACTGCCGACATAATTTAACTCGGCCTGAACGACTGTTGCACGATGGATCTTTGCTTTCAACATCTGAAGGGTCATAAAACGTTCTTCTCCTTTATACGATAAAATTATCAATCAGTCGTGTCTTACCGATATAAACTGCCATTGCCACGAGCGCCGGCGCTTTGATCGTCGTGATCTGCTGCATCGTCAGTCCGTCAACAGCTTTTACATAATCGATCTTTGCAAGCGGTTCTGCTTCGATCATCTGTTTCATTTCTCCAAGAACAACCGCTGCATCAGTCTCTCCGTCTGCGACCATCTGCTGTCCACGAAATACCGCACGAGAAAGAACCAGTGCTGCTTTTCTTTCTTCTTCAGAGAGATATGTATTCCGGGAGCTCTTTGCCAAACCGTCTTCTTCTCTTACGATCGGGCATCCAACGATCTCCAGATTCATATTCAGATCTTCCACCATGTGACGTACGACCGCCAGCTGCTGTGCATCCTTCTGTCCAAAATATGCCCGATCCGGTTCTGTGATATGGAACAGCTTACTCAAAACGGTACAAACCCCGCGGAAATGTGTCGGACGTGTCAGACCGCAAAGCTCTTCGGTCAAAAGCGTCATGTCAACAAATGTCGTAAAGTTCTTGTGATACATCTCTTCCGGTTCCGGATGGAAGATGACATCTGCGCCAAGGGATTCGCAGTATGCGCTGTCCTTTTCCAGATCTCTCGGATAGGTCGCAAGATCCTCATTCGGTGCAAACTGGATCGGATTGACAAAGATGCTTACAACCACTTTGTCATTTTCTTTGCGCGCCGCAGTCACCAGACTGCCGTGTCCCTCGTGAAGATATCCCATGGTCGGAACCAGACCGATGCTAAAGTCTTCTTTTTTCCAGCCGCGAATGATCTCTTTTAATTCTGCGATCGTTGATACTATTTTCATCTTTTGTTTCTCCTTATCTGACCAGCTGATCGATGATCTCGTCTGAGATCGAGTATGTGTTTTCTTCTGCCGGGAATGTGCCTGCTTTTACTTCTGCAATATAATCCGCAAAGCCCTGCTTCATGACATCGCCTGCATTTGCGAAGTGTTTCACAAATTTCGGAACAAAATCAGAGAACATCGCCAGCATATCCTGGTAAACCAGAACCTGTCCGTCACAGCCTGCACTCGCGCCGATTCCGATCGTCGGAATAGAAACGGTCTGTGTGATCACATCCGCAAGCTTTGCCGGAATTCCTTCCAGCACGACCATGGACGCGCCTGCTTCCTCAACGCGCTTTGCGTCATCAAGAATCTTCTGTGCTGCTTCTACCGACTTACCCTGTACCTTGAATCCGCCAAACGCATTGACTGACTGAGGTGTCAAACCGATGTGTGCGCAAACCGGGATCTGTGCGTCAACGATCGCTCTGATCTGCGGGCAGACTGTTGCGCCGCCTTCCAGCTTAACGGCATTTGCATGACCTTCCTTTAAGAGACGGCCGGCATTCAGAACCGCATCATATACAGAAGTCTGATAAGAAAGGAACGGCATATCGCCGAGCACAAAAGCATCTCCCGCGCCACGGCTTACTGCAGCCGTATGATGGATCATGTCTTCCATCGTCACCGGAATCGTTGAATCATATCCCAGCATAACCTGTCCAAGGGAATCTCCGACCAAAAGGATATTAACCCCTGCCTGGTCCATCAGGCGTGCCATAGAATAATCATAGCAGGTCAGCATCGTGATCTTGTCATTTTCTGCTTTCTGTTTCTGTATCGTTAAAATCGTGTTTTTCATTTTAATATTTCCTCCATCGTGCTGTAATCCCTGTCCGGATTTTTTGCTTTAGCTACTTTTACAACCTCTTTTGAAAGGACACGGTATACTTCTGCCTGTTCTTTGGACATACAGGACAGATGTGCCAGAACAGTCTCCGTATCATTTCGCTCTATCGGGCCGGTCAGTGCATTGACAGGTCCTGCAGATGCAATGTTCTCTGCGTTGTTTCTGATCAAAGGAGCCAGTGCTTCCTGTGCCTCGCCAGCCGAAAAGCCGCATTCCTGCAGCAGACCGAGCCCAAATGCCGAAAGCCCGACATAGAGGTTGCTGACGATCGCAGCAGCTGCATGATATTTGGTCTTACTGTCGGTTTTGATGACAGCATACCGGTTTCCCATGCATTCTAACAGTTGTTTGATCTGATCCAGCCGTGCCGGATCTCCTTCAATCGTGAAAAACGTTCCCGAAAGCCCTTTGTATGACGTGTAACGGTCATGAAAAGCAAAGAGCGGATGGATGGAATAACCGAAGGCCCCCAGCTCTTTGATTCCGGAAAACAATTCCGAGCTGTGCGCCCCACTGATATGACAGATGATCTTGTTTTGTATCCCGAGAGATTTGATCTCTTCCCAGACAGGAAGGATCGCCCGGTCCGGAACCGTAAGGAACAGCATATCACTGTCTGCCACAAGCTGATCTTTTGAATCATAAGCACGTGTGCCGGTGAACTGTGCTGCTTCTGCTGCAGATTCGGGATGATGATTATAATATCCCGTAATCTCAATACCGCGCTCGGTTAGAAATTTTCCAAGAGAAAATCCCGCTTTCCCTGCGCCGATAAATCCAATTTTCATGTGCATCCCTCCATTCTAAAGGCGGGACAGTTGATCCTGCGTTTCCATATGGTTCCGATATGTGCACAAGAACAGCTGTAAACGGTATGGTTTCATCCGAATACCATCCAAAGTCGATTCATTATAGCATTCCTAGAGGGAATCGACAAGCGTATATTTTTTTAATAACATCCCGATCCAGGCATCCTTTGAAATACGTGATGCGAGCACCTCTTTTGCATTGTCCCGCGCCGTCTGGAATGCCGGATCCAAGGCCAGTGTATCCAGTCTGTCCGAGAGTGCTTCAAGTTCCTCTTCTTCGGGCACAATACTTTCATCATCCGCAAAAGCGATATGCTCCTTTTGGGCTGTCGCTTTCAGCATCAGATAAGCCTGCAGCCCCCTCTCATCCTCATACTTCTGATACAGTTCAAGGAACTGCTCTTTTGCTTCCGAAAAGAGCAGAAATCTTGCATAGATCACACCGGTATGATAGATCGTCCGCTTTTGCAGATCTTCTGTCATCTGCATAAACCGGCCGTCTTTTCTGAGATCAAGATATACAGACAATGCCTCTCTGTAGTTTTTCTGCGAAAGAAGGTAATCCGCATAGATGATCTGACGCTCTACAGCAGATTTATCCTGCAGGGATATGATCATTCGATGCAGTTCATTCAGTTCTTCCCTGTCATAGATCCCGGAAAAGGAAAAAATCTTTTCTGTAAGCTCTGAAGGTGCTTTTCCGGCTGCCTTCATATCCCGCAGGGAAGACGAAAGGCCTGTGAGCTTCAACTGATCCTGGATCCAGATGATCAAATCATCCGAAAAGAAGACTTCTTCCAGCAAAAACAAGTGCCCGTGCATATAAAAGCAAAGTTCTTCCAGAGAATAAACCGGATCCAGGCCGGGGGCCGGGAAATATGGAATTTTAGCCTGCTTATTTTGACAAAGAATAAAATCTTTCACAGCTGCTCCTTCTTTACAGATCAATCTCAAAATGCCATGTTTTCATACTCGACTCATAAAACGAACCAAATCCGCCGTCAGTAATCTCTATACAAAGACTCTTTTCTGATAAGGGATAGGCGATCACATCCAGATACATCCCCTTCTCAGGCCGCTTCGGAAAGTCTGAAAGATCCAGTATGGCACAAGGCTCCTGCGTATTATTGCTGTCATCATCCCAGATCTCAAAATGCTGCGTTCCGTTATAGAGCAATCGATAGGAAACAAAACTCTCAAACCAGTTCGCGCGAGGCATAACCAGCGGAATATAGTTTGTTTTCTGCTGATCCAGCACACGTAAAAACCGTTTTGAACGAATCCGGTACTCACATTCATAGCGGACCTGCGGCCGGGCAACGGTACGCATACGGCATGCGCCGTAGCAGGCCCCTCGGGAAAAAATATGATTTCCGATAAAGATACGCTTATTTGTGCCGATCGCCTCCATAACGGCATGGCGCCAGTCTCCCTCAAAGCGTTCTCCGATCAGATACACACCGGAAACCGTATTTCCATTCAAAGCCGCTTTGATCTGTTCTGCCATAAACTGATCCAGTGCTTTGTCATCATCATAAACATCTGCCGAAAACGGGATCCGTTCCTGTGCAACCTCCATGACCCGGTCAGCACCGGAAACGCTGCGGTGTGCACGCATCGTTGTCAGGTGGTCTTTTGTCAGCACAAACAGACAGGTGTCCTGCTTCCAGATGGAACGGTCCTGCATACTGATGTAGTCAAAAAAGCTCTCTCTGTAATCAGTGATCCTGAAATGCTCCCGGTCGATCTCCAGATTCTTTCGCAGCTCTTCCATCAACGATACCACTTCGGATGAGATCTCCGGAACCGTGATCGTCAGGTCATAAGGAATCGTACGATCTTTCTCATAGTGCTTCCGGAAATAAAGCAGACGTCTGATCAGCCGGAACAGATCTTCCTTTTCCGGCGCCTGCGGATCCAAAAGCGCAATCGCGAACAGGTTGTCCCGAAATACCGCTTCTCCCTCTGCCTCAGGCCGGAAATGCAGCGCTTCTTCACCATAATAATATTTTCCATTGTTCATCCGCAGCACCGCAAGCGGGAACTCCTGTCTGTTGCTGTCCGCTACAGATGCCGCTTCCTTCGGTTCCGTCAGATCGGCACGATAAAAGCTGATCACGGCACGCGATGCATTCAGATCAATTCCGATATATAATTGCCGGTCCTTATTGCCTTCCATTTGCTTATTCCTCTAACATTTGAAATGCCGCTTCTGTGAGATCCGTCAGTCTGGCGGTCCTCATCAGCTGCGTCTCATCGATATTCCTGCCTGAAAAGATCTTCGCCGTCTCTCCGTACAGGGACTCTTCTCCGCCATGCATAAAATCAGGATCGATCCGCAATGTTCGGTCTTCACGCGCCGTCCCGTCCGGTGTCGTGATCGTATAATGCAGTCTGTAACCCGGCAGAACCGGAATGCCGACACAATAGATTCCCGAGAGCACTTCCGGCAGCCTGTAGGCACGCTCGACCTGACAGGACGGATCATGCGGATCTGACATCACCGTCTTTAATTCGAGTACCTCTCCTGCTTCTCCTGCATATTGAATAAACAGGATACCTGTCAGAAGATAGCTTCGCTTGATCGATTCCGGAAGCTGGCTGTAAAAACCGAATTGCCATCCCTTCAAAAACAGATTCCGCAGCATTTTTTCGGCTGTCCGCGGCAAAAGCGGGCGTTCGGCAAGCGTCGTATACTGATATTTTAATAGAGCAACGAGGCAGTCATCATTCAACGGCCGCTCATTCTGCATTGCATAAAGGATGTAGTAAACCGCTGTCTGCGGGATCTGCTCCCGTTCCATTAAGAATGCCTTTGCAAAATGACATACATATGCATCACACAGCATCGGATTCTCATGGCTTTTTACGACATCCTCAAAAAGCGTTTCGTGAGAATCTGTAAAGATTCCGGTAAACAGCATTCTTGCCAGAAGCTGTTCTTCATGTGAAATCGTTACGAGCCCCAGTCTCTTACCCATTTTGATCATGGCATCCATGCGTGCAAGCGTATCATCAAATGCCTGCAGACGGGCAGAAATCTCATCCTCCCGGATCGGCTTCATCCGCGTCAATGCGTCCTTATCGGTCTCTTCTTTTGTCAGAAGCGGGATATGCGTCTGCGCGACAAGCGGTGTCATCTGCATCAGATCATTCGGCACATATAGCCCGCCAAGATGGTCGGAAAGCAGGATCACGGGAATCTTCTCCGGCAGTCTTACAAATGCCGTTCCGTCATGCAGTGCAACCGTAAACATCTCGCGCTGTCCGCCATCGGATATACAGATGTGGCGGATCTTATCATTGGATACCGTAAAGCAAACGGTCCTGTCATTATGATTGCTGATCTTATCCCACTCTTCCTGTGGAATGGATTCCTTCAGGAAGCGATAGATCCGGATCAGGTCTTTGTTCATATAACGCTTTCTGATGCAGTCTTTGGCAAACTCCAGGATCAGCTCTTCATAAGCTGCCATATCATCACCGATCTGCTCACCCGCATCCAGCACATATGCATACAGCTTTGCACGCCACTTCCATGGAAGATCTCTTTGAAGCATAAAGTATTTCCGTACTTTCGCCGGGATCTCATCCTGTCTGTTCCAGGTACGGAGAAATGCTTCGTAAAGACCTGCCACCTTACTGTCCTTATCAATTCCGCTGCGGAACCAGTATGCATATTCAGAACGGTAACTGTTGGTTTTGATCAGGTAGGAACAGATAGCCTTTAACATCTCATCAGAAGGGTTCTCTGCATAATAATCCGTCATGATCCGGAAGGTGTGCGCACGAAAAACGCTGCCCTCAGAGAGCTGTGCCCAGAACCGCTCAGGGATCTGCGGCAGCCGGATCTTCTTTTTCTGCATCCAGCGAACCATACGCTGCTCAAACTTTCCGCCGGCCCGCAGGTACTCAGGATTCTTTAAGATAATCTGGGCGCCTTCACGGTACAGAATGGGGTTCGCAGAGTTCTCCGCCATAAACTGTCTCAGAAAATGATACCGCCGCTCATCGTTGCGCAAAAGCGCTTCATCTGCCGAAAGCAGGATCCATGCAAGCACCTGATGACCGGAATGACGCTTAAACAGTTCCCTGATATAATAAATGACTTCTTTGTGGTATTCCGGATCCGGATTCCTGAATGTTGTCAGGTACTGATAGAATCCTTCTACGGGTGTACGCTTCAGATTCACCTTTTCAGAGAATGCTTCAAGGATCCGCCCTCCTCTGCTCTGATCCCCGGTCGAAAGATAGACATAGGCTTCGTAGAGCGGAAGCCAGTTGTTTTCCGGAAATCTGCGGATCGCAGAGGAAATCTGCCTGAGCGAAGAATCCTTCCATTCGATGAGCGACATCCTGCCGTCAAGATATGCCAGGTATTCTTCTGCCAGATGTGCCTGCAGGGAAATGATACTTTCCTCACGTTTTTTGATCCGGAACTGGTCGGAAACAACGACAATCTCCATCTCTGCACGCTTCGTGATATCTTCAATGACAATGCGCGCAAAATTCCTTCCGCCATGCATCAGGTTCGGCAGGATCGTATAGGCAACCTCCATGTATTTAGACGAAAACCCGCTCTCCGGCACTGCGTCGGGCGCAATTTTTACAAACGGTGCATCCGTGCTGACCGTGATCGGCAGATAACCCCATTCATTTTTTTCGATCCGGATGCTTTCCCGGATCGGCTCCCGGTTGATCACAAAAGTCTGCTTGTCTTCTCTTACGGAAAAACTCACACGCTCTTTACAGCCACAACCGACCAGAAACTCCTCCATACAGGCCGAATTGATCCCGCGCGAAGTGATCGCGTAGTACAGGTCTTTTTCCTTTTCTTCTCCCTTGCGGAAGATCTGTGTAAACTTTGCGGAACGGAACAGGTTCAATGCTTCCTGCCAGTTTAGTTTTGCCAGATTCGTGAAATCATCGAGAGATTTGATCCATCCGATCGATGTATGTGCATAGTTTCGCGTTGTTCGTACATGATACGGATAGATATATTCTCCCGCATTGGAAGTGATGACAAAATAACCGTCTTTCTCATCGCCCTCTTCCATGTTTTTTCCATGGTATTCAAATAAAACCTGCACCCGCTTTCCGTCAAATTTCGGCGTCATACAGATCAGATTATCATCTGGGCAGGTAACCAATCCTCTGACAGGATTCCCCGTTCCTGAATAGAAAGAAAAACTGCCCTGACAAACATCATGTTCAATTACCGCGATCTGAAGATCCTTCTCCGGCAAAACGATCACCGGTGCCGGTGTTTCGACCTTACCGCGGATGATATCCTGTATCTTTTTTCGCATTTGCGTCCTGTCCTGTTCTCTGGTTGCTTTTTTCCCTCATATGAGGTAGTTTATTGATTGAAACCTGAAAAAAATTATAAACGATTTAGAACATTCTTGCAACTTGGAGGCATAAGAATGCAGATACAACATAAAGACCATTTTCATGGCAGCGACTTAGAACAGATTGAAGTTATTTACGGGATCAAAAAGGAAGAGATCACGTCTTTTTCCGCGAATGTTAATCCTTTGGGGATCTCGCCATTGTTAAAGAAGACGTTATCCGAGCACCTTGATTCCATCAGCACGTACCCGGACCGGGAATACCGTTCATTGCGCAAAAGCATTGCGGAATATGCCGGTACTGATATGGAAAATGTCATTGTCGGAAACGGAACAAGTGAACTGATCTCTCTTTTGATACAGATCAGGCATCCCGGGAAAGCAATGATCATTGGACCGACCTACTCAGAATATGAGCGCTCCGTTGAGATTGAAGGCGGATCCTCCTACTACTATCCGCTCAAGGAGGAGGAAGATTTTGTACTTGATGTCACAGATCTGATTAAGAGCTTAAACGAAAGCATCGACCTTCTGATCATCTGCAATCCGAACAATCCGACTTCAACCGTGATTCCGGCCGGTGATATGAGAAAGATCCTTGATGCCTGCAAGCGATACAATATCTTTGTGATGGTCGATGAGACCTATATGGAATTTGAAAAAGACATTAAGCACCTCTCATCGGTATCTCTGACAAGATACTATAATAACATCATCATTTTGAGAGGTACTTCAAAATTCTTTGCAGCCCCGGGGCTTCGCCTCGGATACGCGATCACCGGCAACAAAGATATGATCAAATACATCAACACGCACAAAAACCCGTGGATGATCAATTCCCTTGCCGCGATCGCCGGTGAGATCATCTTCAAAGACACTGAATACATCAATGAGACCAAAGAACTGATCGCCAAAGAACGGACCCGCATGTGCGAAACATTGAAAAAAAGCGGGAAATACAAAGTATATCCCGCTTCCGCAAACTTTATTCTCGTCCGGATCCTTTCGGATGAGATCACGTCCGGAGAAGTCTTCGACCTGGCGATTCGTCAAAAGATGATGATCCGCGACTGCTCCACATTTCCGTTTCTTGACGAAAAATACCTCCGGTTTTGTGTCATGACACCCGAAATGAATACCAAACTCCTAAATTGTCTGACGTCGATCTGACGTTTCTTTAAAACAGAAATTTATCCGCGAAATAGCTTTCCAGCTCATCGATCGGAATCCGTACCTGTTCCATGCTGTCCCGTTCACGAATGGTGACAGCATGATCTTCTTCTGAATCAAAATCATATGTGATACAGAACGGAGTACCGATCTCATCCTGTCTGCGGTAACGCTTACCAATGTTACCTCTGTCATCATATTCGCAATTATAGATCTTAGACAGCTTCTGATAGATCTCTTCGGCCGGTCCGGCCAGCTTCTTTGAAAGCGGAAGTACACCGATCTTAACCGGTGCAAGCGCCGGATGGAAATGCATCACTGTACGCGTGTCACCGCCTTCTAATTCTTCCTCATCATATGCGCCGCAAAGGAATGCAAGAACCACACGGTCTGCGCCAAGTGACGGTTCGATGACATACGGAATGTATTTTTCATTCTTCTGATCGTCGAAATAAGTCAGATCCTGTCCGGAAACATTCTGGTGCTGGGTCAGATCATAATCCGTGCGATCTGCGATGCCCCACAGTTCACCCCAGCCAAACGGGAACAGGAATTCGATATCACTGGTTGCTTTACTGTAGAAAGAAAGTTCCTCTTTCTCATGGTCACGGACACGCATCTCTTCTTCTTTCATGCCAAGAGACAGAAGCCAGTTGATGCAGAACTCTTTCCAGTACGCAAACCATTCCAGATCGGTATCCGGCTCACAGAAAAACTCCAGCTCCATCTGTTCGAACTCTCTCGTCCGGAATGTGAAGTTACCAGGCGTGATCTCATTACGGAAAGATTTTCCGATCTGGCCGATGCCGAACGGGATCTTTTTCCTTGATGTACGCTGAACATTTTTAAAGTTGACAAAAATACCCTGTGCGGTCTCAGGACGCAGATATACGGTATTTTTGGAATCTTCCGTAACACCCTGGAAAGTCTTAAACATCAGATTAAACTGGCGGATATCGGTAAAATTATGCTTTCCACAGGACGGGCACGGGATCTGATGCTCGTCAATAAACGATTTCATCTCTTCCTGACTCCATCCGTCAACAGATGTCTCAAGCGTGATTCCGTTTTCAGCCGCAAAATCCTCTATGATCTGGTCCGCACGAAAACGCTCATGGCACTCTCTGCAATCCATCAGCGGATCCGAAAAACCGCCAAGATGACCGGAAGCGATCCAGGTCTGCGGATTCATCAGGATCGCGCAGTCAACGCCTACGTTGTACGGGCTTTCCTGAATGAACTTCTGCCACCAGGCTTTTTTTACATTATTCTTTAACTCTACACCAAGATTCCCGTAATCCCATGTATTTGCAAGACCGCCGTAGATTTCTGAACCCGGATAGATAAATCCGCGTGATTTCGCAACAGCAATGATTTTTTCCATTGTTTTCTCTGTCATAATTCGATTCCCTTCGTACGTATTATTTTCATGTGGTCAATATTATATCTTTTGTATCCTGATATTTCAAGAAAGAAAAGCCGCACTGTTAAACGGCCGGTCTACATAGCTTTGGAAAATCCGGTCGATCATCTGGTCGATCTGACCGAAAACCTTTTCATTAACCCGGAACGAATATAACTTTTCAAGCGGCGCAGACAGGATATACTGCAGCGCATAGACAGAAGCTTTTTCCAGGCGGATTCCTTTCCGGTCTTTTCCGCATTCCGCACAAAACAGGCCATGGCTGTAAAAATCAAACCGTTCCAGATTTTCCTTTTTTCCGCATTGAATGCAGGAGAATACTTCCGGATAGGTTCCGTTATAATACAATGTCCGCAGCTCATAGATCCTGCGGATCAGCGGCAGGTCCATCTGCCCTTTTAACAATGCACGAAGCGTCACATACAAAAGATTCAGCTGATCAGATGCTTCATCGCCCTCTGCGGAAAAGTATTCTGCTGCCTCCAGAAAATAGGAACCATAGACAGTAAGATCGTAATCTTTCGCAATATCAAGAAAGTGTTCCCTGATCTCTGCCTTTACGATCGTCCAGGCACTTTTCCCTTCATACGCTTCAAAACTGCCGAAAGCAAACAAGCCGGTTGCAGCCTGCAGCGAACTTTTCGGCCGGCGCGCGCCCCGCACAAATGCCGTCACTTTACCTCTCTCCCGTGTCAGAAGAACGATACGGCGGTCATATTCCCCGGACGGCGCTGATTTTAAAACCATACCGGTCAGAGTGGTGCGTTCTGACATACCCGTCTCCCGTTACATTTCATCTTTTCCGTATCCGAAGTTTTTCATCTGGATATCGCTGTCACGCCAGTCTTTCCTGACCTTTACCCAGATCTTCAGATTCACCTTTTTCTCAAGCATCTCTTCGATCTCCGGGCGCGCAAGGCTGCCGATCCGTTTAAGCATCGCCCCCTGCTTGCCGATGATGATCCCTTTATGCGAGTCCCGCTCACATACAATCGTTGCTTCGATATCCACAATCGGTTTGTCTTTCCGGCTTTTCATCTTTTCAATCGCCACTGCGATCCCGTGCGGGACCTCGTCTTTGAGGGCACGCAGCGCTTTTTCCCGGATCAGTTCTGCGACGATCTGACGTTCCGGCTGATCTGTAACGGCATCCGGATCATAATACATCGGCCCATACGGAAGGTATCGATAGATCGTTTCAATAACATCATCCACATTGGTTCCCTTTTTTGCGGATACCGGTATGATCTCATCAAATTCATATGCCTGCCTGTAGGTGTCGATGAAAGTCAGGATCTCTGCAGGCTTTACGGTATCGATCTTATTGATGATCAGGATCACAGGGATATTGGCCTGACGCAGTTCTTCAATGATATGCCGTTCTCCTGCGCCGATAAACGTGGACGGTTCCACCAGCCACAGGATCAGATCTACATCTCTCATAGACTGTTCTGCAGTCCGCACCATATACTGGCCAAGCTTGTTCTTTGCCTTGTGAATACCCGGTGTGTCTACAAAAACGATCTGTCCACGCTCTTCATCCGTGTAGATCGTCGTGATGCGGTTTCGTGTCGTCTGCGGTTTATTCGATGTGATCGCAATCTTCTGCCCGATGATGTAATTCATCAATGTCGATTTCCCGACATTCGGACGGCCGATCAGCGCCACAAATCCGGAACGAAACTGTTCATTCATCTTTTTATTCTCCTGGTTTGTCTAAAGGGATCAACGCATCAAAAAGATCACGTTGCCCGTTTAACTTATCTTCATTGCCGATGACACAGATCCCTGCCTGATCAAGAGCTTCCTCGATCAGATCAGCAAGATTTCTGATATCTGCGATGTCTGCATTTAAAATGTCATTTCGCTCGTTTTGTACATCCTCATACGTCAGTCCCGTCAGATAGGCGCCGAGGCTTCTTCTCCCCTTATCGGCAGGCGACAAAGGGGTATCCAGATCACTGAACGTACCGATCACATACTTTGTCATCTCTTTTTCATCTGCCGTAAAACTCTTAAGATATGCAGGAACATTCCGATAAACTTCCAGCGTTTCTTTCAGGTTCGGATCCCTGTAAGAAGTAAAGTACACATCTCCGGTTTTTGAAAATCCTGCCATACATCCATATGCACCACCCTGGACTCTGACCTGATTCCAAAGGTATTCATATGACATGATTGCCCGGCAGATTCTGAAGGCCGGCTGATAAGGCGTTTTTTGGATATCATATTTTCCGGCAATTGATACATACTGCACCTGGGAGGCGTCCGAAAATCCCTCATTTTTCCCATCAAACGGTTCGATCTTTGCTGCTTCCCGCTCACCCTTAACGGAAAGCATATCTGCGATCTCTGAGGCCGCCCGTAAAACGATCGGGTGAAGTGCTTTCTGACACGTGCAGCTGACCATCAGAGAGTCTGCCGCGAAGATATCCTCATACAATGCCTTTACATCTGAAAGCAGTTTCTCTTTCCGGTCTTCAAAATGATCGACCAGATCTTCCAGGAACCTGTAGTACGCGATACCGGATGTCAGATCTCCGTACCGGGAGACCGGACTCTGGTAGGAAAGCGCACGCTTTACAGATGCCGAATGACCCGCTTCGCTAAGGTCCGATCTGAGTCTTGAACGGCCTTCCGCAAGCAGTTCATAGATTCTTTTCTCATCTGTAAAACAGGTATCACACAGAATACTGTTTACCAGCTTCACTGCTTCAGCGATCTTTTCTTTCAACACCTTGATCCGAAGCTCAAATCTTGCCGAATAGGCATCATGATCTGTTACATCCGCATAGATTGAAATCTCCGGTCGGATCCCGCCAGTATGAAGATAGATCTCATCTGTCAGATCGGTATAGGAATACGCCTTGGTATCCAGCTTGCCGAGAAGACGTCTTAAGATCCCAAGCGTCGGCAGCATTTCTTCCTTCAGATGATCGATCGCAAACTGCAGATCGATATAAAGGATGCCGTTGGTCTCATAATCATGCGCCAAAACAGGCACGTTTCCTTCCTCATACAGGATATTCGAAAAAGGATCCGCGTCCCGTTTCATATCTGCTCTGGTCAAATGCGGGATCGTAGCGAGTTCTTCCGGTGTCGAAGGTGTCAGTCCAAACGCATGCACATCCTCTGTTTTTTTGATCAGCTCATCGATCTCCTGCACGGATAACGCATTTTTATGATCTGACAGTGTTTCTTCAAGTGCAGCTTCCTTTTTTCGGTTCAACTCCGGATCTGGTGCCGCTGTCAGGATCAGGCAGTGCGGATTGTCAAGAAGACAGGTGCGGATCAGATCTTCAAAATAACCGGTATTCAGCTTTTTGCGCAGACTGTCATACACATCCAGTTCATGCAGATGAAGAAATGGCGCATTCTCGTCGTACAGCCATCCGTCCATCACCTGTATGCCGAGCATCAGACCTTTTGGAATGTTGCCGTAATCAGCTTCTCTGAATTTGAATTCCGAAGCATTTAACGCCGCTTCCAGGGTTCTTTTATGCAGGCCCTTTTCCACCTGCTCTTTCAAAATCTTCTGTATAACGGAAACAAACCGTTCTTTCTGATCAGCATCCGTGTTCTTCGCGATCACAGTAAATACAGGCTGTAAGGAACCGCTGTCATATCCGCCGTAAATATCATTACCGATCCCGGCATCCAGCAATGCCTGCTTTAACGGTGCGCCCTGCGCATTCAACAGTGCATACTCCAACAGATCAAACGCAATGTACTGCTCTCTGTCAAGATTGGTCCCGACAGACCAGGCCGCGGCCAGATAAGAAGCCTGATCCAGAGAAGCGTTACTTGCGACCGGATAAGAGATCTGCTTTTGAAGCGGTGCTTCAAACGGCGTCTGTAAACCGATCTCAGAATCCACTCTGATCTGTTCAAACTCTGACAGATATTCCCTGTCAAGCCAACTCAGCCGCTCTTCGATATCAAAATCCCCGTAAAGGTAAATATAGCTGTTAGAAGGATGATAATATGTTCTGTGAAAATCCAGATAATCCTCATAGGTCAGATCCGGAATGCATTCCGGGTCACCGCCCGATTCATTTGCATATGATGTGTCCGGATACAGCGACCGGAAGATCTCACGTTCGAGGATCCCTTCCGGCGAAGAAAACGCACCCTTCATCTCATTGTAAACAACACCGTTAATGGTAAGATCATCCTCTGCGTTTTCCAGCTCATAATGCCAGCCTTCCTGACGGAAAATATTCTCATTCTGATAAATATTCGGATAGAAAACGCTGTCCATATAAACATCCATCAGATTGGAAAAATCTTTGTCATTACAGCTCGCCACCGGATACAATGTCTTATCCGGATATGTCATTGCATTTAAAAAGGTATTCATCGAACCTTTTACGAGTTCAATAAAGGGGTCCTTTAACGGGAACTTGCGGCTTCCGCATAAAACCGTGTGCTCTATGATGTGTGCCACGCCGGTCGAATCCTTCGGCGGCGTACGGAATCCGATAAAAAAGACTTTGTTTTCATCCCGGTTAGACAAAACACATATCTTTGCACCGCTCTTTTTATGCCGGAGCAAATACCCTTCTGACTGGATATCCGGGATCTGTTCCTGCTTTAGCAATTCATAATTTGGATTTGTAATTCCAGACACGTTCAAACCTCCTGAAAAGAAAAACATCCCAGCGGAAAACCGTTGGGATGTTTGAAGAAACATAAATATTGGTACTTACTGCAGACGTACTACATTAACTGCCTGCGGGCCTTTATCGCTTTCTTCAATGTCATATTCGACTGCTTCACCGTCTTTGAGCTCTTTAAAGCCATCCATATTGATCTTGGAGAAATGAACAAAAATCTCATTCCCTTCTGAATCGGTGATAAATCCCCAGCCTTTTTTTGCATTAAACCATTTTACAGTACCCTGCATTTTTACCCTCCTGAATGTCGCATCTATGAATGCGGATTTGTCTAGGAAAAATGCTACCATAATTATAGTTTAAAGTCAATATGTGAAAACTTGTACTTGTATAAAAACAATACTGTTTTATCAGATCTCATGGATAAACAGACCGCTTCGAAGCTTTGGTTCAAACCATGTCGATTTTGGCGGCATCAGCAGTCCTGCATCCGCTACATCAAACAGTTCACCGATTGAAGTCGGATACATGGCAAACGCAACTGCACAGTCCTCACTGCAGCGCTTTTCGAGTTCAGACAGTCCGCGGATCCCTCCGATAAAATCAATCCGTGCATCCGTACGCGGATCCTGAATATCAAGAAGCGGATTCAGCACCAGCTTTTGCAGCAATGATACATCCAGTCCTTCTACCGGATCCGGATTTCTGTCAGCCGCAAAGAATGCGCACTTATACCACTTTCCGTCAAGGAACATGGAAAACATTCCTTTTTGTGCCGGATGATGGTCACCGTCTGTTGATTCGGTAACATCGCAGATTGCGGAGAGTTTTTCCAGAAACTCTGAAGCACTCATACCGTTTAAATCTTTTACTGCCCTGTTGTAATCCATAATGTGAAGCTGATCGTCCGGGAACAGTACTGACAGAAACTCATTAAAAGCTTCTGTTCCGTCATATTCCGGATGTTCTGCTCTTCTCTTAAGTCCAACCTTAACAGCAGACGCACAACGGTGATGGCCGTCCGCAATATAGATCGCGCGGATCGCATCGAAAGCATTGCGGATCGCATCTACCGATGCCGCGTCACGAATGACCCAGACACGGTGTGTCACCTGATCAGGTGCCGTAAAGTCGTATACAGGCTGCTCTGCTTTTTTTGCGTTAACGATCTGATTGATCGTTTCATTGGTACGATAAGCCAGAAAGATCGGACCGGTCTGCGCATTGCAGGTGTCTACGTGACGGATTCTGTCCTGTTCCTTTTCTTCTCTGGTATTCTCATGCTTTTTGATCACGCCTGAAACATAATCATCGATGGATGCACATGCAACGATACCGGTCTGTGTGCGGCCGTTCATCGTCAGTTCGTAAACATAATAACAAGGTGCGTCATCTTTGATAAAGTCGCCGTTTTCAACCATCTGCCAGAGAATGTCATGTGCTTTTTTGTAAACTTCCGGCGCATACATATCCTGGCCTACGGGAAACTGCGTCTCCGGGCGGTCAATGCAAAGAAAGGAAAGCGGTTCTTTTTCCACTTCAATTCTTGCTTCCGCACTATTATAAACATCGTATGGCAATGCCGCGATACGGGAAGCCTTCTCTTCTGCCGGACGGATTGCAGCAAACGGATGAATCTTTGCCATAAAAACTCCTTTTTTACTTACGGATCACACGAACGCGGATCACGCCCTCTACTTCTTTCAGTTTTGCAATGGTGGCATCATCGATCTCATCATCAATATCGATCAGAGAATAAGCATATTCTCCACGGCTCTTATCTACCATATCGGAAATATTGATGCCGCTCTCTCCAAGGATGGATGCATATTTACCGATCGTATTTGTGATGTTCTTATGAATGATGCAAACACGCTCTTTTGTTGTGATCGGGCCATGATCGCAGGACGGATAGTTTACGGAATTGATGATATTACCGTTCTCGATGTAGTCACGCAGCTCTTCAACAGCCATGATCGCACAGTTATCCTCTGACTCCTCTGTGGAAGCACCAAGATGCGGGATGACGATGCAGCCTTCTTTTCCTGCTGTGATCGCTGACGGGAAATCAACCACATATTTGCGGATCTTTCCTGCTTTTAATGCCTCAACCATCGCGGTCTCATCTACCAGTGTGTCTCTTGCAAAATTCAGAACGATCGCTGTCTCTTTCATCATGCCGATCGCTTCCTTGCTGATCATGCCCTTTGTGCTGTCCATCAGCGGAACATGGATCGTGATAAAATCACATTCACGATAAATATCTTCCGGATTCTGAACATATTTTACATTTCTGGAAATATTCCATGCAGCTTTCACGGAAAGGTACGGATCATAGCCGATGACTTCCATGCCAAGATCTACTGCCGCATTTGCAACCAGTACGCCGATCGCGCCAAGACCGATGACACCGAGCTTCTTACCTTTCACTTCGGTTCCTGCAAAGGCTTTTTTCGCTTTCTCTGCAGCTTTGCCGACGTTTTCATCATCACTGTTTTCTTTTACCCACTCAATTCCGCCAACGATATCACGGCATGCCAGTAACATACCTGCGATCACAAGCTCTTTTACACCGTTTGCGTTTGCCCCCGGGGAATTGAATACAACGATTCCCTGCTCTGCACATTTTACAAGCGGGATATTGTTAACACCGGCGCCTGCACGCGCGATCGCGAGCATATTTTCCGGAAGATCCAGATCATGCATTGCTGCACTTCTGACCAGGACCGCATCCGCTTCTGCCAGTTCTTCTGTTCTCTCATAGTCATCTGTAAAAAGATCCAGACCGCAGGCAGCGATCGGATTCAGGCAAGTATATTTCATCTTTTTTCTCCTT
>JAEIGA010000437.1_pt1 | contig 60779 bp, 100 predicted proteins | sample 9270691 | NCBI WGS metagenome assembly JAEIGA01 (sample SAMN17057246, study PRJNA624740) | gut metagenome | biome: biome; isolation source: fecal sample | host: Bos grunniens | place: China: Xizang | collected 2019 | reverse complement strand
TTCTTTCTCAAGATACGGCACTTCACCGATTGAAAATATCTTGATGAAGATAAACATTGCCCTTCGCCGGGACAACTTCAATTTGGCGTACTACACCGATGGCACAACTCCTGATGGTGGCATCTTCACCTTTGACAAGGAGGATATGACACCAGACCAGATTGAGCAGTTTGCCACGATGTACAACGATCTCATGAGTGGGCGTTTGAAAGAACGCATGAAGCTGAAATTCCTGCCTAAAGGTAAGTACACGGCTACGAAAGAGCATCAGTTTGATGTTCAGTACGATGAGTGGATTGCACGAATTGTAGCCATTGCCTTTGGTGTAAATCCGCAGCAGTTCATTATGATGATGAACCGCAGTACAGGGCAGTTGCAGGATGAACAGCAGACAGAGTTGGGCTTGGCACCGCTTGAGAACTTCTTGAATGAGTGGCTTACAGATATTATCCAGAACGACCTTGGCTATCCTCACTTGAAATTCACCTACATTGGTGAGAAGCGTGAAGATGCGGCAATGTCCATCAAGCGTGATGTTGAGTTTGTCCAGTCTGGCATCTTGACGATTGACGAAGTACGTTCTCAGCGTGGTATGCCACCCATCACAGGCATGGAAGATGGTACGCCACCGATGGTCAAGGTTGGTAACGATGTTATTCTTCTCACGGAGGAATACATCAAAGCCAAAACTCAAGCGCAGATTGAAGCCTTGCAGTACGGAAATGTCCAGGCTGGCAATCAATCTGACATGGAGAACAAAATCCGTGAAGCAAGAGCCGCTGAGAAGCCACAGAAGGGCGCAGGAGAAGCCAAAGAAGCCCAAGGCAAGGAAACACCCACAGAAGATAAAAAAGGTGCTGAGAAAGCCCTTGAGAGCGAAATGCGTGATTTCCGGCGTTATGTGGTGAATCGCCTAAAAAAAAAGAGCAGAGGAAGCCGAAAGTTTGAAACTGAGGTAATATCCGATGAAATGCGTGACGGCATTTATGCAAGGCTTGAGAAAGCTGACAGCATTAGCGATATTGACGATATATTTGATTCTGCTTTGTACGAAGCTAAGGTTTCAATGGCGAAGGAACACGCAGAAGCAGAAATACAAGCGGTGTTTGATGACATCCAGCAGGAAATAATTGACAACCTTGACAGTCTGAGTGAAGAAGAAATGGAGACAGAGGGCAGTGCTAAGAAGTATCTGCTTCTGTTACTGCTCTTAGGAGACTTGGACTATAGAGGCAGAGTTGATACTGTCTTGCGTGATACTCTCAAATACTACGCTGATATTGCCATTGGACAGGCAAGCGAAGAAATCAAGCGTTTGGGTGGCAAGATAACCAAAGGCGAGAGAAAGAAAATCGCTGATGATTACATTGCTGAACGCATGGAGTTCCTCAATGAAGAAATAAATCGTGTTACCGAAGAAAAGCTAGGCAATATGTTTGCTGAAGCTGAATCGGTGGCTGATATACAAACGGGACTTTCTGAGAATTACGCTTTATCCGAGAGCAGGGCGAAGATAATCGCTGGCAATGAATGGCATGAATTGCAGAACGAAGTTGTTTTGCAGATGGCTGAGAAATCGGACAAGGTTGTGGGTATGTTCATAACAGACGGCATCCACTACGATGCGGATTGTGCGGCGGCTAATGGCTCTGTATGGAGTGTGGATTATGCTAGAGCACATCCACTTCAACACGTGAATTGTGTCCGTCAGATGCACCCCATCAATCAGGAGTTCTTAGATGAATATGGTGGTTTTGATGAAGAATAGGAGTAACACATGGACAGACTTGATGTATTCAAAAAGATTGTTTTAGATTATTATCACAACAATGTGGAAGGCGCAGAAAATCTTACGGAAGATAAGGTTTTTATCGTGTGGTCATGTAAAACAATCCAGAATTATAAAGCCATTATGGGGGCTTTCTTTGGTGATGAAAGATTGTTTGAAGTCACTTATAACGGTGATAAGTGTGAAACTTATCTTGATGTGTATGAAAAGAAGGATAAGGTTATAGTAAGAGGTTAACAGCATAGGCGAAGCAAAGAAGGGTAAGTTCCTTCTACCCGTGCTTTTTATAATTCACGAAAGGTGAGATAGTGATGAATTTTGGCGAAGCTATAAAAGCCATGAAAGATGGAAAGCGTGTTGGGCGTACAGGCTGGAATGGTAAGAACCAGTATATTGAGTTGGCAAGTAACATTAGCTATGTAAACTCTCGTGGTGAAGTAGTTAACGCTAATCACGATGCCATTGGCAATCAGGCGGTTGCTTTTGTTGGCACAAGTGGCGTGCAGTTGGGTTGGTTGGCAAGCCAAGCCGATATGCTGGCGAATGATTGGGAAGAAAAATAATTGTAAATGAATAACGAAAGGTGGTGAGATTATGGGATTCAGTATTAACGTGCCGTTGCTAAAGATTGACGAAACCTTGGGGCTGGTTTACGGGCGTGCCGCTCAGGAGATTGTAGATAAGGCAGGAGAAATCATGGACTATGCTTCTTCAAAAGAGTATTTTCAAGCATGGAGTGATGAAACTGCCAAGCGAACCAAGGGCAAATCATACGGCAATGTAAGAGTTCAGCACGATTCAAAGCGTGTTGGCGGCAAAATTATTGAACCACTTAGCTTTAATGATATAGACAAGGCTATTGATGTTTGTATCAAAGTTACTGATAAGGGCTTGTTTGAAGATATTAAGTCTGGGGTCTACTCCGGGCTAAGTATAGGCGGTGCTTATGCGAAAAAGTGGGTAGATGAGAATGGCAAGTCCCGATATACAGCGAAACCAAGTGAGTTGAGTATCGTTGATAATCCCGCAGTCGAAACTGCCGTTATTGAGTATGTTAAAGCTGATGGCACAATAGAACAAAGAACATTAGCAAAGGAGGATAAACCGATGGAAGATTTGACGAAAGTCAATGATGAAGTCATGACTGACTTCAAGGAAGCATTGGCTAAAGCAGATACCCAAAAGGCGTTTAGCTTTGAAGAAATCACCAATCGCCTCATGGGTGCTCTTAAAGCGCAGATTACCACACCTTTCAATGCAGGGTATTTCTGGATTAAGAAAACCTATGCTGACAGTGTTATCATCTGTGGCGATTTGGACGGTGACGGCGATAAAGACTGCTACCGTGTAGGCTACTCGATGGATGCTGATGGTGTTATCACTCTTGGCAAGATTGAGGCTGTCAGGGCTATCTGGGTTCCTGCCATTGATGAGGACAATCCCAATCAGGAGTTTGGCTTGCCCAAGGCACACAAGGCTGATGAAGCCACCGACTTGCAGAAGGCTGACGAAAGCGAAGAACTTTCTAAGGCTGATGAAGTTGAGAAAACTGCTGTTGAGATTGAACCGAAGGACGAGGCAAAGCCTGAAGTTGAAAAGACTTCGGTAGAGATTGACGAGAAGCAGGAGGAGAAGGACAAGGAAGAAGTCGAGAAGCGTGACTTCTCTGCCGAGGAACGTAAGAAACTTGCCGAAGAAGGCAAGGCAATGCCTGACGGTTCTTTCCCCATCGAGAACAAGGAAGATTTGAAGAACGCAATCCGACTTGTTGGACAGGCCAAGGACAAGGAAAAGGCAATGGCGTTTATCCGCAGGCGTGCCAAAGCCCTTGATGCCGAGGATATGATTCCTGATACCTGGGGCAAGACTGAGAAAGCCGATGAAGCCGAGGAAATGACCAAGGCGGATTGCCAGAAGGAAGATGTGTTTGAGGCAGTTTGCAAGGCAATGGAGAACGCTGATGATGAAAACGTCAAGAAGGGTTGTTCCAAGCTGTTCCACAAAATTGTGGAGAAGGGCCTGTACTGCAAGTGCGACAAATGCGCTAAAGCGGTGGAGGATGATAAGGCAGAAAAAGCCACCTCCGATACCGATTTACATAAAGCTGTTAGCGATTCTAGCGTATCTGTGAAGGTTGGTATCGAGAGCGAAGAACTCACTAAAGCAATGTCTGTCATTGAAGATTTGAAGAAAGGTTTTGAAGCCTTTAAGTCTGCCAATGAAGCATTGGAAAAGCGTGTTCAGGAACTTGAAGATACGCCTGTTGCAGGTGGTGCAATGGTTGCTACTGGCACAATGGCATTGGACAAGACTATTGGTGGTACGGTGGGCAATCCTCCGGCTGACAATAGCGAGGCTACCATGCTGAAGAAGATGATTAGCGAGACTGATTCTGCGGTGCTCAAAGAAGCATACAGCAGACAGCTTGCACAGCTTGAGATGAAGAAAGTATTTGGATAAAGGAGTGACAGAAAATGTCTATCATGGAAACTACTCAGGAGAGTTTGCAGAAAACCGTTGAGGGCGTGAAGGACGCTCAGACTTTGGAGAAAGCAATCACTACACCTACTGGGTTGATGGGTTATTCGTTGGAGGCCCCTGCCCGTCAATTGGTGCCCTTCGCTTCCCCGCTTCGCAACATCACTCCGCGCAAGGTGTCCAAGACTGGCACCAGCACCCATTGGAAGGCCATCACTGAGGTGAACGCCGCAGGTAAGGCAACTGCCATTGAGGGGCATCGTGGCAATGGCATGAAGTACACCGTTGAGGACAAGCTGGCTGCTTTCAAGATTATCAGCCTGCAGGATGCTGTGACCTTCGAGGCCGAGGCCGCAGGGCGCAACTTCCAGGACGTAAAGGCAACTGCCGCCACCAATCTTCTGCTCCGTATCATGACTGAGGAGGAGAAGATTATCCTTGGCGGTAACAAGGATTCTCTTGGCTCTGTTGCTACTCCGACTGCCAGTGCGGTGGCTGATAGCGCAAGCACCATCACGGCAGGCAGCTATTCTGTGAAGGTAGCCGCTCTGACCCTTGTGGCAGCCAACCGTGTTGTGACCAACACTCAGATTGCCAACATGACTGGCCTTGATATTCCTGCTACCGACAGCAACAATCAGGCTATCGCAGGTGCTTATGACGGTGTGACCGAGGCTTCCGCCGCCGCAAGCGTGACCATTTCCGCAGGCGAGGCCATCAGCGCAACCGTGACTCCTGTCAAGGGCGCAATGGCTTACGCATGGTTCGTAGGTACTGCTGGCTCTGAGACTTTGCAGACTGTCACCACTACCAGCGCAGTTCTGCTGACTGACATCGTGGCAGGTGGCTCTGTTGCTCCGACTGCTGATGGTTCTGGCGATCCGCTGGCTTTCGATGGCATTATTCCGCAGATTATCAACGGTGGTGGCCTGTACTACGACCTTGGCAACTCTCAGCTTACTGCCGCCGCTGGTGGTATCGCAGAGCTCGATGAAATCAACAGCCGTCTGTTCAATCAGTTCAAGAATGGCGCAACTCGCTACCTCGTAAGCGAGCAGCTTGCCAAGGACATCACTTCCGCAATCGTGAAGAACAACGGTGCACCCACCCTGTTTGTGAACAACGGCGAGAAGAACGACATCACTGGTAACTACATGGTTCGCAGGTATGTCAACAAGTCCTATGGCGGTGAGAACGTAAGCATTGAAGTGCATCCTTGGCTGCCCAACGGCACCATGCTTGTGATGTGTGATAGGGTTCCCTATCCCAATGCCAACATCCCGTCCGTACTGGAAATGGAGTGCGGCTACGACTACAGGCAGATTGAGTATGCAATGACCACGCCGCAGTATGAGTTTGAGATTCGTACCTACGAAGCACTCAAGCACTACTTCCCGGCTTGCCAGGCAATCATCACCAACGTGAAGCCCGGCATTGCTTGATTTGATGGCTACGGGGCAGGGAAACCTGCCCTTTAACTTTAGGCAAAGGAGGGTTGAATATGCCACGGCCTAAGAAGGTTGAAGCGGCTGTGCCTGAGAAGGAAGTCGTAAAGGATGAGGGGCTTGTAACCCTCAAGCATTTTGCCAAAGGTGGCACGATGTTCATTGACGGGATAGGGTATCCAATTAAGGATGGCTATGTCAAAGTCAAGCCCGAACATTACGCACAGGCACAGGAACACATTAAGTTAGGAGGTTGATGCCTCATGGCTTACTGTTCCATAGATGACCTCAAGGGATTTGGTTACTCCATCAATGACAACAATGCGGCAGACATGGAGCGCATTTGCGAAATCGCAAGTGCAAAAGTCGAAGCCTATTGCCATCAGTCTTTTACGAGGCAGGAGGGAGCAAAGGAGAAGCACCTCATAAGAATCAAGGATGGTATAGCCAAGATATTCCCCAGAAATCTGACCGTATCGGCGGTCAATGCGGTCACGTTCTTCACAATCAATCCGCAGAATCCCATTTCCTACACGATTGAAAACCTTGTGTATATGCCTGGTGGGGCTGTCATTGTCGGTTCTACCAATGCTACATTTGGTGAGTATTTCGTGGAGTTGGATTATGACTACGGATTTGCGCCAGAGGATTTTCCTGCTGATTTGGTACAGGCTACAGCACTCATGGCGATACCTAGCCTTGACGATTACTTTGTCACGGCTGATACCAATATGAGTGGGCTGAAAACCTTACAGCAAGGCAAACTCAAGATAGAACGTGGCACACTCTCAGCTAACGCCATGCTGAACAGCCAAGGCGTTCCTGCAAATGCGGCGGCACTGCTTGATGGTGGTGGCTATGTCCGTGTAAGGGGTGATTGGCTGTGATGCTTCTCAAAGATAGATGCACCATTCAGCGTAAAGAAAAGGGCGAAAAAAGCCCTACGGGTGCGGTGAAGATGGTGCCAAAAACCATTGCCGAACACTTACCTTGCTACATAGAAGATGATGATGGCGTTGTCGTTGTCCCACAGGAAGGGCAAACGGCTATCAGCTATCACACAATGTTCGTGGAGCTGGGTACAGACATTCAAGTCAACGATATTGTCACGGACGAAGCCACAGGAGTAAAGTTCAAGGTTCTTGACTGCTCTTGGTACAGGATTCTTCCGCATATCGAGGTAAAAATGCAGAGTGGGACGGTGATTTGATATGAGCCACGTTGAAGGGTTATCTCAGATTACCGCCAACCTCAATAAGGCAATGGGCAACGAAATCGCCAAGATGAACAAGAGGGTTGAGATGGCTGGGGATGTTGTGCATAGTACAATCAAGCAACGTGCCAGTCTGACCGACCATCCTCAGTGGTTGTTGACTATGATTGGTTCTCCGTATTCTAAGCGGTATGACACCGATTACGGCCCACACAAGGACGATTCTTTGGTGCATATCCAGTCTGGTACGCTTTATCGGAACATCGAAAAGGTGTCTGATATTGGCACTGAGAAGTCACAAGTAGCCGTTGGCGTGAGAAGGGACAAAGTGCCTCACATCGATGAGTTGATGTATGGTGCGCCGAAGGTAAGGCCGAGGCCATTCATCCAGCAGGGATTCACCGAAAGCAAGGAGGCAGTCAAGACGATTTTGGGAGGTGGTTTAGGTGGCTAGAAAGCTCTTAAACTATGACCCTATCATTGCTCTTCTGCGAAGCAAGCTACTGGCTAACCCTGCAATAGCTAATTGGGACAAATGGGTAGATGGAGAGCCGATAATCTCTCCACGCTACCTTGACTATCCTGACCAAGCTACTTACCCCTGCATTACTATCTACAGGGATTACGGCATAAGGCTAAAAAACCGCACAGGACATGAAGAAGGACACTATTTTATCCACGGATGGTTAAGGCCATTTGAAGGTGGTGAAGGTGGTTCTTCCGATGTTGTTGATGATTGTTCCTACCTGATGAACGCAGTAATCTCTACTCTCAGTGAAGATAGAGTGCTAGGCCGTCAGGTGAAGGAAGTTGATATGATTCGCATGGTAGATAGCCGTTGCCCGTGTTATGAAGCACAGACAAGGACTTACTTCTTCATGACGGATTGGAGAATCATTTATGATTCCATGATGATGTTTGATTTTGACAATGAAATAAAGGAGTGAAATATCATGTACCAGTTTGGTGTTGGTTCTCTTTTTGCAACCTTGCCGGATGGCTCTTGCGTAGAGTTTGGTACTTTGCAGGACTGCAACCTTGACTTCTCCTTTGACAAGAAGGAGCTGTATGGCCGCGCTCAGTACCCTGTGAAGGTTGCTCGTGCAAAGGGCAAGGTAGACGGCAAGGCTACCTATGCAGACATCAAGGCAGAGGCTCTGAATCTCGTACTGAACGGCGGCATCTTCAATGGTGAGTTGAAGGTTGCTGAACCGCTGAATGTAACTGTACCTGCTGATGGCAAGGTTGCTATCGACCTGCCCACGGGCGCAGCACTCAATCGTGTGCTCAAGGTTTACAACGTCAGCGGTGACACCAAAGTTCCGATGACCGAGGTTAAGACCACTCCGACTGTGGCTGGCACTTACGAGGTTGATGATGGCAATGCTGCTGTCGCTGGCACTCGTACTTACACCGTGACCACTAACGTTGTGGCTACCGATACTGTGGCTGTCGAAGGCCAGACCTTTACCGCTGTGGCAAGCGATCCGCAGGCAGGTGAGTTCGAGGTTGGTTCTACCATTTCCGCTACCATCACTAACTTGGTAGCACTTATCAATGCAACTCCTGCCATCAATACCAAGTTCACGGCTACCAAGACGGACACCACCTTCACGCTGACCGAGCTGGTTGCAGGCGGTGGCAATACTCCGGGCGTGATTACCGTTACTGGTACTGGCGTGATTGCCAGTGGTGATGCTACCCCCTCTACTCCCGGTCAGACCTTGCATATCCAGTTTGCAACGACGGACGAGGGCCTTGCAGTGCAGTATCAGTATGATTACATCGTCAATACTGGCAAGACCGTTGAAATCAAGAACGCTCCGATGGGTACTTCCCCGGTGTTCGAGGTGCAGTTCTACGCCGCACTCGATGGCGTACCTCTGACGGTTGTGCTGAATAAGTGCACTTCTGAGAAGCTGACCCTAAACTTCAAGAATGAGGATTTCACCATTCCTGATTTCAGCTTCTCCGCCTACTCCGATGCTTCGGATGTCGTAGGCAAGATTTATCTCTCCGAGTAAGTCTTGCCTTTTGTCGTTACCTCTTTTCTCTAATTTTCATGCCCTCCATCTGCCCAAGGTGGGGGGCAATTTTTTATAACAGAAAGGTTGAAAAACAATGGCAACAAAGAAAACAGTCAAGTTTAATGGTATTGAAATCACTCTGGGCGGCGAATCCTACATTCTGCCTCCGCTTCCTATCAAGGCTTTCTCCAAAGGTGATGCCTCTGCCAAGATTCAGCGGATTCAGAAGGAGTTCATGCAGATGAACAAGGACAACACCTTTGCGGTTTCCGCAGATAGTGTTTCCGACCTTGTAAGCCTTGTGACTCTTGCTTTGCAGAGGAACTATCCTGGGGTTGATGAGAGTGTCGTTGAAGATGGCTGTGAGGACATCATGACTCTGTTCTCTTTGTTTCAGTATCTTATCAGCCAGTCTGAGGAAATGAAGCAGAGGATTGAGGCGGCACAAAAAAACGCATTGAAGGCGTTCGTGGAGGCGAAAGCCAACCAGAACTAAGCTGGCTGGACATCTACCCACGCATGGCGGCAAACTTCGGCTACAATGAGCAGTATGTAGACGAAATGCTGGACATGGAACGCCTGTTTGCTCATTTGGAGTATCTTAGGGACAATCCTCCGGCAGGAACGCTAATCAAGGCGTACTTTGAAGCACAGTCTGGTAGCGGTGGGAGCAAGCCTTCCACCGTTTCCAAGCCTGCCAAAAGGACTTTTGCGAATGAGGAAGAACGCAAGAACTTTGAACGCAAGCAGATTAACAATCTGTGCGCTGACTTCGGCGTGAACATCAATAATTTGCAGAAGATGCCTCCGAGGAGGATGAGAGTATTACCTTCACAGAGGAAGAAAGGAGGTAAGTAGAAATGGCTGATGTATCATCACTTGGCGAATATAAAGTAGTTGTGACAGCGGATTATTCGCAGTTGCAGAACCAATTTAAGGCTATGTCCGAATTGGTAAGCCAGACTGCCAAGGCAATGTCACAGTCTCTCGATGGTGCTATAAATACCATGAGTAGTAACATGGTAAGCCAGCTAAAGACTATGACAACCTCTATCAAGGATGCCTTTGGTGGCATGGATAGCACAATCAAGGAAGCTGGCAAGTCTGTAGGTAGTTTGACTACAGCCACTCAAGAAGTAGGCAATACTATTCAGAGAAGTGGCAGTTCTGCTAGGGCAGGTTCGGAAGGCTTTAAGGCTTATGCGGCCCAGGTAAGGGCTGCTGAAAAAGCTGAACAAGACTTCCGAAAGATGTCTGGCAAAGCTATTCTTGCGGCAGAAGAACGTGATATTGCTGGAAGGACAGCACAGCACAAGGCGTTTTGGCAGGAACAGGTTAAGCAAGAGCAAGCACTTGAACGGCAGAGGCAGGCTGAATTTGCACAACAGCAGAGGCGTATTTCACAGCTTCAAACTCAGTATAATGTTGCCTATGCTGAGATAAATAAATACTTGCAGACTCATGCAAAAATGAGCGAAGCGGTATTTGTTCGTTTGCAGGGAAAAATACAAGCTATTTCAGCAGAAATGCAGAGGCTTGGTGCTATGCCGATGGTGCGTAATCCCTTGGCTGGTATGAATTTCTCTGATTATGAAAAGCAGTTTGGCAAATTGGATGACATGATGAAGTCGCTGAAACACCATCTGACATGGATGGCAAGTGCGGCGGCTATTGGCATAACTTTTGGCATTCCTGCTAAAACCATCGAAACCATTGCTGAAGTTGAAAAGCAAATGGCGCAGATGAAGCAGGTAAATCATGAAGTCAATGCCAGCCAGGAAGTGCTAAACAAGACGGCACAGGAGTTTATCGGCATTGCACAGCAGTATGGACATAGCGTTGATGATATTATCAAAGCTGGCGTGTTGTGGGGCAGAGGATATAAAGATTTGAATACTGTTATGCAGTTGACAAGTCTTTCTGCAAAACTTGCCGTAGCGGATAATATGAATGTCGAGCTTGCGAACAGGGCTGTTGAATCTGTTATCAATGGCTATCAGAAGCAAGGTGAAGCCGTACAGTTTGCAAGTCATGTTGTCGATTCTTGGACAAAGATTGCTCATAACGCACAATCTAGTGCAACAGATTTGGCAGAAGCCTTAATGCGTACAGGTGCGGCGGCTAAAGCCGTAGGCGTTGACTTTGATACGACAAATGCTTTGGCTAGTGTTATGATAAAAAGCACTGGACGCTCCGGCGCAGAAGTAGGCAATGCGCTAAAGAGCTTGTTTAGTTCCATTCATAGCGACAAAGCCTTGAAGCAACTTGAAGCATTAGGCGTTGAAATGTATCGTGTTGACGAACAAGGACAGAAACATTTCCGTAGTCTGCATGATGTATTTGTTGACTTAATGATTACTTCTCATACTACTTCTCAGAATATGGAGAAGGATTTGCTTGCTATCTCTGGCGGTAGACGTAAACTTGCCGCATAATGTGGAAACACATTATTAGTATGCTTTAATAACGGTTAAAATCCTAAAGGCAGGACAAGACCGTGGTAAAGCCCGAAAGGGAAACCCGAGAGACTGCAAATAGCCGCCCTAACGTAAAGACGAGGGATGAATGTACAGTCCGATACTCGCTCTATAGCCTAAATGAAAAGCGAGAGGCAGGCAGAAATGACCTGCCCCTTTTGCGTATGCAAAAGAGTAACAAAGTGAAATTCCAATGGTCTAAGGTAGCAAGCGTATTAGGTTCTTATGAGGATTTCATAAAAGCCTATGGTATGTCTTTGGATTCCGCAGGTTTTGCGCAAGAACAGGTTGCGGCGCAGTTAGATACTATCAACCGCAAGTACGAACAGTTAAAAGCGACAATGACAGGTATAGCTACTGGCATGGGTGCTAGTGGCCTTTCCGCTTACATAAAGAATCTTATTTCCAGCCTGAACAGTTTTGCACAGGCAATGCAGAGGATTCCGACAAGCACTTATGAGGCAATCGGTTCTTTTGTTAAGTGGGGCGCAATCATTGGTTCTAGTGTTGCTATTATTCGTACTCTTGTAACTGGCATCTATGGCATTAGGGCGGCTTACCTTATTGCGACAACGGCACAGGCAGCTAATACCGCTGGCACGGTTGCTAATTCGGTGGCAAAGGCGAAAAATTATGCCTTGAGTCTCCTTGGTGTTAATGCGGCTAGAGCACAAGCAACAGCCAGTGTTGCGGCGGCAGGCGGTTTAGCGGCAGAAACAATGGCTGCGGAAACCGCAACCGTAGCAACGGGTAGCTTTGCCGCAACTGTTACGGCGGCAACAGGTGGCCTGAATATCCTTCTTGCGGCTCTAGCGGCTGCTGTAGTGGCTTTCTTTGGATATAACACTATTGCCGGGGCAAACATAGAAGCGATCAACAACGAGGCCCAGGCATTAGAAGATAATATCCAAGTCAAAGAGCAAGAGATAGCATTGTCTGAGAAGCAAGGGGAGTTTATCGAGACTCTTTGTGATGCCCATGTCAAATTGACTAAGGCAATGGAAGAAGCCGAAGAAGGTTCTAAGCAATATGAACAGGCAAAGAGAGATTTGGCGGCAACCGATGAAGAACTCACAAGAATCATCGGTGAAGATGCCATGCAACAGATTGACTGGAATGGTGATGTTGGTGCATCTATCGACCAGTTAAAGCAGACTCATTCTGCACATACTAAACAGCTTAAAGTGGAACTGGCTGACCTGTTGGATGCTCAAGCTGCTTACACGCAAGGACAGATTGAAGAATGTGAACATCGTATAACTATCCTTCAAACCGAGGGGACTGCCTGGACAGTATTGGGGCGTGTGATTGAAAGTGTTCTTCATTCTATCGGTGGCGCATTAGTTACTACTGGACGGATGCTTGAATCTTTCGGTGATAAAGTTGCAAAAGTTTTTCCGGATTCTGGTAGCTTTATTAAGAGCATCGGCAATGATGCCGTACAGAAAGGTGGCAGTTGGGCTAATTTCACAAGCAGTTGGAGTAGTGACAGGGCAGATAATGCTGGTGAAATTGCCGCCGCAAAAGCTGAACTAAACAAACTAAAAATCACTCAAAAGGAACAGAGTTTAAGGGCAGAGCAAATTCGTGCAGGTAGTGGAGGAATCCCTAATTATGGGCGTGAAGATACCGAATCTGATTCTGGTGTAATCCCAGAAGGCGGTGGCGGTGCTGGTTCCAAGGGCAAAGGTGGCTCTGGCAAGAGTGGTGCAGGCGCAAAGGAAGCCGACAATTCTCCCGAAGCAATGGGCTATCGCTATCTTGTTGGCAAAGGCTTAGACAAGAACATGGTGCTTGGACTTCTGGGCAACATCATGCAGGAGTCAGGCTTCAACCCTGATGCCGATAACGGCAGTCATCGTGGTTTAATTCAGTGGGATTATGACGATGCCAGCCGTACAGGGCGTTGGTATGACTTCATGGACGATTACCTTGCTAATATGCGTGGTATCAGCGAAGCGCAGTATTATGCTATGGACGAACAGCAGAAACGTGCTTTGCAATATGACTTCGCTATCTTTGAAATGAGGCAGGGTAAAGAACAGGAGGCATATCGGAAGATTCTTGATGCTGTTCCGACTACGCCAGAAGAATGGGCAAGCCTTATCAATCAGCACTATGAACGTAGTGGTGAAGCCCCAGGTTCACCTGTTGATATGCAAAGGCAGAGGAACGCAAGGGAGTACGCTGAACGCTTCAGCGGAAAGAATGGTGAACTCAATTACACCGATGGCGAAAAGGCCATAGAGAACGCATACAAGGAAGCCAAGAAACTTTTTGACCTTGAACTTCAGAGACTCCAAGCAGAACGCCAAAAGGAAGGATTGAAGGTTTCTGCCGAAGATGAATTGAAGCTCTATGAAAAAGTAATGGGCATCAGCAAGGGCAAGAATCCCTATGCTGTCGTAGAAGCGGCGCAGAAAGACTATGCCAAGCAGTTAGCCAATGTTGCCAAAGAAGAAGCAAAAAGGGCTGAATCTGCCAAGAAAGCCGCTGAGACTCAGACCGCAGCTATCGAGAAGATGGCTGATGCAGAGGTTGCTTGGTCTGAGAAGTTGGGCTTTATCTCAAAGAAAGATGCCCTCAAGTACGAGTGGAACAAAAACGAGAAGGCGTACAGCACGAAGATGCCTGGTCTTGAGAAAAGGCTGGCGTCCACGGTCAATGAGGAGAAGGGGACTTACGAGGACATTCTCCAAGCGTACCGTGACCTCATCTATGCGCAGAACGATCTTGACCGGGAACGCAATGCTCAAAAGATTTACTGGCTCTCCAAGGACGTAGATGCTACAGACAAGGCATTGAACGAGATGCTGAAGCTGGAAGAACAGTATCAGAAAAAGCGTGAAGAACTTGAGAGAGAGGCTTTTGAGGAGGCCGACAAGTACGCTATCGGCTTTGTGGACAGTTTCACCAATGCTTTCCAAAGCGGTTTGGAGTCAATGCTCAATGGCACTAAATCCTTTGGCGAAGCGTTGAAGGATATGTTCAAATCCATAGTCAATGACATTATTAAGATGTTCACGCAAGACCTGTCTCAGAGCATCCACGATGGTCTGATGAAGCTACTGCATCCAAGCAAGAAAACTGGCAAAGAAATGGGTTCTTATAGGGAGCAGGGTGGCGGCTTCGGCTTTGACTTTGGTGGCTTTGCTTCTCTGTTTGGTGGTAGGCGAAGTAAGAAAACCAAGGCAACAGGTGGCGGTGGAGACTTTGGCAGTCTGTTCTTTGATTCCTTGGGTTCGCTTGGCTCATTTGGAGGAAAAGGTGGCAAAAAGGGTGGCAAGAGCAGTATGTTTGGCAACTTCTCCATCCTTGATTCTTTGATTCCTAAAAACACCGTACAACAAGTCAAACAACAGATGAACAAGATTCAGAGCACCATGACTGGCACTATGAATAGCACCTATAACGCCATGTCTAACATATCTCAGACAGGCATGAACAGTATCAATACTGCCGTGCAGACTGGCACAAGCATGATGGGGACTACATACGGAACATACAAAGCTACTCAGGTTACTACTGAAGAAACTGGCAATGCAGCTATTGTGGCTTCCAGTGAGTCTACTGCAGCTACCGTACAGGCAACCACGGCAACCATGATGACGTGGCTGATGGCTGCGCTGGCTCTGTTCTCCCTGTTTGCAGGAGGCTTTGGCGGTGGCGGTGATGAGACCACAAGTGAAAGCACTTCAAGTGTCAATCTTGGACGCTCACCAGACAGCTATTACATGACACCCACGCCTGTCATGCAGTCTACGACTTTCAATGTTCCCTCTATGGACATTGGTGGCAACGTAGAGCAGGATATGTTCGCCTTTGTCCACAAGAATGAGATGGTGCTTACCCCGGAACAGGCTGACGTTATCCGTAGTACCGCTAGAAATGGCAGTGCAAGTGGTGGATATAGCGGCAATGCCAACATTAAGAGTAACATCCAGGTATCTACTGTTGATTCCAGAGGCTTCGAGAAGGTTCTGCGGAACTACAACAGACAACTTTCCAAGAACGTCAAACGTGGCGTAAGAAATGGTTATCTCTCAGCCAAAGGTTTGATGTAAGACAAGGGAGTTATCGCTTTATCGGCGGTGACTCCCTTTTTCTTTTTGTATTATACAAAAATCGCAATATTGTGCGATATAATGATAGTATCGGAATCGAAGGGATAGCGCAGGCTATCTCTATTTTTTATGTAAGGAGGTGTGACAGTGAGTGATTTATTGTTCCCAACGTTCCGTGGGCTGACTTATCCTATCGGAAAAACACCGCATTGGAATACGATTGTCCAAGAATCCATCAGCGGTGTGAAGAAATTCCTGCAATGCTACACCTATCCTTACTACACTTTTAACCTGTCTTTCTCTTATCTATCAGATGAAGATTTAAGGCATGATGATGTGCATACGCTCTTATCCTTCTATAACCAGCTTGGCGGTGCAGGGCAAGATTTTCTTTGGGCTGACCCGTTATTTGAGGATAACCGTTGTGTAAAACAAACCTTTGGCGTGGGTGATGGTACATCAACTAATTTCAGGCTGGTTCATCAATTTGGCAATTTTGTTGAGCCTGTTTTTGGTGTTATGAATAAGCCGTTAATCTACGTAAATGGTGTTGAAACTAATGCGTTTACATGGAACAAGCAGGGCTTAATTTCTTTCACTAATGCTCCTGCCTCTGGTGCAGTTCTGGCATGGACTGGCAGATGGTTCTACCGTTGCCATTTCCAAAATGACGAAGCTGAATTTAATCAGATTTTTATGGGTGGTTGGGAGCTGGAAGAACTCATTCTTGAATCTATAAAATTGGAGTGATGAACGATGAAGCAATGCAGTGAAGCACTCCAAAATTTGTTGTTGGAGTATATGCAGGGCAAGCGTAAGACCTGGTATATCGCTGACCTTTATACCTTCTGGCTAAAAATGGATTTGAGTTACAACAGCGGATACTTTGACAGCGGAACAATCCTGCTCAGAACAGGGCATGATGTTGATTTAACAGTCGGGGAAAACAAATATCTGCACGAAACCATTACTCATGGGGAAATCACAGATACTCTTGGGCTTGAAACTACGGACATGGACATGACCATCTATTACAAGCCTACGGATGATATACCGGAATTGGGTACGTCATGGGTAGAGGCTTTGCAGGGTGGCACGTTTGATGGGGCGTATGTCTCACTAGATAGGCTTTATTCACCCATCTCGTGGCAGTACAATATGCCTAATATTTCAACAGATTACGTCTTGAAAGCACGTTTCTTTGGGCGCATGGACGTTGAAGAAGTGAAGTTCACGCAAGCGAAATTGACGGTAAAATCTCCTACAGATTTGCTTAATACGCAACTGCCCAGGAATCTGATTAAGCCATCTTGTCTTAACCGCTTCTGTGACTCAATGTGTGGGCTGAATAAAGAGAATTATGCGCATAACGTCACAGCAGTAGCAGGAAGCGCAAAGAACGCCGTACAGATAGCTTCTGGCTTTTCTGATGGCTACTTTGAACAGGGAACTATGATGTGTACGGCAGGTGCTAATATCGGCGTTTCTCGCTCTATCAAGACTTTTGCGAACAACATTGCAACGCCTGCACAGCCTTTTGGCAATGCGGTGCAGGAGGGTGATACCTTCACATTTTGGCGTGGATGCGCCAAAACAATGGTTGCGTGCAAGGCGTATGACAATATGGTGCATTTCCGGGGATTCCCATTCTTGCCGTGTCAAAATGTTTTGTTATAAGGGGTGACAACCATGACAGAAATCGAGGAAAGAGAAAAGCTGATTTCAGAGGCAATGGAATGGTTGGGTACGCCTTATCATGTGCGGGGCAGAGTTAAGGGCGCAGGATGCGATTGTGGCACATTCCTGGCTGGCGTTCTTGAAAATACAGGATTTCTACCGCATATCGACATTCCTTATTATCCAGAGGATATTGCTTGCCATTGCGCCACACCACGCTATCTGATGAAGATTGAAGAATACAACAACGAAGTGCCAAAGGAAGATGCGAAACCAGGGGACATTCTGGTGTTTAAGTTTGCTGGTTCGCTTGTTCCACACCATGCTTCTTTCAAGGTGGATGGGGAATACATGATTCACTCCTACACAAAACAGGGTGTGATTCTGTCCAACATCAGACATTATTTACCGAATCTCTACGGCGTTTACCGCTTGAAAAGGTGGTGTGAATAATGGGGCTTTTTGGTGGTGGCGGTTCTACAGTAACCACATCTGAATCACGAATCAGTAGCTTCCAAGTAAATCAGTCGAGTTACGGATGTCCTGTTAAGCTGATTTTCGGTACTGCAATGATTTCAGCGGTATTGATTGATTACATGGACTTCACGGCGATTGCTCACACAACCGTTACCGAGAGTGGCGGCAAAGGTGGTGGCGGTGGTGTCCGACAGGAATCTACGACTTACACTTACACCGTAGCAGTAGCAGCAGCACTTGGCGAGGGGCAGTTAGCTGGCGTAGGCAAGATATGGGTTGGGCAAAAGGTTACTGACCTATATAGCAGGGGACTTCTTTTTTTTAACGGTACAAAAGGGCAAGCACCTTGGGGTTATATGCAGTCACGACATCGTGACCATGCGCTGACGTATAGTGGAACAAGCTATCTCGCTGGTGTCGTTAATCTTGGTAATTCCGGCTCACTTCCAAATATGAATTTTGAAGTGTATGGATTGTGCCAAGACCAAGTGCCAGTTAATTACATTAAAGCATCCACCTCTGTCCCTGCGCATTGTTTGAGCATACGGGTGGAAGATAAGTACGGTAGTTACCATACGCTTTATAAAGTAGACACCACTTTTACCATCGAAGATTGTGCAGGAATTGTGAGCATAACTTGCTCTCCTGCTATGAACAGTTTAGTCGTAGGTTTGCATTTACTTTTTGGTGGGAATGCATCTCTAAAATGGAGTGTTAGTGGTAGTGGTACAACTAAAACTGTTCATGTCTGGTCAACTTATGGCTTGAGCTATATACTAGATGGCTATCAAGGAACGGCTGTACAAACTCTAAACATAACATACAAGAAGCCTACATCTGGCACAGCGGCTACGGCAACGAACCAAAAGATGCAACAGTACGCCTACATCAAAAACGTGGAGATAAGCAACTTCGCATCCAACCGATATGTGCAGGAATATGTGTTCAATTCTCGCACAGGCACAGGTTCATGGGTGACACTCAACAGCAGGTATTACACCTTGTCTGTATCAAACGGCATAGCACATTATACTTTTAATTTTGACGATAGAGATGATGGATATGATAGGGCTGACCCGACCTATATCCGTATTTACTATACGGCATTGCAGGCAACGGTGGACTACACGCCTACAGATGCCAATCCGAGGGATATTATCTGGACACTTCTCACATCCACGGTCTACGGCGAGAATTTCCCGGATGTGCTGATTGACGAAGAAAGCCTTGCAACGTATTCAAATTACTGCAAGACGAACCAGCTTCTTCTCTCGCCTGTGTACGGCGACCAAACCGCTTGTGCGGACATTATTGACGGCCTGATGGAGGCCACCAATTCTGCGTATGTGTTCTCGCAAGGTAAGGTTAAGCTGATACCTTACTGGGATGGACTACCACCAATCTATGCGATAACCGACAGCAACATCATAGACCAAGGGGAGGAAACGCTGAGAATTGAAAGAACGTCACAGGCTGACACATACAACATAATCCCATTGGAGCACACCAGCAGAGCTGACCAGTACAACTCTAACGTGGTGTACGCAACGGATGAGGGAGACATTGAATTGCATGGTGTCCGACAGGCTGGCACATACTCTCACCCAGAGATTATGAATCAAAGCCTTGCTCAAGCTGTGGCACAGTTGATTTTGCAGAAGCAGTTGTATAACCGTAACAAGTATACGGTGAAATTGGGACAGGAGTTTATTCTCTTAGAGCCAATGGATGCCGTAACCCTTGAATCTGAACTTGGCAACCTTGGCATAACCACAGTGCGAGTGGTGGAAATTACTGAAAGTGAAGAAGATTACACACTTGAGATAACTTTTGAGGACAATCTCAGCGGTGTTTCTTCTGCACCTCAGTACGCAACTCAGGAAACCTCTCGTACAACGGTTGATGCCAATGCCGACCCAGGATTTACGAACTATCTTATCCATTTTGAAGCACCTACAGCTCTTGTCGAGAGTGCTACAGGTTACGAGTTATGGATGTATGCCTCTGGCGAGAGTGAATGGTGGGGTGGCTGCAACGTCTGGGTGTCGCTGGATGGCGAAGGCTATCAAATGATTGGCTCTATAAAGCAACCTGCAAGACAAGGGATTCTTCCTGCTGACTTTCCTGCAAGTAGTGGTCATGTTGACGATACCAACACGCTCTCTGTCAACATGACAATGAGTAGGAGCGAATTGTCCAGCGTGTCGCAGGCTGATGCAAATGCTTTGACCTCTCTCTGTTGGTTGGAAAATGCAGGAAACGGCGAGTTCCTCTGCTATCGAGATGCAGAGTTGACCGCTGAGAATTGTTTCGACCTTACACATATGTATCGTGGCTTATACGGAAGTGAAATCACAGAGCATCCTATCACGGCTTCGTTTGTCAGATGTGATGCAGGAAGTGTGTTGAAATACGCCTTCCAATCAAAAGACATCGGTTCGACTATCTATGTCAAATGCACCAGCTTCAACGTGTTTGGCGTAGTTGAGCAGGAGTTGTCTGAGGTATCACCAATTGAAATTAGGATTGTCGGTTACAACAAAAAGACCATTGTTGAAAGCGGTACGGCAACGATTAGGAAAGACACGCCGACTACTATCAGATATTCCAACACATTTAGCACTGCACCATATCCGCAGGTTACGATTACGGATACTCAGGCTGGTGACTTGGTGCAGATTACCAACATGACCACGACTAGCTTTGACTGCTACTTTGAGAATGATGATGAAACGATTGAGGCTACTACTAGGACGATTAACTATCTCGTTTCCGGACAATAGGAGGTGGGAACATGAACATAAAAACTTTTGCCATTGCCGAAAATGGCACTTGTGAATTAGTGCGAGGTGACAATGCGCAATTTGATTTGCAGATATTTGAGCAAGGCGCAAAGGTTGAATCATTCAATGCCACCTTTTCTGTGAAGCAATATCTGGATGATTCTTCGTATTTGTTCCAGGTGACGTTTGATGAATCAACGCCTTGCATAATCGACCACAACACGACACAAAATCTGCCGTACGGCAACTATTGGTATGATGTGCAGATAATTTATACGGACAAGGATGGAAACACACAGTATAAGACCATAGGAGCTTTCCCATTCGTTCTTAAACCAGATGTGACGGGCTAAAGGAGGGAGAATTATGTCAGCTAATGATAAATTGATAGTCAATTTTACGCAGGGGCCAGACTATCTGGCAACAACTGCTGAATACGCTGAACAGGCTGAACAATCCGCACAGGCGGCCGCACAATCCGCAAATGATTCCAGCGGTTATGCAGACGTTTCTCTGGGCCATGCAGAACAGAGTGAGGCTTCTGCTTTGGCTTCTGCTAATTCTGCAACAGCTTCGGCTAACAGTGCAACAGCTTCGGCAAATAGTGCCATTGATTCGTCAGTAGCGGCTACAGCTTCTTCTAACAGTGCTGTTGATTCTGCTAATTCTGCTACAAGTTCTCAGCAAAGTGCAAATGCGGCTTCGGCTTCTGCTGACTCGGCGGCAAGCAATCAGATTGCGGCACAGGAAGCAGCAGGTGCGGCGGCAAGCAGTGCTGCGGCGGCAAGTGATAGTGCAGGTGCAGCAGCAGGCAGTGCCGAAACAGCGGCAGTAAGTGCAAATGCGGCAGCAACTTCTGCTTCTACAGCTATCAGCAATGCCAATGTTGCCTCATCGGCGGCAACTACGGCAACAACAAAAGCCGCCCAAGCTGTAACATCAGTACAGCAAGCACAGGCGGCGGCAACGGCGGCTTCCGTATCAGCTTCTACGGCAACTACACAGGCACAAGCGGCGGCAAACAGTGCTACTACGGCAAGCACAGCGGCAACGACTGCAACTGACAAGGCACAGGAAGCGGCTACATCTGCCGAAGAAGCGGCAACGTCAGCCGAAGAAGCGGCAGAGGCTAATGACCAAGCCAAGTATTATGCAAAAGTGACAATGGACAAGGTAGCTACAGCGGCTGTAGGCTATCCACACCAGGACGGAACTCTTACCTACAATGGGCAGGTGCAAACACCGACTTGGGATGTGTTCTATGAACCCAATAAAATGACGGTGACAGGGCAGACAAGTGGCACAAATGCAGGAACCTACACCATCACCATGACACCTAAAAGTGGCTTTTACTGGTGGGACACCGATACTACAACATCTAGGACTCAGACATGGGAAATTGACAGGGCTACTGTTGACGATGTTCCCTCTCAGGCTTCTCCTGTTGTCTATAATGGACAGCCTCAGTCACCTACTTGGGCTGATTATGACCCTGCAAAACTTACCATCGGTGGCACTACTTCTGCTACGAACATGGGAACGTATACGGCTACATTCACGCCGACCAGCAACTATGAATGGTATGATGGCACGACAACGGCCAAGAGTGTGCAATGGACTATCAACGCCCAGACCGTTTCTGTCCCTACGGTGACCAACACCAGCTTCACCTACAATGGCAATTCCCAGGGGCCTACCATTAGCACATATGACAGCTCTCTTATCGAGGTTACAGGCGCAACGGCAACAAATGCAGGAAGCTATGCTGTCAACTTCCATCTGAAATCGTCCAGCTTGAAATGGACGGATAATACCACGGCTGACAAGCAGGTGGCATGGACTATTTCTCCGGCAAGCGTTTCTATGCCCACTGTGACAAACACTTCGCTGACTTACAACGGTGCAAGCCAAGGGCCTACCATTGGAACGTACAATACCACGGCTATTGCCAAGAGTGGTACATCTACAGCGGTTGTCGTGGGCAATTACAGTATCACGTTCTCACTGGCAAGCGGAAACTATATTTGGAGCGATAGCACCACAGCTTCAAAGAGCGTCAGTTGGAGCATTGCGGCGGCTACCGTGGCTGTTCCTACACTGTCAAACAGTAGCTTGACTTACAACACTTCTGCTCAAGGCCCTACCATTTCTGCCTATGACGCTAATGTTATTCAGGTAGGCGGTACGACAAGTGCAACAAATGCAGGTAGCTACAGCGTAAACTTCACGCTGACTTCTACCACCAACTACAAATGGAGCGATAACACCACGGCTCAGAAATCGGTGTCGTGGAGCATTGCCAAAGCTGCTGGTAGCTTGTCAATCTCAAAGAATAGCGTGTCGCTGACTTCTTCTGCATTGACTGATACCGTGACTGTGACAAGGGCTGGTGATGGTGCAATTTCTGCAATAAGTGGTGATACAAGCATTGCTACAACGTCAATTAGTGGAACTACCATCACGATTACGGCAGTAGGCAATGGCACTACATCTATTACCGTAAGCGTCGCAGAGGGAACGAATTATCTAGCTCCTACAGCCTTGTCGATTGCTGTCTCTGTCCAGCTATATAAATATATGAGAGTGACTATAGACCAAAACGATAGCAACCCTGAAACCTCCTGTACTTATTCATATGATGCTACTGAGATGGTGCCTGGGAGTGATGAGTGGGATGAATTTTTCGGATTTTATCCCTGTATGTTGAAAAATGGGGTAGAGGTCGGCAGGCTAAAACGTGATGATTTTACTAAGTACGAAGATGGCTCACCCGCTGACATTACATCAGGTGCTGAAGGCGATGTGATGATTGCATTTCCCCGGCGTGGCATAAGAATTGCGATGGGGTCATTGAAAATAATCTCTATTGATATTACCGATAACCCTCAACAACCAACCTATGACTATTCTGCTTTTACCCGCAACGATGTAATAAAAGATAAGATTTATATTGGTGCTTATCAAGGTTCGGTGCTCTCAAGGTGGAAGGACTACACTGGCTATATCTATGCTTTGAGGTCATTGTCTGATGCGACTTGTGATACCGGTAAAACTCTTGACCAATACCGTACTTATGCTAGAGCTAATGGTGAGTCTAGTGGACTTGGAGTCAGCGGATATGAGCAGATGAATATTTTTCAGCTTTTATATTTACAGGTTCTTTATTTATTTAAGTACAAAAACAGGGATAGCCAAAGTGCGGTAGGTAAAGGATTTGTTACAAGTAATTCTGCTAGAACTAAAACTGGCGGTACTGAAACTAATGGCATGGATTGGGGGGAGACAACAGGGAAACAGCATGTGAAGCTGTTTGGTATCGAGGATTTATGGGGGAATGTAAATACCAGAATTGATGGAGTAGTGACTAAATATGTTTCTTCAAAATTCTATTATGCTACGTTTAAAGCAAAATATGACCAAATGGGAGACTATGCATCATATAGCGGGTATACTGTGGAAGTAATCACCGCTAGTAATTTTGTTTATCAATCTTTCTTGAAGGCTAACACTTCAGTTGGTTTTTACTTGAATGATGCAACAGCAGGAAGTGATACAACACAATGGTGTGACCAGGGGAGAGTAAAAGTGTCATCTTCCACCGTTAAGTTAATGGTACATGGAGGTTACTACAACTATGACACAAAAGCTGGAATGTTTATGATGGATTACAATTATGATCCAAGCGACACAAGTTCATATGCTGGTGCCCGCTTGACATATATCTGAAAGAAGGAGACAATATGAAAATCATACATAACGTTCACGGTTCACAGGAAGCATCACGCCCTGTAATCGTGGACAAAACAACAGTGTACGTCCATAGCAATATTCGTGAGGACACATTCATAGACGAAGTTACAGGCGAGCCATATACTGAATACGTCTATGATGAAATTCAGTACACTAGGCAAGAGTGGGAGCAGATACTCTCTGAATCCCAAGCACAGATGGAAGATAGCCTTTGTGACGTTGATACTGACCTTGAGGACATCAAAGAAGCCTTGTGCGAGATTGATGAACAGCTTAATGGAGGTGCTGAAGATGAATAAAATCTGGGCTGACAGGCTGGTAGCGGGAACGAGAACCTGGGCAGAAGTCCCGAACAGCAGGAAGTCAGCGGTGAGGGCAATCCTGCTTGATTGGGTGTCGCAAGGGACAATCACAGATGAGTATTACCACGAGATTGTAGGAGAATAAGGCAGAGGGCAGGGTAAAACCTGCCCTTTTTTAGTAAGGTGGTGAAATCATGTTTCAGATTGTGAAGAATAACATTCGCATGATTCGTGGCGATACAGGCGCAATGGATTTGGCACTCACGGACGAAGCAGGAAATGTCATTGAGCCAGAGGCATATTCTGCAATCTTCTCACTCAAGAGGTCCATTGATGATGTGCCTTACATCATGCAGAAAACATTTGTTGATGGCAAAATCAGCTTTACCCATGCTGACACCAACAACCTGCCAGCGGGACAGTACACCTATGACATTCAAGTGGAGATAACGCAGGACAGCAGTATACACACAATAGGCCCCGCTACATTTGTTATCATGCCAGACGTAACAAGGGAGTGAGAGAAATGGGAGAAGTAACGGCAACTCTTAGTGTAAGCAATGCACTGACACCGCAGGATGTTGAAGTCACGCCAACCAATGAGGATGTAACCATCGAACCTGCTGAAGGGTGCTATCTTAGAACCGTAGTAGTCAAGGCAATCCCTACGCCTGATGAACCTGATACACCGTCTGATGGTGGTGACGGTGACGGTGGCAATGGTGGCTGATAGGTGCAGGGATAAGGAAGGGTGATGCCTATGGAATGGCTCAACACGGCAGTTCAAATTAGCGTTATCGCTGGTTTTATCGGTGGCGTATTTACCTATGTGGTTCTTCGGCCTCTCAATGCCACGATTACGGATTTGCATTATGCTATACAAGACCTGAGAAAAGACTTACGAGATTCCGAGGAGCGCAGGCACATGATGGAAATAAAGTTGGCCGAAGTCGACCAGCGGGCAAGAGTAGCGCACTCTCGCTTAGATGAACTTGTTAAATACTGCCAAAGGAATGGGGCAAACATCTTCATGCACGAAAGGATGAGTGATGGCAATGAAGGAGTGGAGCACAGATAAGATTATCGCTGTAGGGCTTATGGGGGCATTTGTGATTACAGTTATTGCCATGGATATTTCTGCAGTGCTGAGGGGTGATATGGACATTGCCGCAATAGCAAAAGAGTTGGCAATCGGTCTGTTTTCGTATATGAGCCGGGGGTTGACCCACACAGAACAGCCAGCACAACCTGCCCAGCAGAGCCAGACTGCAGAAACGCTGGGCAAAGTCTCCGAGGTGGCTTCCCAGGGGCAGACTATTGTTAATGCCATTGATGGGATTAAAGATGTGCTGAAACCGAAGAAGTAGGTGAGCAGAATGGGTTTGTACGAGCTTTCGGAAATGGGATATGACGAGCAAATCATGTTTGCCAAAGAGTACCTGCCAGCAGTCTATGCGAAGTTGGCAGAGATTGGCGAAGAAGCAGAGGAAATCGAGAAAGACTCTAATGATTTATCACCGATAATGCCTAGCTTTGACGAGAACGATGAACCTTTCTTCACGAAAAACGGGAGGCGTGTTGATAAATGAATGTGGACATAAAAGAAACAAACCTTTCTTTCAATAGCCTGTCTGAGCGTAGCTACACTGATATGATTGTGCTTCATCATACAGGCGAGAACGACATTGACGCTTCTGCCGGACAGATTCATCAATGGCACTTGAATAATCCTGGGTGGGCTGGCATAGGCTATCACTACGTTATCCGCAAGGATGGCACTATTGAGCGTGGACGGCCAGAGTGGGCAATCGGTAGCCACGCATACGGCGAGAACAGCCATACTATCGGCATCCATCTCTCAGGTGACTTTCAGCAGGCAGAACCGACTTCTCAGCAGATAGAGAAGTGCGCCATGCTTGTAGCTGACATCTGCGAGAGATATGGCATACCGATGGACTATGAGCACATAGTAGGGCATGGCGAACTGATGGCTACTTCTTGTCCTGGCAAGAACCTGCAAAAGCTGATTGATGATGGCACGATCACGGGCAAGGCCATCTGGTACTATAACAAGTCGCATGGGCTGACAGATGCGGTAGAGACACCAGAACAAGATGGTGGCAATCAAGGCGGTAGAGGCATGGAGCGTTTCAACACCGTGGATTCTCTGCCGGATTGGGCAAAGCCGACTGTGCAGAAGATGATTGACAAGGGGCTTCTCAATGGCAACGGTGCCAGCCTTGACCTCTCCCTGGATATGCTCAGAATCTTTGTTGTCAATGACAGAGCAGGGTTGTATAATTAAGATGCTTATAGATTTTTTATTAGATAGCCGTGGTAGCAGTAGTGCTTGCCACGGCTTCTTTTTTTGCAAAAACATTATCCAAGTATATATCCTATCAACAACGGACATATACTTGGATAATGATATGGCTATGCGAAATGAATCTTGATGGTAAGATGGTAATTGCCTTTGCTCTTATCTGTGCGCAGAATGTCTATCTTGTGTATTATCTTGCGCACTAGCCTAATCCTTGCTTCTTTACTACAACTGGCAACGGCTTCACAGACCGCCTCACAGTCCATTTGAGCATTGGTAGAGGGTGAGGGCATATTCTCCCTCATGAGTTGTTCTTCGGCTCTCTTGAGGGCTTCTAGCCGTTCTGTGGCTTCTTCGTGAGTTAATAGTTGCTGGCTAAACCACGCCATGACAGATTTTCTCTCTGCCTTGATTTTTGCAAGCCGCTTCTCTCGCTTGGCAGATTCGTCCTCATGCTTGTCATGGTCTACAGCACCCATGCTGGCAATGTACCGCTTCAATGTGTCAGGGCTTTGGCATATCTCTCTTAGCATCTCCCAGATGGCCTCATCCACGGTATCGCATTGCATTTGCCTTGCACCGCAGCCCTTGGTTTCTCCTACTTTACTGTCCTTACGCTTACACATATAGTAGGACTTGCCACCGTAGCCAGTTTGGACGTAAAGCCTATGCCCACATTGGAGGCAGTATAGCAGACCTGCACCCAGGTGTGAGCGTTTCTCACGTTTGAAGTCAAATGTGTTGTTGCGCTTCAATATCCGCTGTGCTTCAAGGAAAACTTCATCTGACACAATGCGAGGGCATGACATTTCAACCCACTCTGACTTGGGCCGGACAGTTTTCTTTTCTTTTTTTGCGCCTGTCTTAGTATGGTGAATCTTGTGGGCGTACCATTTGCCAGTATACATATCCCTGCGCAAGATGTTGTGGATAGAAGCCAATGCCCAATTAGTGCCATTTGGCGGTGGGTATTCGTCCATATGCTCATTCATCCACCGCAGGATAGCAGTAATGCCACCATAACCATCTGTGTATAGCTCAAATATCTTGTTGATGTTCCTGGCTTCGAGAGGGTTTACAACATAACACCTATTCTCTTTGTCGAAATCGTAGCCGTAGACATGAGAATCAGCCACAACCTTGCCCTGCTTCATCATAGCCAGCTTGCCACGGGCTGTGCGCTCTTTTATCTTTTCTCTCTCGTACCCGGCGAAAGCACCTTTGATGGCGTAAAACATCCTGCCTTCTGGTGTGGACTGGTAATCCGACTTTACGAACACAAGAGAAGCACCCGACTTCTCAATCTCCTCAGTAACAAGAAGCTGGTGAGAGAGATTGCGAGAAAGGCGGTCTACGTCATAGCAAACTACCGCTTGGAACATCTTGGCTCTTAGGGCTTCTCTCAGCAACTCCAAGGCAGGGCGTTCCAGATATGCACCTGAGTAGCCATCATCCACATATTCTTTTATGATCGTGCCGCCTAGCTCTTTAGCCTTGGCAGTACAATCCGTAATTTGAGCACCAAGGGAGTAACCTTGTTCTGCCTGTGCATCTGTTGATACACGAGCATAAATTGCTACATTCATGGCATCTCTCCTATAAAAATGTGAAAAAATTGCAAGAAGTCGCTTGCAAAAATGTGAAAATCGTGTACAATGTATGGTACATAAGCCTAGTTTGGGGTTGCAAACTCAAGCGTGGCACTACGCCGCCTAAGTAGCTACGGGCAAGGCCATATAACCGTAAAGTGCGTAGGTTACAGAAAAAGCTGGACTTCCTGTGAGGGGTGCGGTACGCCGTATCTCCCTGTGAGGAGACGGCTTTTTTTGTTGCCCAAAACGGCGTTCTGGGATAAGATAGTGTCAATGATTCAAGAACCGTGAGTCAGATAAAAATGCCCCAGACGGGCGAGGGCTACCTGTTCTGCCCTTTCTTCCTCGTAGCTGCGGAAGAAGCATCACGAGCAGGGGCTTGGGAGAGCCAATCTCCTCACACTATCATCGAGAGTCCTTGCTTTCCGGCAGGGACTTTTCTATTGCAGGAACAGTCACTCTGTATTACAATAGGTAACGTCCAATACAGATTACCTTTCTTTTATCGGTGCTGAACCTCAGATGAAAGCCAACCCTTGCGAGCGTTGGCTTTTTCTGTTGCCTGAAATGTCGTTCTTGGCTAGAATAGACAGTACCTCCTATTCTTTATCCAAACCGCCGTAAAACCCCTAGCTTCAGCTATGGGGATATAAGGCGGGTCTGGCGAATTTGCGTAAGCAATTGAAGCCAGACAATGTTTGTCTGTATTGTGCTATAATGCTTTTAGAAAGGAAGTGAGAAAATGGACAAGTACACAATGGGCTTCAAATTCAGGATATACCCGAACTATGCCCAGCAGGAACTAATCAACCGTACCTTGGGCTGTTGCCGATTCGTGTTCAACCATTTCCTCGCTATCCGCAGGGATGAATGGACTGCAAACCATAAGTCTGTAACCTACAATCGGACCAGTGCTATGCTGACGGACTTGAAAAAGTATGAGGAGCATAGCTGGCTGAAAGAGGTGGACAGCATGGCATTGCAGGAGTCCCTAAAGAATCTCGACACAGCATATCAGAATTTCTTCAAGCACCAGTCAAGATACCCTCGCTTCAAGTCCAAGCATAACCATAGCCAATCCTACCGCACCAGAAACCAGAGCAACTGCATCCGCATCGTAGGGAATCGAATCAAACTGCCAAAAATCGGAGCTGTGAAAATCAAGCAGAGCCGTGAATTTGACGGGCGAATCCTCAATGCTACGGTCAGCCGTGCTGCTTCTGGCAAATACTTTGTATCTCTGTGCGTAGAACTGGACAGGGAAAGCTTGCTCAAGACAAATGACGGTGGAGAAATAGGCATTGACGTAGGCTTGAAAGAATTCTGTTCAGACAGCAATGGTAATACCGTTGCAAATCCTAGGATACTCAGGCGTTTGACTGGCAAGCTGGTTCGAGAGCAAAGACGGCTTGCCAGAAAAATGCCAAAGTCTGTGAATCGCGGCAAGGCCCGCATACGTGTTGCCAAAGTGCATGAGCGTATATCCAATATCCGCAGAGACTTCCTGCACAAGACTTCAACTGCGTTGGTCAGGCAGAACAAGACCATAGCCATAGAGCACCTGCAAATCAAGAATATGATGAAGAACCACAAACTGGCTCGTGCCATTTCCGATGTAAGCTGGTCTGAGTTCTTTCGTCAGCTTGAGTACAAGGCAGAATTGCATGGTTCCGAAGTCCTGAAGGTAGATACGTTCTACCCGTCCAGCCAGACCTGCTCGAAATGCGGATACCAGAACACAGAAACTAAAAATCTTGGTGTCAGGGAGTGGACCTGCCCTGCATGTGGTTTACACCATAACAGAGATACCAATGCCGCAATAAATATACTGAAAAAGGCAATAGAACAAAAACAGGTTGCCTAACGTAAATCAGTACCGTGGGGCACACGGGAATTCACGCTTGGGGAGAACGTGTAAGTCAGTCTGGCTACGGTCAGACCGCAGTGTTCAGCGAACCAAGAATCCCCTGCATTTACGCATGGGGAGTGTCAACGGGGCTTCGGGGATTCGTTTGTGTTTGCTCTCGCAGAGTAAGGCCGTCATTGCAGAGACGGCCTTTTCTGTTGCATGAAGTGTCGCTCTCCGATACAATACATCATGGCTGAGGTAATTCTGCATTTTCATTATCCCTTAAACGAGATGCCAATCTCGCTGTTTTCTCATTATCCCATCTCGCACCCACCCTTTATCCCAGGGTGGGTTTTCGTGTTTTTAGAACCGTCTTATGGACTGAATGACCCTCCCTATGATTTGTACAGGCTTAGATTCTATTTCTTCTTTGGTAAACACTCTGGGGGAGAACACAGCAGGATTATGGGCAATAAGCATAATACCATCTGATACTTTTTTGACTTCCTTCACGGTGGCATCCTCACCATCAATCAGGACTACGGCTATCTGACCATCTTCTATAAAGTCTTGCCTACGCACAATAACAGTATCACCGTCAAGAATAGAAGGTTCCATGCTTTGACCGCTGATTCTCAAGGCAAAGTAATCAAAACCATCATTCGCATATTTTTCGTCAATGCGCTCATAGCCAATTATGTCCTCATCGGCGTAAATAGGTTCACCAGCAGCTACACGCCCAAGGACAGGGATTCTGTAAGTGATATGAGGGACAGAAGCATAGGGAATGTTTCTGATAGTAGGTTTGTTTAAGTCCTGGTGTCCTTCTATCAACTCACTTAACGGAATATTTAGAGAATTAGCGATAGCTTGATAGTCATTAGCCGTTAAGCCTGTGGTATATCCTCTCTCAAGATTTGATATTACCTGTGCTGATTTATGCACCTTTGCACCTAACTGCGCTTGTGTAAGGCCAGCAGCTTTCCTATAGCTCTTTAGCTTTTCTCCGAAAGTCATTCTAACACCACCTTTCAAAATTATTATACCATAAATAACGGTATACGTTCACAAATGTAACGGTTTATGAGAATTTATTTTAACTAACGCTTGACAATAACGGATTACGTTAGTATAATAGTCATTGTGAAAGGCGGTGAAAGTTATGAGTGTAAGGGAGAACGTCAAGCGGATTCGTGAAGCCTGTGGCGTAACAAAGACCCATGTCGCTAAAGGCTTGGGCATGAGTCTCCAAGGCTACAGGTACATTGAAAGTGGAGACAGTAAACTTGACGTTGAGAGACTGAAAGCCATTGGAAAGATATTGAATGTGGATAGTGCTGTTTTTTTTGACGATGAACTAACGGATTCGGTTATAAGGGAGCGCAACACGAGAGAGGTGACAGCGTGAACGAGGTTCAGCCAAAATTTGATTATGCGAAGGTAGGCACAGATGTAGCTGACACACTACGCAAGCATGAGGTGGCTATAAGAGCTATACAAACCAAGGCTATCTATGAGATCGGGGCAGAGTTACACGCCGCTCATGAGGTTTTGGCAAAAAGAGGGTATGGCAATTTCTACGGATGGTGTCAGACCTATCTGGGAATGAACTCAACTACGGTACAAAATTTTCTCAATGGGTACAGGTTGATTTGTAACAATCTTACAAAACGAGAAATGCTGGAAGAACTTCCAAAATCCCTTCTGTTCGCCGCTGGGAAAAATTCTGCTCCTCAAGAGTTGCAACAAAAGGTCCTGGATGGTGAAATCACCACTCACAAGCAATGGCAGGAAGAAAAGAAAGCCCTTGAAGCTGAGAAGAAACAACTTGAAAGCGATAAGCGTCAAGCAGAAGCAAGGGCAGAACAAGCAGAGCAGGAGAACGCAACGCTAACAGAGCAGTATAATGCACAGGCTCAGGAGTTGCAGGATTTGAAAGATAATCCCACGGTAGTAGAAGTTGTACCTTCCGACTACAACGAAATCAAAACAGGTTATGGCAATCTTCAAAGCAAATACAGAAACCTGCAATCTACAAATGAATCCTACGCCAGAGAAAACGATAATCTTCGGCGTAAACTAGCAGAAAAAGAAGCTCACGAATCAGGCATGAGCTTGCAGGAAATGGCAGAAGAAAATGAAGCCTTTTCAGAGTATATCAAGTCTAAGCATGAAGAAGCGGAGGATGCAAAAAAATTCTATGAAGCCATCCGTAATTTAAGCAAATTACCAAACGAACTGCCAGAGATAAAAGAGTTATGCCGTTGTTACATTGCATATGAAGCAACAGAAGCGAACAGGGCATTTACGATGAAGTCAATGGCACAAGAAGTAAGGCTGAATATCAGGAAATTAGAAGCTGCATTAGAAGTGTTTGAGCAAAGGACATTGGGAGCAGTGAAGTAATGGAAACATTTGAACTGACATTGGAAACACTGGAGGAACTTCGGACACAGGAATGGTTCAAGAAATTGAAGATTCAGCGCAAGCAGGAAATCGAAAAATGTGCATCAGAAATAGAAAGACTGTTTGCCAACGGAGAAGCGAGCGACAGCCAGGTGGCGTTCTTAATCGGGGAGTGCTTCAATGCTTGTAGTTTCAGTGAGCAGGAGTGCCGTCAGACAAAATACAATGCTTTGAAACAGAGCATTATGGCAAGAGCACACTCTCATAACAAGGTAAATGGAAAGCATAGGACATACTACAGATACAAAGACCGCCAGATAAACATTTACACTTGCCGAGACCTTGAAGCGTTGAACTACCTTGAGCACTTCATGAAAAGCAATCGAGATAGTTGGAGTGAAAGCTACAATGATGTTCGCACGCAGAAATATCGTGTCGAGCATGGCATTGATAACTTTGTGCAAGTTGACCTATTTGATGCTATCGCAGAATAAGGCGGTGTTGCTATGGCAACAGAAAACATCTTGGATAACAAACTGACGATTACATTCAACGACAAGAAGGTGTACCAAGATTTTCGCTTTCTGCTGATAGCGTTAGTCACGGTGTTCAGCAGGGACGATGTAGGAGAGGGTAAACTCAAGTTAGATGTGACTTTGACAGTAAAGGAGGCTGACAGCAATGAAGTACCAGAACAACGTGAGGTATCAGGGTAACTTTGGTGGCGTTGCTGTCACCTTCTCCCTGCAAGGCTTCACTCCACAGGTGGTAGAAAAATTCAATCAAGCATTGGCGAAGGAGGTTATAAAGCATGAACAACGAGGCATTGGACTTTTACGCAAAAATATTTTGTAGCGTGTTCATTCTGTGGGGCATAGCGGTGCTGTGTGGGAGGTGATAGCGTGGATGACCATATGAGCCAAGACCTTTGGGAGTACGATGTCGATGTCGTTCGCCGTGGTACTTTTACCATCATGGCAAAGAGCCTTGAAGAAGCAAAAGAAAAGATTGCTGAGATGGACGATGACGAAATCGTACATTTTGTATCAAATTGGCATAGCGAAGCGGAGGTGAGCTGATGAATTTTTTCACACGAGAAGGGGTGAAACTTCTCATTCTCACATTCCTGGGCAGCTTCATCGTGGGCGTAGCCGTGGGCATCTTCGGCCTCTGCATGGTTATTGATGTAATGGCAAAATGTCCAAAATAAAAAAGCACCGTCTGGAACACGGTACTTTTTAGGGAATTTATTTACTTTTAGTTGGATAACAGTGGAGGCGAATCCCCTGCTCCAAGTGACAGTATAGCACAAGGGACAAGCCTCTGTCAAAGGAGGTTAGGATAATGATTACTAAGTATGATGTTACTTCTTTAGATAGAGACTCTTTGCCAGAAGAAGTGTTGCACGAACTGCATGAATATGAAAATACAGGCAAGGAGCTGATAGCTGTCAGCTTCTATAACACGGACGATATGGACGAAGATGGACATACGCTCGAAATGTGGGAGTTGACATTCTTTGAATGTTTTTTCAGCTTTGAGCCATCAGATTACGACATCTATCATTTTGTGAGGGTGTGCTATTCAAACTGGCCTACCAGAGCTGTCAATACCTACTATCACAACATTCAACGTGGCGATATGAAAGAAGCCTTGAAATATGAAAGCAAAAGGCAGAAGGAGGTTGTAGCATGAGTGAGAGCGAGAGCATCTACGGCATTGCCAGCAGGTATGCCAATCTTCTGAGCGTGTTATCAGATGATAGCATCGACAATGCAGAATTTGGCGATACCATCCAGGATGCGTTGCAAGCTACAGAGGGTGAATTGGCAATCAAGTGCGCTAATGGTATCGGCTTTCTGAGATTTCTGGACGATAAAATAGCTGCCGTTGAAGCACAGGAGAAGCGAATTGCTACTTATAAACGCTTCCTCAAAGGCAGACAGGATGTAGTCAAAAACGCCTTTATGAATGGGCTGAAATTGGCTGAGAAGCAGGAGATAATCACAGATAACGGCGTGATGAAACTCCGCAAGAATCCACCCAAAGTGGTTATCCATTGTGCAGATGATATCCCAGAAGAATATTTGAGTAAAACCATCACTTTTACGCCGGATAAAACGGCATTGAAAGCGGCATTGCAGAAGGGTGAAGCGATACCTGGTGCTCATCTTGAGCAGGGTGAGAATCTAAAGTATTGAGGTGTTCATGGGCAAGAAGTTTAAGCGGTTCTCACTCCGCAAATGCGCTAGTGCTCAATGGCGGTATTGCGTGAAATGCGGACGGTGTTTGAAGGTTGGCGAGGCATACTACACCAATGACGGTGAGATGGTTTGCCACGATTGTAAAGAGAGTAAGGAGGCAGGAACATGGGAATAGGAATTTTAGGGTTAGGTGCTTCTGGTTCAGGTAAAACATCTTCATGTAGGACATTGCTACCAGAAGAAACCATGATAATAAATGCGGATAACAAACCGCCATCATGGAGAGGTTGGCGAAAACAATACAATGCTGAAAATAAAAACTACATTGTTTGCGCTGATGCCAAGAAGATACAGGGCTATCTTATGACAGTAAGCAACTCCATGCCACATATAAAGAATGTTGTCATTGACACTCTTAACGGCGTTATGCTGGCTATGGAGATGGCAGAGAGAAAAGCTAACACGTATTCGGACTGGAAAGAACTCGCCGTTAATATCTATGCCCTGTGCGATATGATTGGTTCTTTGCGTGAGGACTTGAATGTAATTTGCTTCGCACATACTCAGACTGAAATGAATGACAACGGGTATATGTTTACTCATATGCGAACCAGCGGCAAGAAGTTGGAAAAGATTGTGATTGAATCGAAATTTACCTACGTTTTTCTTGCAAAGGGCAATCAGGGTAAATATTACTTCGAGACTCATGCCAACAATTCTACGGCAAAAACGCCAATCGGCCTGTTTGAAGAAGATGAAATTCCTAATGATATGCAGATGATCCTTACGAAGATTAGGGAGTATGAGGAGGGCTAATATGGGCTTATCAAGGTTAGAGCAGGAAACCACAATAAACTTTAATGCGGCAGAGGATGGCATTGTGCTTTACACAGCCTATCCACCACTGATGCGCAAGCTGTCTGCTTCGCCGGACTACAAGCTGGTGAAGGAGTACAGGCAGGATGGTGAAGTTGTCGCTATGGAGTTCACGGCCGGCAGGAACATGATTACTATTCGGAGCAAGAAGCCTCCCAAGCGTGAAATGAGTGAGGAGGAGAAGCAGGCGGCGGCTGAGAGATTGGCTGAAATGCGTTCTCGCAAAAGTTTATAAGGTAACGGATAAGAAAACTCACTCTATAGGGCGGTAGGGGTACACTTACCTATCCCTGCGTGTTTTAAGATGAAATTTCTAATTAAACAAAGGAGAAATGACAAATGATGAATTTAGACCCTAATTGGAAGAACATTAAGGCTGACGATGGCAGCTTCAAGTCCCTGCCTGCTGGTGTTTACAAGTGTGCTGTCAAAAAGACCGAAGTCAAGCTGTCCAAGAAGGGACAGGAGATGCTGGTTCTCAGCTTCGATATTTGCGAGGGTGAGTATGCCAACTACTTCATGGACTTGTTCAAGAAACGCCACGAAGAAGCTACCGCAAAGGGTGAACAGGCCAAGTGGCCTAATCAGGCGATATTCTATCAGCTTACCCAGGGTGACTTCCTGCCCAGGTTCAAGCATTGCATCAACTGCTTCGAGGAGAGCAATCCCGGCTTCACCTTCACAGGTGAAGAAAAGGCTCTTGTTGGCAAGGTTTTCGGTGCGGTGATGCGTGCCGAGGAGTACCGTTCTCAGCGTGATGGAGAGATTCGTACATCTGTGAAGTGTGACAGGGTGATTCCGACAAGCAAGATTGCCGAAACCAAAGTGCCGGATGTCAAGAAGCTGAAAGAGGACGAGCAGCGTCCTGCCTTGTCACAGCAGGATTGGACAGAACCTATACCCTTTTGATGGTCTTGTTGATTGATGGTGGGAAGGGCGTAATGCCCTTCCTGTAAAAGAGGATTAGTTATGGCTGAAAGACGGATGTTCGCAAAGACAATAATTGACAGCGATAATTTTCTTGATATGTCACTTTCAACACAAGCATTGTATTTTCATTTAGCTATGCGAGCTGACGATGATGGGTTTGTTAATAATCCCAAGCGTATTCAGCGTATGATTGGTGCAAGTGATGATGAATTAAAAATCCTTATAGCTAAACAGTACATCATCCCGTTTGAGAGTGGAGTAGTAGTTATAAGGCACTGGAAAATACACAATTACATACAAAAAGACAGGTATCATCCTTCTCAGATACCAGAGAAGCAGTTAGTTGAGGTTGATGAAAAAACCAAAACCTATGAATTAAAGGATACAAGCTGTATACAACCCTGTATACAGGAATGTATACAAGATATAGTACAAGATGGAAACATAGGTAAGGTTAGGTTAGGTAAGGTTAGGTTAGGTAAGGTTAGGTTAGGTAAGGTTAGGTTAGGTAAGGATATATATACGTCAGAACTTCCTTCTGACTGTGAAAACTCCGAGGGAGTTTCCACGTATACTCCGTATCAGAAAATCGTGGACTTGTACCATGAAAAATGCCCAAGCCTACCCAAAGTGCAGAAGATAACTGATTCGAGGAAGAAAGCTATCAAGGCAAGATGGAATGAGTATGGTAAGTCTATAGACACTTTCAAAGAGTGCTTTGAGAAGGTAGAGGCTAGTGATTTTCTTTCTGGGCGTGATGGCAAGTGGAGCAACTGTTGTTTTGATTGGATTATCAAGCCAGCTAATTTCACGAAAATCATTGAGGGCAATTATGATAGGCGTAACCATGCAGGTAGCAACAACGAGCCTCAAGGGTTCAACGATGAGAAGATAGATTGGAGCAAGTACGATGGATAAGCTGGACTTTCTTCCTCCCTCATTCATGCATCATGTGAAGGATGCGGAGGAGCGCAAAGCAAAGGCAATGGAGGCCCTGCCTGAGTATTGCAGGATATTGGGCATTGAGCCGCCTGGAGACCCGTATAGGGACAGGGTTTACTCAGCGAAGATATTTGAGATTGAGAAGGCTGCCAAGACAAAGCCTTTCTGCGACAAATGCACGCATGACGTATCAACCTGTAAGGATTGCGAGCATCTGAAAAATATCTACTTCACCTATGGGACAAAGAACAGCTTTCTTAGCTGTGAAAAATACGAGAAGTATCAGCGCATAAGGGCTATCAATGCCAGGACAGAGCGACTTCTCGGAAAGTCTGGCCTTGGCAAGAGATTCGCCAGCAGGAGGTTTGAGACTTTCAATGTGACTCCTGAAACAAAAGAGGCATACGATGCTTGCGTAGCTTTCTGTGATAACTTCTCAGATGAATCCCAGGGCATAAGGCTGACAGGCAACTATGGCTGTGGAAAGACCCACTTGACGGCCTCCATCATTCACAGGTTGGCAGAGCAGGGCATAGGTGGCGTGTTCGTGGTGGTGCCTGAGCTGCTGCGGGCGATTCGCCGGGGATACAACTCACCTAACGAGGATTCGGAGAAACTTATCTCTCTCGCAGAAGAAGCACCACTCTTAGTGCTGGACGATCTTGGCGCAGAGAAACCGTCCGATTGGGTAAGGGAACAGCTTTACATTATCATCAATCGCAGGTATGAGAATATGCTTCCTACGATTGTCACAACAAACTGCTCTACGCAAGAACTGGTAGAGAGAGTAGGACAGAGGACGGTTAGCCGTCTTATCGCAATGACTACGCCGTACAAGATTACGGCGAAGGATTACAGGATGCGGATGGCATAGCCAGAGGGAGAGCGTGAAGTGATGGACAACAACGAAAAGACGATAACGATGGCACTCTATGAGTACAAGCACCAGCAGCGTGTGAAGTACGGCGAAGGATACGCTGCTGGCTACAACGAGGGCTTTGATGCAGGTATGGCTGCGGCGTGGCAGCAGATTGAAAAGCTGGCGGGGGAGCAGATAGCGAGGTTATGAGACATGAGTCGAGAGAGATTGAATACTTGTAAGCACAGGTACAGGCAAGTGAGAAAGATATGGTTTGGGCGTTGTGATATACGGCTAAAAGAGCAGTGCTGGAATGTTGTGGCGAATTGGCTGAGTGATGACCGTGCGCGCTACAGGCGCAGAAAAGGCGGTTTTGATATAAGTGTATAGGCAACACGCTGGAACGCCGTAGCGAGGGCGTGGTGGGCTGAGAGAGGCATGATAGGAGGAGAGCATGGGCTTTAAAAAGATGGACGGTACGGAGGAGTTTGCCAGGTTTCATAGCGTTGAGCAAACGGCGGTTTATATTGGCAGCATGACTGACTTGGTGAACGTGACGAATGAACTCAAGTGGAGGCAAGATGAAGAAGCATCAGCGTATGGAGAAACCATAGAGGTGCTGTCTCTGAATGAAATTGCAGAGCAGTGCCATGGCAAAGGGGGGCTGATTACCGTAATTTACGAGAGACCGACTGGCGGTGCTGTCTACCAGTACGGCAATTACGGTGATGTGTGGTATCGGATAGGCGATTTAATGGGCTACGCATGAGGAGGAGAGCGCAATGACATACGTGTGGACGCAGAAAGCAGAACGGGACTACCGGGAGAAGTGGGGGCCAGAGCACCCGTGCAAACGGATTGCAGGACAGCCAGCTACGTACGGCGGTAGCACGGTTATCCAGTCTACGATAGCAAAGGCGTATGCAGAGAGAAGCTGGATTAAAGTGCAGGAGAAAGAGCCTGCTATGGATATGCGTGGGCGGCAGAGGAAAATGGACGAGAAGAAGGAGCAGGTCTACGAGACTCGCTGGAAGCTGCTTCAGTATTGGATGCGGCAGAAAAATATGGACTCCATCCAGCAGATAGCTGCCAACATGGGATTTTCCGGCAGAGAAGTTTTGCGGGATTTTGTAAAAACGCATGGCGAGAGAATGGCAGAGAAATACGGTAAACTCCCATATTTTACTGGCGGTCAAGGGCATGAGCTGTCACCGATTTGGACAAGGTGCATGGAGGCGAAGGCATGAGTCTGGCGAGAAAGCTAAAACGCAAAGATGTCATATCTCAGTCTGAGAAGCAAAGGCTCATTGCCCAGGGCCAGCTTCGTGGTGTGCAGACTATGACAAGAGAGACTGAGGCGAGGCTGACAGAGGCGTACAACATCGGATTCAATGAGGCATCTCTGAAAGCCCATGTGTTCATTTCAATCATTGCGGTTTCTGTTCTGCATGATAAATTCGGCTTCGGTAAGGATAGGGCAAAGCGGTTTGCTGAATTTCTGGATGAACGCACAGGGCTGGTCAATAGCGGCGAATTGTCCATGTCTGATATTGTTGGAGAGCTGGCTGATGAGAAGTTGGGTTTCTTACTTGAATCTCAAGTCGATGACGGCGCAGGTCATGTGTGGAAGGTTGACTGGAAGAAGATGATTGCCGAGGATGCTGAAAGGCGTGAGAAGAATTGTTAAGCATTTATCAAAATCTGCGGAAAGATAGATTTTTTCTGACGGAGAAGCGAGGAAGTCACTTTATCATCGTAGAGCAGAATCTCAAAGGTGATAACGTCCGCAAGATTGGCGGTACTTATCTCACAAGGGATGCTGCTGAAAAGGCGTTGGCAAACTACGCTGATGATTCTGGTTTCCGTTGGTGTGGCAAGCAAAGCGAGGACGAGTAGATGATTAGTTTTACGATACCAGGTGCGCCCGTACCGCAGGGCAGGCCACGAGTGACAAGCGCAGGACACGCTTACTATGACAAGCGGACACAAGACTATAGAGAACTGGTCAAACAGTGCGCTATCGTTGCTCAAAATGGGCGTGAGCCGCTGACAGGGGCATTGGCAATGTTCGTTGATTGTGTCCTGCCCATTCCTCAGAGTTGGCCTGTGCATAGAAAGCAAGCTGCCCTTCATGGTCAATGGCACGTTCTCAGACCCGACTCCTCGAATATCATTAAGGGCATTGAGGATTCTCTTAACGGCATTGTCTACGAGGATGATAGTCAGATTGCAATTCTTGTTGGTTCTAAGTCCTATGGCAAAGAAGCAGAAGTCAAAGTGACGATCTATCAGATAAGCAACTTGGAAAATCCACGGTGGATGATTGGTAACTTAAAGAGGTGCTTGGCAAGTGCAGAAGTCTGATTTAGAGAGAAGATGGAGAAATACTCCCGGTTACGTTGGCAAAAGAAAGATGGCTGTGCTGGATAGTATGCTTGAGACTAGCAGGCGCAAGGGGGTTATGACTAAGAACCAGTTGCGCAAGAAATTGATGGAGGATTTGAAGCATGAATAAAGTCATAGTTTATGACCCTAAGACTGGTTGCGCGAGCGTAGTTGATGCTGTTGATAATACAGTAAACCATCCGTCTCACTACACGAATGGTACGATTGAGTGTATCGACTATATCATCGACAAGAAGTTGTCGTATTGCTTAGGCAATGCTATCAAGTACATTACACGGTGCGAGCTGAAGAATGGCGGCAAGAACCGTATTGAAGATTTGAAGAAAGCCATATTCTACATCAACAAGCAGATTGAAGTTTGGGAGGCAGATGATGAACGGCAGTGAAACGATACTCGCAGTCATTGCCTGTTGTGCAATCATAGCGGCGGTGCTGCTGGCGGCGTTTGCGTACAGGCTCAATGAGATGTGGGCTGAGAGAAACGCTGAGTGGGCTGACATTTGCGATAAGCAAAATGATCTGATGGAAAGAATGAATACGGCGTGGTTGAAATTATACGATTCGGTGAGGAGAAAAGAAGATGGCAGAGATTAAAGAGCCGGAGCAGTTTTTGAAAGAAATGCACGAGCTGGTAGATAAATATGCAAAAGCAAAGCAGGTTAGCGTGGTTCGTCCGATTCCGATTGTGAGAGACAGGCGCAAGGGTGCTGTCAATGAATTGACTCTTAAAGACTGGTTGCAGAAGCTGAATGAAGAAGTGGACGAATTGAAAGACGAGTTGCTGTCGGTATATACGCTCGACGAAGTTGTGCCAAGCGGGTATGTGATGCCGGAAGGAAACAGAAAACTTATTGTTAGCGAGCTATGCGATGTTATTGAGGTGCTGTACAGCATGGCTAACCAGATGGGCATTGACGGCGATATGATACAACAGGGCATATATGACACGAACAAGAAACTGAAGGAGCGTGGGTGCATTGACTAAGGATGAACTGCAAAAGCTGAGAGACTCTTATGATGTGGCGTTTATCGGCTTATTGAAAGGCAAGCATGTGCAATGTGCATACAAAGGCAGTGTGTCCGAACTCCTTATCTTGATGGGGCTGATGATGGTTGACTTGCACGAAGATACTGGTATTGCTTTGGAGGATTTGGGCGAAGGGCTTAATGAAGTAGTAGCAAAAGAAATAGCATTGAGGGAGAAGAAAAAGTGAACGATATTGAGTTGCTTATAAAAGTATTTGAATCAGGGATGAAAAGGCGCAGCGGCATTAGATGTGATATGTCAATGTGCGCCAGGGTTGCTGAGAAGCTGAAAGAGTTGCAGAAGCGTATGGAAAATGAGAAGCACTAGAGAATATACGCCGTGCAGTTGCGGTGGGCTGGCATGGATAGAGCGTGCTGAGGAGAGAGGTTATCGTGACCGCATCCATTGCCCTAAGTGTGGCAGGATAACAGTGCAGGATAATATACCGATGGGGGATTCATGTGGAGCTTGCGAGTGGCATTGATGTCAGTCGCAAAGAGGAGGACGAGGACGATGACGATGACTAAGCCAGATTTCTGGGAATGGATAAGCGACATCATGTCTGATTATATAGATTGTGACGAGTGTATGTTTCATGGCAGTTGTAAGATTCAAAATCACCGTACTGCACTAGGTATATGTGCGGACGAATTGAGAAGGAATTATGAGGAGATGAAGGAGGCGCAGGACGATGGCAGAGAATAAGATGGAGCAGGTGGCAGAGTTGCTCGGCAAGACGCTGAATACGCCGTTCAGAATCAAATATTCAGACAGAAGAACATACACAATAATTATTATGGAAGATGGTGTACACCAAATAGCTAACGGCGATTACGCTATTGATTTTGATATTTTTCATGTTCTGTTCACTGGCGAGGCTGAGATTGTGGAGGGCTGACGATGGCAAAGATAAACATTAACGACCTTAAAGCGTATGACTTTGAAAATGCACAAAAGGGAAACAAAGTTGTTGTCGCAACTATAAGCTATGGGGAATTACAGTCTTTTAAAACTTGCTTAGTGAAAAGCGTGTCACTGAAAAGGGGTTATGTGACATTAGACAACGGCTTAAAGTATTCAAAATACGGGTATGAGTACGGTAGAGGCTCTTTTAGCACAATTTCTCACTGTGTATTTGTAGACAATGAAAAAAATAGAGAAATAGCTAAGGCTTATATGTCGCAGAGAACTACCGCACGAGAGATAATGTCTCAGATACGGAAAATAAACATGGAGCGTCTGATGAAAACCACAGGCGATAATTGCAGGAAGTTGAGCTTTGCTTTAGACGAAATTTTAAAAGGAGGCGACTGACGATGACAGACAGACTGAAAGTGACCCTTGACTGGACACTCAAGGTCCATACAAAAGTGGATTTCCCTGCGAATAAAGTGACTAGGTTAGATAAAGAGAAGATAAAGAAAAGGCTGAAAAGCTGGTTTGAAGCATCATACGGACTTAACAATACGCCTGATGATACATCATTATGTGACGAGACGTTTGAAATATCCGTTGAAAAATTGGAATACGAGGAGGGTTGACGATGGCAAAGAATAAAGAGGACGTTATAAGTCGGATTAAAGATATAACGCTAGAGATTGCTTTTCACGAAAACAGAATTGCAATGCACAGGTCGGCAATTAAAAGGTTAAAAAAGGAAAAATCCATTTTAATGATGAATGGAGAGTGGGTTCGCGATGACAGAGAATAAAATGGCCCAAGTTGCCGCCATGTTTGGCAAGGAGCTGGGCGAGCCGTTCACGATAAAGGGCGAACGCTATGTGTTCGGTGAAAAAGGCTTCGGATATGGCAATAAAAATGGAGTTGCTTGTCATGTCCCAAGTGTGCTTGAAAGATTACTGACGGGGCAGGTGAAGATTGATGGGTAATCACATGGATGAAGTAGCTAAGATGTTCGGCAAAAAGCTGAATGAGGATTTTAAGGCGATTATCTGGGACTCTATTATGGAGTGCAGATTTACGAATGGGGGTTTGGAAGTAAAACTGGATAATGGATTATATAGAAATAATGGTAATTGGCTATCATGTTTGCTCACTGGCGAAGCTTGGATTGTGGAGGACGAGGAATGACACTGGCAGAGATGGTTGAATGGTCATTTACTGCAATGATGTGCGCTTCAATGATAAGCATTGCTGTAATTTTGCTAACACTGGCGTTCAAAGCGGTTAGGCAGATTTGGAGGGACGAAATAAGACGATGACAAGGACAGAGGATAACGCATGGTATTTACTGTGTGGCGTACTAATTGGGCTGACAATCAGCTTGCAGGTGCCAGCAATGGACTGGCTACCGTGGTGGCCCTGGGCGGCTGGTGCGTTGATTGGTTGGGCGATTATGAGTGCTGTATTTAGGTGGTGGAATATAAAAAATGAATAAGACACTTAATGCCTGGATTGATACGTTAGAACGCTCATACGGTGAGGGCACAATGGAGCTGGACGATTTGGACAAAGTTGAGTTGCTGGATTTGCTGAAAGAGTTGCAGAGACGGAGGCAGGAGGATGACTAACAGAGAATGGCTGAACAGCTTGAGTGATGATGATTTTTGCACAGCATTAGAGCAGATAGATTGTAGGCTGTGCGCTTTCTACGGCGACTGCAAGGGCAAGCAGTGCAGGGATGGTTTTATCGTGTGGATGAAAAAGGAGCATGAAGATGGCGAAGAAGCTGACTATAAATGCAGCGAAGTTTGTAGAGATGGCGAAAGAGGTCAGAAGCAACTGCCGAAGCCGGAATAATAATTTAGCTGAGTCATGCAAGGGTTGCGTGTTTTCAATCAAAGTTTCGTCCGCTGTCCATGACGACGTTGATTACTACTGCATGATGCAAGGTGCATATCCGATGGATTGGGAATTAGACGATGCGTGGGGGACAAAATGACTAAGGATGAACGAACCGTTTATATTTTCGCTTTGAGATACGCACTGCCACGGCAGACATACGCTTTGGGTCTTGTAGCTGGCGAGATAATGTCTAAGATTCACGACTTTGAGACGTGGGAAGTAGAGCAAATGATTCGTGAGTGCCAGCAGGGGTATCCGGGGCATTGGATTGACCAACAGGAAGCAGACAAGTTTATAGCACAACTTCAAAAGGAGATGGCAAAGCGTAAAGGCGAATCATTTAGTCAGGAGATTAAGAGAGGGATGGCGTAATGTCTCTGGATAAAGCGATTATTCATCATAAAGAACATCGTAAACAGTATCGTGGAGCAAAAGCGGTGGATAAATCTTGCCGTAATCACGGCGGCTGTCCGCATTGTGAAGCAGGGAGAAAGCATAAGTATCTTAGGCAAATGCCAGCGGAGGATTTAGAACATGAGCAAACTGATTGAGGCAGCGCAGGCTATCAAGGATGCTTGCAATCCGGCAAATTGCAATGATTGTCCGTTGACTGATGAGGCCGGTAGATGTGTCCGTGTGAATGGCGGGTTGAGGAGATTAAGCATGAAAGAGACGATAAATAAACTAACGGTATTCCTGACCTGTCTGTGCATTGCCTTAGCGGTTGGCCTGGGCGTGGCTACTCATAGGCTGGTGGAGGCTAGGCAGACGGTGGATAGACAGGAGCGACAGTTGAAGGAGCTGTACGGGCAAGTGAACGAGTTGACGTTGCAATATGTCGAGATCGTCAAGTGGATTCAGACTCACAGCAAATGAGATTGGGATTCATGGAGGGATTGGGATGGATTTTGAAAAGGCAAAGGAGTTATGTATCAATGGCGAGATGACTACCGTGGATGCCGCATATGAGTGCGGTATGTCACGGTCTAGCTTTAACAAAAAGATTTGTAAAGACCCTAAAGACCATCTGACTTTCATTTCAAACACGGTCAAGCGAAACCGCTTGAAATCTCAGCATCTTGACAAGGCGGCAATGGCGAGGAAATATAAGCGACAGGCCGAAGCAGGAGAAGAAAATAAATTCAAGGCGATTATGCGAAAGTATCATAGCGTAACGCTTGAAGCCAAAGCGAAAGTGGCAAGGCAACTAGGCATCTCATACGGCAAATTCATGGCATTAGCTAGAGATTTGGGGAGGATTAAAACAGATGAAGCGTAGACATTTGGACAATATCTATTTCAGGGTAATGCGTGATGGCAAGGCGGAGAACATCTGTTGGACAGATTTAATTTGGGAGGACAGGGTTGAGTTCATGCGCAAGCATAACAATGCTGGCTGGCTTCTTGATATGATAAACAAGATGAACAACTTGGCATATCTACTGAGTGATTTGTCACCGCTTGCGAGGGTTCAGCCAGTAATCTTGCCGGAGGAACGGCAGGTATCACTCACCTGGCTGCGAAATGCTTTGGTGCGGATTACGGCTGAGATTCGCATGGCGGCAGAAGAATGTGATATTGCAAGGGAGGCGTAGTAATGGAGCATATTGTCCAGTTCAGCGGTGGCAAGGATTCAACCGCAATGCTTCTTATGATGCTTGAGAAGGATATGCCCATTGATGAAATCATCTTCTGTGATACTGGCAAAGAGTTTCCGCAGATGTACGAGCATATCGAAAAAGTACAGAAATACATAGGGGGGTATAACTGTCCTTCGTGGAGAGAAAAGCTACGATTACTGGATGTTTGACCATGTTAAGACAAAGGGTAAGAACGAAGGCAAGAAGGGCTATGGCTGGCCTGATATGGGGCGTAGGTGGTGTACTAAGGCGTTAAAAACCTATGCAGCTAAAAAGCATATGCAAGGCAGGGATTACATAAACTATATTGGCATAGCGTATGACGAACCGAAACGCCATGAGAATATCCCTGCTAATGTAGTTCACCCTCTTTATGACTGGCAGATAACCGAGAAGATGGCATTAGAGTATTGCTATTCAAAGGGCTTTGATTGGAGTGGGTTATATGAACACTTTGATAGAGTTTCGTGCTGGTGCTGTCCTCTCAAAAACAATAAGGAACTAATGCAGTTATATGTGCATTACCCTGAGTTGTGGCAGGAGTTGAAGGATATGGACAGGCGAAGCTACAACAAATTCAAGGGCAAAGGCGTGGAGTTCTACGAACAGAAGATAATTCAGAAGCTACGACACAAACAGATAAATCTATTTTAGGAGGTACGATAAATGCAGAGATTAGTACGATGCCCATTCTGCGGTGGGCGTGAGGTGTCCATGCACACGGTGTATGAACCAGATGGCACAGAGTACACCTACTTTGAGAGCGAGTGCGGTGCTATGGTGCAGTTCAACACTAAGGCAGGAGTGCCGGTAACACAAAGTGCATCGGTTCAGAGGTGGAACTGCAGGGCTATTGAGTTACGAGAAGGAGAGGGCAATGAAAATTAGAGGCAAAGATGGTACGGAATATCCAGATTATGAGGCTTATCTAAAATCGTCTGAATGGCAACGGTTTAGGGGAGAACGTCTGGAGAAAGACCATCATAGGTGTGTAGTGTGTGGCAGTAAGGACAATCTGAACGTTCATCATTTGAATTATAACTTTATGCATGAAGTTGATTGGCTTGTAACTTTATGTAGGGATTGCCATAGCAGATTACATAAAGAGATTTTACCTGCTCTTGAAGTGGACTTGAAAAAACTTAATGATAGGTTCATGCCTGTTCTTGAGAAGTGTGTGCAAGATTATGAGAAAGAAAAACAAGAACTATTCTTGTCTTATTGCCAGAAGTTAAGCAATGGCAGGAAGTTTGCAGATAAGTGTCGCGCAATCAGAACCATTACCAAAGCTGAAATCAAGGGTAGCAATGAGATTAAGATTAGTCTTGGAGGTATGACTAATTCAGTTTTGAAGATGATGGGTAGCAATACTAATTATCTTGGTGGGCATTGGATATATTTTTCTTAGATGCGTGGGCAGGAGAAATCCTGTCCTTTTTGTTGGTTGTTCGCCATGTCGTTCTGCCCTACACTAACGATACCGATTGAATAGTGATTGCAACACGACAAAGAGGAAAGCCTTGCCTCCTTTCAATCGGTGTTGTTTTTCGAGGCGTTCTCAAGGAAAGGTAGTGAGAACAATGAATGATTCAAAAAGCGGCAAACTAAAGAGATATGTAGGGCAAAGATTTGGCAAATTGGTGGTGTTGAAAACTGCTAATAAGCATGGTAGTGTCTATTTTTGTCAATGTGACTGTGGGAATGTAGTTCGGATAAAATATGAAACACTTAAAAGAGGTATCACAAAGGATTGTGGTTGCAGAGATGTTTCAAAGAAACAGATAGGAAAAGTGTATGGAACATGGGAAGTTTTGGGCAAGGATACCCTGTCTAAAGATAAAACAGTTCCCAGATGGTTATGTCGTTGCATTAAATGTGATAAGGTTCAGTCTTTGACAAGTGGAGAATTAAACATAAACCGATTAGGAGAGTGCCAAGCCTGTAAACATAGTGAGTTAGAAGTAGCAAAAAACAGTAGGATTCATAATATATGGCAATGTATGAAAAGTAGGTGCAATGGAACAAGTAGCCAAAATGCAGTTCGATATTATGCAAGCAGGGGGATAAGGTATCAGTCATCATGGGAGAAGTTTGAAAATTTCTATGAAGATATGAAAGAGGGATATTCTGACGGCTTACAGTTGGACAGAATAAATTCTGATGGAGACTACACGAAAGAAAATTGTAGATGGGTAACGGCTAAAGAGAATTGTAGGAACAGAAGGGATAATTCGTTTGTAACGGCTGGTGGCGAAACTCATGTGCAAGCATGGTGGAGAGAAAAGTATGGGGTAAGTAATACTGATTCATTACGAAGATGTTTGCAGCGTGATTATGGTGATGATTGGGAAATAAAGAAAGGGCATAGGCAGAATTGGCTACCCACTCCCCGTTACCACATCTAAAATAGAAAAATAAAATATCAAATTAGATTTTATAAGTCAGTTCGACAGATGTACCCCCCGTGGTGCAATCCGACTGGCTTATATTTTTTGCCTAAAATTTGATGCGAATCGAATTCAGCCGCCACGCCACGCCCACGCCTGCGCCTACGTCCGAGTAGATGGGTATCGCGGTGAGTGCTTGACCGCAGAAGAAATTTCTCCTCTGAGAGCGCAAAATATATATAGACATTTTAGACTGAATTATGGTATAGTATGTCTATAGATAAGTATATATGTTTTAGACTGTATCAGGCAGGTGAGAACGGTGGGCGAGTTTAAGAACCACATGGCAGAGGTGGCGCAGATGCTTGGCGTGAAGATGGGCGAACCGTTTGATGTTGGCATAGCCGGAGAGCCTGTATCGAAACGCCACAAATGCAGGCTTACCGATGAGGGACTGTATGAGTGGTACGAGGACTGGCAGAATTGGGTGTATGACCCTGATGGGATTCTGCATGATTTGCTGACGGGAGGAGCGTGCGTGGAATGAGAACAAAGGAACAGCCCATTGAGGTGCGGGCAGAAGCCGTCTGGCGTGAGGTGCAGAAAGCGGTGACAGCCTTGCATGGTTGCCTGTTACCGCAGGGCGAAATCACGGTGCAGGTGGTTCTCTCATGGACACGAGAAGAACTGCTAGGCGTTCTCAAGCGCAGTGGTAAGATTCTCTCATGGGCGTGGGAGAAGGGATGGGAGGATGGCAACAACCGCAGATATGCCGTAAGATTGGACACGGCGCAGATATGAGCGTGAACTTGTGCATTTTTGGAACAAGTTGCATATCCACCAAGTTTTTCCTGGTGGCGCAATATCAGCGTGAGAGCGTGAGAAACCGCCCAAAGTTTTGAGCGTGGGCGCAATATCAGCGGTGGCGAGGGTAGGCCACCGGCTTTTTGGGAATTGCAATATCAGCGGTAGGCCACCAAGTTTTTTGAGAAGTGCAATATCAGCGGTAAGGGGGCAGGGAGCGCAGCGTTACTGCCCCCGACCGACCCAGGAGCCCGACCGACCCAGGAGCCCGCCACGACAGCACCGCCACCACCATCAGCAGGAGAGGAGATCACGACAATGACAGACCAGACCAGACCAGCAGGAGAGGATCAGCAGACAGAGATGGAGGCCAGCACCAGCACCAGCAAAGCAGGCCAGCGACTTAAAAAGGATGGCACGCCGGACAGGAGAGGAGGCAAGCCAGGGAACGCCGGAAACCGTCAAGCGACTGGACGAAAAGCAATTCCAGGGCAGGAACTTCGAAAAACGTGGGGATATTATGCCAGCAAGCAAGAGGCGGACTGCCTAAAAATCTATATAAAAATCTTACATAAAAACCCTACTATTATAGATGATATAAACAGAGATTTGGGCACACCACCGCCAGACGGAACACTTGCACCGCCACGCAAACGAAAAACATGGACTTGTAAGCTGCTAGAATCTGAGCGCGATCCCGTCAAGCGTGCTCTTACTATCATTAAAGACCGCCTTCAGGCATCAAAAAGCATTTTAGATAATTACTTATAATAGTAGGGATTTTTCACAACTTCAAAAATAAATATTGAAAAACCGAGAAAAACGGCGATACAGTGAGCTTTTACTTTATAAACAAGTATAATCATTGTATATGCCGTTATTTTACTATATTTGAGCTTTTACTTTATAGACAAGAAACCATATAATATAACCATAGACAACGGAACACACAAAGCAACAACGGCGCAGGGCAGCGGGTAAAATGCTTTCAATCTAGGCAACATTAGGAAGCTAGTGATTTTTCTCCTGCTTTTTGAAAGGAAAAAGCAGGAAGCCGCGACAAGGCTATAAATTGCGGAGGACGTGGAGGACAGCAACACATAGATGATTAACAGGATCGGCAGGAGAGGAGACCGGGAGAAATGAAAGCATACACAGATGGTCAGATGGTTTATAAAGTCGGAAGTCTGGGAGCGAATTGCTGGAAGCATATTGAGATACATAAGATAGAAAACTGGCAGGAGCCAGGGCACGTTTTTTGGACGATGACCAGTGGGCAATTATATAAAGTGTTCGGGGGTGCTAGTTGGATAAGTGACGAGGAGGCCGAGAAAGCATTAATGAAAGTTGCTGAGAAAATGGACTGGAAAGAAGTGGCATGAATAATAAATGCCGGGACTGTAAAAGGTCCCGGCAGAGAGAGGAGAAAAGAAAATGACTTTAAAACAGTATGAAAAGCACATGAACGCTTTAAAGCACAACGCCGAATATTATGTATCAATGATTAAGTATTACGATGAGGCGAAGAACGAAGGGAGCAAAGCAGATTATAGAGATAAATACTTAGGAGCACAGAAAAGCGCAAGCGGCTATATAGAAGCTATTAGGAATATTTATGGAGACAAAGCGGGAGATAAACTGGAAAGATATTAAAGGCATTTAATGAAAGCGGAGATAAAGATTTTTGGATGGATAATAATTTGCCAGAAGGCAGCAGGCATTATAAGTGCATAGAAGTTAAACACATTGTTTATGGTAAGTAAGAAAAGGAGCGTTAAAAATGAAAGTCAAGACTATTGCAAACTATAAGATTGAAGTATCTGAGAAGGCCAGGGAGAGCGTGCCAGCACTGGCAGGGAAAGTCGAGAAGGAATACAACGATTATATATATAAAGCAATGCACACCAAAGAAAATAACACTTATTTGACGGAAAAGCAGCAGGAAGCTGTCAACAATGGCGCACCGCTTGAAAAGTACGAAAAGAATATTGTCAACAAGATAAACAAAACTTATAAGGCCGATGAAATACGCCGCCTTAACTCAATTTTTGAGGAGAAAAAAGAAGTCAAAAGGATTATCATTAGCACTGATTGGAGTAGGGGCAGTATGGGAGCTATGCAGTGTAAAGCTATAGCTAAAGTGTACTACAAGGGCAATGATGGCACATACAATTATGAACAGTATGAGAGCAGGAAAACCGGTGGTTGCGGTTATGATAAAGAGAGCACGGCAACAGGAGAAGTATTAGATCAGATAAATGCACTAATGAAAGAGTTTACAATAAAGGCCAATGAGGCAGTAGAAAAAGGAGAGAATTATAGAGAATATATAGGTTATGGGAGTGGGTATAGAATAGTTCCTTATTTTGAGGGAGGTGTAGGATTTGGATGTCATGTTAGTATCTTGCAAAAATTAGGTTATACGTTTAATCATCTGGACTGGACAAAGCACAGCGATATATACGAATTTATTAAAGAGTAACAATAACAGTACGCCGTCCCTGTTTGACAGTGAAGTTGTGAAGCTAGGAGCAGGCAGGGACGGCGCGAGGAGGATATAAGACAATGGCAAGATGGACAAATATGTTAGCAAATCCTTTTGGATATGTGAGCCAGGACGAAGTTATAAGGGAACATGATTGTTATGAGTTTGGGGACGATGATTTTTTCTGCACCGCTGGGAGGGGAGAAAAATGAATGATGTTAAAGCAGTATACAATCTTACAGCATTTAACTGTATCGAAATTTTAGAAATAGAATACGGCATCAATGACAGTATTGTTTTTAGGTACAACAACGAAGGGGAGCGCACCAGGAAGCACAGATCCCGCATAAGACAGACAGCAGACGGGCGCAGCTATTTTAATAGCTACAGTTTTAAGATACCGCTTGATGAGTGTATCAGAATGTAAAAGGGAGGTTTTGTAAATGTTCGGAATCACTAAAATGAGATTTAGCACACGTTACTACATTATTACATTTGATGAAAGCAAGCCGGAATACATACATCTTAAAGCATGGCACGAATTACATAATAGAGGCATAACCGGGGAAATGGACTTAAAAATTAAACATGATCCAGATTTTGCATATAAAGCACAAAAAATGCAGCTAAAGGTAAAGGACGGCATAGAGGGACTTTTTCGAGAATTTTGCCGTGATGACTTTAGCAGGAATATGGCTGAAAGATATATAAACAAAGTCGCTATTGTTAGAAATACTTTCCACCTGGACAGCATAGAGAAATAAGGGAGGCAATAAAAATGTTAGAAAACAAAATTTATCTTAGCGACGGTTCTTGGCTGAAAGTATCCGTTGTTTACAGTTTAGGCGGCTGGCAAAGCAAAAGGGGGTATTATTTGAGCGTTATTAGGCAGGAGAAAAGCATCGTGTCAGGTTGTGTGCAAACGAATATTTTTGACCCTGCCAACAAAACCATCTTACTAAAAGAAGTCACCAGAAAAAGCAAAAAAGCAGAACAGGAAGCGGAGAGCATAGCAAGGGAGAAATTTCCGCAGTATATAACAGCATGAATTATGGCAAATGAGGCAGGAGAACAGCACCAGGACGGCGAACACATCAAACAGTGTGAGGAGGGTTTTTATAGTATGGGATTTTGGGATATATTCAAGCGACCGCAACCGCAGCCGTCACAAATTGCGCCACGGGTTGACCAAATGCCACCAATGACCTGCCACGGTGGGCAGATAGTAAATGCAGGATTATTGCTTTGGATAGTACATTACAGAATGATTGACACAGTAACCTATAGAGTAATATTCGACAAGTATTATGAGGAGGAGACGGAGGCCAGCGCACGCAGGCTATACAATCAGCTAAAGTCGCAGCCGCTTAAAGGTGACTGTATAGCAAGTGCAGATTATTGGGGGGAACACAAGCGGCAGGACTTCCAGGCGGCACTTGACGAGATACGGCTGGAACTAAAAAAGCAGTATGAGAGCGACCTGCAAGCACTAGCACAGCGACAGCGACAGCACCAAGACAAACAGTTTAATTTGCATGATAAGCACTTAAAGGAATTGTATGAGTTAAGGCAACAATTCAAGGCATTATGTGCAGACTATGACAGACAGCAGGCGCAGCACAAGCAGGAGATAGACACAATCATGGGCGCACAAGCTGAACAAATAGAGACAGAGACAGCAAAGGCCATCGAGCAGGCCACCGCTTCAATCCGGCAGGACTTCGACAGATTCAAAGCGGAGGCAAGGGAAGCTGGCCGGAATCTGCTTCGAGTGTTGGCGAGTGATTCGCAGGAGATAGACAAGGAATACAAGCGACTTAAAAAGCGACTGAGACAAGCAGGCATTGAGGCAGGTCCGGCGCAGGTGCAGTTAGTAGCGTATTATTTAGCCCCACTTTTTGCAGATACAGATTAACACATAATTCAATTTGAGCAGGTTTCAAGCCTGCTCTTTTTTGCGCTCTTTTTCGTGTTGTCGCTTTTGGTTACAATTTTACTAACGTAAAGCGGTTTTAGGAGGGTAAAGCAATGAGCCAGGAGGAGCGCAAAACAACAACGCAAAGCAAAGCAAAGTACGGAGGCAAGCTAGTTGGAGATTATACGCCAGAGGAGCAAAAAGCTATCAGGCAACGAGCAGGGACTAACGGCGTAAAAGCCAAGCAGACACGGCGAGCAGCTAAAGATATATTACTGGACATATTGCATAGTGAGGCCACGGATAAAGACCTTGCGGCAATTGCTACACGTAAGGGTGTAGAGTCTACAGAGTTAGCGACTCTGCTGCTCAATATGACTAAAAGGGCAGGCAAATCAGCACAAATGGCAGACATAGTCTTTCATTTGACGGGAGATTTACAAGACCAGCCACAGCAACAGATCACAATTGTCAACCAGCTATCAGACGAGCAATTGCTGCAGGAGAGGCAAAAGATATTAGGCGGACAGGACGTGATTGATATTACACCAAGACCGCCAGAACTTGAGTAATGTTTCTACTGTGTTGTTGCGTAGTACAGCACAGTAGAAGTATACATAGCATAGCTTACTAGATAGGACATAGCTGGCACAGGACTTGCCTGGCATGGCCTGCACTTGATCGCCGCCTGGCTGCCAAGCACGACAAGCCAGCACCCACCGCCGCCTCGAAAGTTCGGGGACAGGGAGGCGCGGCGGACAACAAGCTAACAAAAATATTTTCGTACAAAAAAGTTTACAAGGCACAACAATCCCACAGCCAACAAAACGGAGGAAGCATCCAATGAGTGATACGAAGTGTCCGAAATGCGGTAAGGATATATCAGACCGCAGGTATTATCGAGGCAGGATGCAGTTTCAGGATAAAATCATAGAGCATTACTACTGCGATAACTGCCAGCACTTCTTAGAAAAAGAATATGAAATAGTATATAAGGGTATAACGATAAAGGAGAAGATGGGGCAAGCGTAATAACCCACTCCCTACCTTCTGGACAACGAAAAAGCAAAAAGCTGAAAGGCTGATTCTGAAAAAATTTTGGGTTCTGGGGGTTCATGGAGGGCAATAAATGCTGAATAAAAGAGAGGTGACTGCATGAGACTAGGTATTACTCTACTAAGTCTCGAGCAGCGTGAAGTGCCGTGAAGCCAATAATGCCAATGGATACGGGATTTTGGCTAGTACCTATTTTTAGGTACTTTTTGGGGGTAAAAAGTACCTATTTTTAGGTACTTTGAGAAATAAAGAACAAACCTTAGAACAACTACATGGAACTTTGTCAAGGAATTTTTCGGCAAGGGTGATTAGGTGCAAGAATTTAGGGTGAGTGTCAACGACAAAGGCGAGATTGTGGACAAGAAGCCCATAGGCACTAAGTTCACAGATTCCTTTGACAGCGAAACAGGGTACAGATTTCAGCGTTCTAAGACTGGTAGCACGCAGTATGACTGTAGGCCGTTCCCGGAAGAATTGTCTTATGCGGATATTGGCAAGGTGACATTGATTGCCAGGGACTATCTGTTGTCAGATAACCTTCTGGGGCAGAAAAAGAACAGTAGGATATATGCTTTTACCACTGTGACTGAAATTTGCAAGTCTATTGGCATATCCAGCAAGACACAGGGACACAACTTCATGCGGAAGATGTTTGATTGTGGCGTGATAAAGAAGGTGAATGGTTACTTCTACATGAATCCATGCTATTTCATAAAGAACTGCGAGAGACTGTCCTTCAAGATGTTTGCTATGTTTTACATGGATTTGCGAGTGCTCCTGCCAGCCGCCTTGTACCGGCAGATGTTCTCAGTCTGCATGAGCAAGAAATTGCTGACTCACGATGATTACGAGAAAGCTAAAGCACTAATGAGGTGATAGATGTGGAGAAGAAAAAGAAAAGCCATAGGTATTGTGCCAATTATGCTGATATGAAGCGAATTTTTAAGGCAACAGACACTCAAATAGAAGATGCTCTGAAAATCCTTGAGGGTGAAAACGTCAATGAAAAAATGGTGGTAGCTGCTGCTAACAGGGACTATTTCACTCTCCGCAATGCAACATATGATTTGTTTGTAGGTATGTTGGTCAATGCGGTGCATAGATACCAGCGTTTCTTGGCTACTAAAGATGATTGGATGAAGCCTAACGGCAATCCAGTTAGAGACAGGCTTCTTGAAGTGGGCAAATACAACCCTTTCAGCCCAGATTACGTTGGTGATGTGATTGAGAGGCGTGAATATCCGAAACACAGGCCACGATTCAGGACATGGGGTGATATTTGATGCGTTTTCGCTTCACAGACACCGAAATCAAGCAACTCTTAGGCTCTTTGGTAGTGCTGGTGGACACAAGGGAGCAAAATCACGAGCATATTTGGAGATATTTTCTCCAAAAAGAGGTAAATTTTGAGGAAAAGAAGCTAGATACTGCTGATTACTCCTGCTACCTGCCAAAAAACGAAGATTTAGGCATCATGCGCCCTATTTTCTTCACCGATTCTATTCTCATTGAGCGCAAAGGTAGCCTTGACGAGCTTGCTGGCAACCTCACGAAGGACAGGACACGCTTTGAAAGCGAACTTCTCCGGGCAAAAGGTGCAAATATTGCCCTGATGGTGGAAAATGCCACCTACTCTGATGTTGTCATGGGCAGGTATCGCTCAGAGTACAAGCCAAAGTCCTTTGTAGCCACTCTTGCCACCTTCTCAGCCAGGTATGGGCTTGATGTGAACTTTGTGGAGAAGGAGTTGGCAGGGAACTGGATATATCACAGGCTCTATTATGCGGTTAGGGAGGAACTTCTGCATGGGTGTCTTTGATTCATGGTTCCGTGAGAAGCGAAAATACAGACACCGCCGTGAAGGATATGAGCCTAAGTACAAGTGGTGCAAGGAATGTGAGCAGGTTAAGCCTATTTCTGAGTTCTACAAGCGCAAAGAGAATTGGGACGGCTACTTTCATATCTGCAAGGCTTGTATGTATAAGCGCAAAATGAAAGTGAACCACAAGCACCAAGCAGAAAGGCGGCGAGAGAAGTTGATTGAAGCAGGAGCAACAAAAGTCTGCAAGAAATGCGGCGTAGAACGCTCTGTTGAAGAATTTGGCAAGAACTCTAAGAAAAGAGATGGGCTGAATGACACTTGCAATGTGTGCCGAACAGAAGCGGCAAGGGCAACAAGGCAAAAGAAGCTGGAACGGCAGGAGCAGGAGAGGCTTTATCTGATTGATCGTGAAATAACCCTTCGAGCAGGGCGAAACAACTTCTTCAACTTCTGCCAGATACTTGCGCCAGACTTCTTTAAGGCAAGTCGATGGCACTTGTGGCTTCTCTGTAACACTCTCCAAGCACTCTATGAGAGGCATCTGACGAAAAACTACTTCTGGAAGCTATGCACCATGCCACATATCCCTAAATGGGTAGCGGAGGGCATAGATTGGGACAGGCTTCAAGATGGCAAGCCGTATACCAAGCTGATGATAAATATGTCACCACGAAGCGGGAAAACGAGAAGCCTTACCATGTTTGAGCAATGGCTTCTTGGCAAAAGCAAGGAGAACCGCATAATCACAGTTTCCTACAACACCGATTTGGCATCTAATGTGTCCAGGTATGTGCGTGATGGTATCATGCAACAGAAGAATGTGCCTACTGATATTGTGTTCTCAGATTTCTTCCCAGAGTGCAGGATTTCTAAGGGCAATGCAGGGTTTATGAAGTGGGCATTGGAAGGTTCGTTCTTCAACTACATGGGAACAGGCATGGAGGGCAGCTTGACCGGTTCGGGAGCCAACGTGCTCATATGCGACGATTTGGTTAAGAACGCCAATGAAGCATATAACGAAAGAGTGCTTGACGATATATGGAACTGGTATACAGGCACGTTCATGTCTCGTGCTGAACACGTTGGACAAGGCTCTATCGAAATCATCAACTTCACACGATGGAGCACCAAAGATTTGTGCGGTAGAATCCTTGAAAGCAATATGTCGCAGGATTGGGCAAACCTCATAATCCCTGTTGAACACGATGGTGAGTTGTACTGTGAAGAAATCCTGCCCAGGGATGCCTTTGAACGGCTCAGAGAGGGCATGGACACCAACATCTTCGAGGCGAACTACTACCAGAAGCCGTTGGATGTCGAAGGTAGACTGTTCACAGACCTCAAAACCTATGAAACCCTCCCAGAAGGGACAGAAAGTGTCATTGCCTATTGCGATACGGCAGATGAAGGTGACGATTACCTTGCTTGTGTGGTTGGTAAGGTGAAAGATGGCGAAGGGTATATCACGGACATTTACTTCACACAGGAAAATATGCAGATTACTGAACCTGCCACGGCTGACTTGCTCTATCGAAATGGCGTTACCAATGCCAAGATTGAGAGTAACAACGGCGGTAAGGGCTTCGCCAGGAACGTAGAGAGGCTGATTTGGGAGAAGTACCACACGAAGCAGGTGAATATTACATGGTTTCACCAGACAGAAAACAAGATGGCTCGTATTCTTACAGGTTCTACGTTTATCATCAATCATGTGTATTTCCCAGAGAAATGGGATAAGAAATGGCCTGAGTTCTATAAGGCGGTCATGGGCTTCACCAAAGATGGCAAGAACAAGCATGATGATGGTGTTGAAGCCCTTGTGGAATGGGGCAAAATGATTACAGGTGATGGCTCAGTCAACTCTTACATAGAGTGGATGCGCCGTATGCAGGAGGGCAGAGTATGATGCGTGATTATGATTCTTTTGAGGAGAAGTTAAAAAAGGCTAGTCATGATATGCTTGTTAAAGTAATTATCAGGTGCACGAAAGAAATGTTCGCTCTTAAAGATAAAAATGCAGAGTTGGAGGAGAGGATTGAGAAGTTGGAGGGGAACGCATGAAAGAGTTCAAATTAGATATGTCGATTTACGAAGTCAAGCTGTGCAGGCCAGTAAAGACAATAAGAGTTTTCGTTAATCCTTCTTTGGGTAATCCTTATTGGGGCAAGTTTGATCGTGGCAAGATTTATGAATTTGCCATCGTGAATGGGAAAATGTCTGTAGAGCACTCAGAGGATAGCTATTTCCCATTCTCTCAGGAAGAATTTGATAAATGGTTTGTGGTGGTGGAGGATAAGGCGTGATGTTTGAGAAAACTACAGAGGAAGAATGGGAGGCTCTCATATCGTGGGCTATCCGCATGGCGAAGTTTTGGAGTATATCAGCGTTAGCATATGTGACAATCTTCTATCGTAGCACGCTGACTGGCTGGATTCTTGTTTCTCTCATGGTGTTGTTTGTGTGGGATAAGTACAAGGAGATACGGAATGATTCGGATAACGGACACGAAACAGCAGAATAAACGAGCACTCTACATGATTCTTCACAAGCAGGATTTGTGTGAACAGTACGCCAATGAGATGAACAATATCTCTTTCCTGGGAGCGCAGAATCTTGACGGGATGCCTCACGGCTCAAATGTTGGCAATCCTACTCCGCAAAAAGCCCTGAAGCTGACGGATATTGAAACCAAGAAGAACTGGATTATCACGATTGAGGCAATGGAGGATACGCTGACAGAGAATCAGGCAGAGTTTCTGAAGCTGCGAAGGATGGCAGAAGATAACTCCTTCAAGACTCCCGTCCGAGGCAGACCTGCATGGGTGGTTTTCGTCCAGACACATTATAACGATTGGTATAGGAAGCGGTATGGCAAGGATATTTTCGTGAGTGAGATAACCCTTAAAACATGGCAAACCAACATTGTGGACAAGACGGTTCGCATTGCCATTTACAACGGGTGCTTCGACTTCTAAAACATTTTCGTATTATACTAAAATAACAATATTCTGTGATATAGTGATACTATCGGAAGAATAAGACATGGGTGTATCGTGCATTGCGGTACGTCCTTTTATTATGCAGAAAAGCGGAAAGGAGGAAAATAATGGGAGTTTTTAACAGTTTGCTGAAGAAAGCCATTGCGAATCAGTTTAGCGTGGCTGATAAGGCACAAACTCTTGCTAACCAACAGAATACTGTTGTGAGTGGTGAGAATACCGTCTACAACGATGGCAGCACCTATAGTCCCTCCAATCCACTGACACCGCAACATCAGGGATTCAACCCTTGGCAGTACCAGTACCAAGTAGGCAGTAACCTTATTATCACGCCACGGACTGAGAGAGAAGGTGCATTGCTTCCCTTCAATGTTCTGCGTGATGTAGCTGCCAACCACGATATTACCGCATTGTGTATCAAGATGATGATTGACCAGGTATGCGGTGACGAATGGGATATTGTTGTGGCTGATAAGAACGACAGAGAGCACTATGAGGACGATATAAAGGCAGTGAAGAAATTTCTTGCCCGTCCAGATAAGGTGCACCTGTTCAATGATTGGCTGAAACCTATCCTGTATGATTGCTTATCGATTGATGCGGCCTGTATGTTCAAACGGCGCACCAGAGGTGGCAAGCTGTACTCATTGGAATACGTTGATGGCTCCATGATAAAGCCCTTGATTGATGAGTATGGGCGTGTACCAATGCCACCATACGCCGCATATCAGCAGATAGTCTACGGCTACCCGTATGGTTCTTCTGATAAGCCAGAAACCAAAACCCTTGGCTTCACAGTCGATGAAATCTCCTACAGGCCACGTTACCCACGTTCTTTCTCAAGATACGGCACTTCACCGATTGAAAATATCTTGATGAAGATAAACATTGCCCTTCGCCGGGACAACTTCAATTTGGCGTACTACACCGATGGCACAACTCCTGATGGTGGCATCTTCACCTTTGACAAGGA
>JAEIGA010000436.1_pt1 | contig 60796 bp, 44 predicted proteins | sample 9270691 | NCBI WGS metagenome assembly JAEIGA01 (sample SAMN17057246, study PRJNA624740) | gut metagenome | biome: biome; isolation source: fecal sample | host: Bos grunniens | place: China: Xizang | collected 2019 | reverse complement strand
GCAACTTCTGAACAAAGGCAGAGCCGCCTGATGCGTCCCGTGTGCCGGGGCTTTTGCTTCTTTTGCCCGGCAAAAGAAGAGAATAGATATTATTACCTTAAATGATTGCAACCAAAGATTAAGGGTAAAATAAACCTTGAAGGTTTTACTTCCTCCATCAATAAATAAAAGAAGGATCTTATATAGAACTTACTTTATATTATGTTTCTTTATAAGCCAAGAGGTTTCGTTGCAAATGTGCAACGAAACCTCTTGGCTTATAATACTTTGCTTAGAACTCGAAGCGTTCGATTTTCATCTGTCCCAGCTCTGACAATTTTGGTACAAGGCTTGTGAAGTGGGGTGCAGCTTCGTGGGCTGCAAGTGCTGCCTGGTCGGTCCATGTTTCGCAGAACATCAACACTTCGGGGCGAGTGCTGCTTTCGAATATGTCATATGCGATGCATCCTGCATCCTTCTGCGATGCGGCTACAAGCTCTTTTGCAATTTCAAGATATGCAGCGCGGTTCTCGCTGCTAACAGTGATAAATACATTTAATCTGATCATAATTGTTTCTGTTTTTAAGGGTTAGTATTTCTTTGAAGCTGACAGCTTGTTGAGTCCGTTGCGGAACTCCTCTGTCATTCTTTCGCTTTCGTCGGCAATCTTGTTAATATCCAGAATTTCAAGCAGTTTGTTCAACTTCTTCTGCATGCTCCTGTCGTTGCGGCTCTTTGCGTCGTTCATCATGATGTGCCACTTTTCGAACGACTCTATTCCCTCTACCAATCTCTCCCAGCGTATCGAGCTTGTGTTTCCGGGGTAGATGATATATGTGTCGCCGGCAGGCCAGGATATGAAGCGGCTGTCCTTTTCGGGATCTGCTGTCCAACTGTTGTAAGCCCAGCGCAGATAGCCGTCAACGTCTATCTTAAGGCTGTGAAGGGCAATATATTCGCAGTCGGCGGGGTCGGTGAATGTAAACACGTTGGGGTATTGTGCCGAGCAGCATGTGTAGTAGGTCGATTTTTTGCCTTCGCTGCGGCGGCGTTCAACCACTCCCTCGGGGAATCCTTCGTCGCCATGGTTGTTTACGCTGTAGTCCCAAAGGTCTTTCTCAATTTCGGGGTGATAGTTTCCGGCAAGTGATATTTTCAGGCCGGGGGCGTAGTCGTGAATTACCTTTATGGCAGCCTGCATCTGTTTCATGCTGCGCTCGTCCATTGAGATAAATGTCTTGTCGAGCCATCCTTTTTCCACAAGGTGTGCGCGGAAGGCTTTCAGCATACCACCCCAGTGTTCGGTGTATTCTTTCTGTCCGGGTGCGCATTTTATCTCTTTGTGGCTGTCCGTCGCCTGATCATAGTAGCGGAACGACAAGCGCCAGGGTATCATCGAGAAGCAGGTAATCTCTTCGCTGATTCCGCAGTCGTACATAAACTCAACCCAACGGTCGAAGATTGTAAAGTCGTATATCCAGCGGCCATCTGCCAGCTTTATCCATGTTACCATGCTGCCGAAGGGGTCGAGTGTCTGACCGTTCCAGGGCTTGTCGATGAGTGTCGCGGTGATGGCTTTCTGTCCGCCTGCTGCAAGCTTCTCCATATATGGGCGCAGAACAGCAAAATGCTCCTCTGACCATGGGGTTACATTGTGGTAACGGGCTACGGCATAGGGGTTCTGCCACAGGTCGAGATGGAAATTCCACTCTTTGGGTTCGGGAAGCGCCGATTCGAGAACCTTTACTTTATATTCGCGCACGCTCTTCTTCTCGCCTGCCGTTACTGTTACTTTGCCGTTGTATGTGCCGGCTTTTACATCGCGTGGCACCTGAAGGGTCATCCACAATCCTCGCATAGCCTTTTCTGCAATTTTTGCAGTTTCTGTCATTGTTATGCGGTCTGCTGTCGGATAGTTTCCGTGTGCATCTATCTCGTGTCGGCTGCAACCGGTGAAGGTGTCTGCTATGACAGGTTCAACAATACCTCCTCTGATGTTTGCGGCAGGAATAATGTTGCCTTTGCCGTCGGTAAGGTCATCGAAGTTTATTGAAATTTCCTGTTCGGCTCCGGTGTTGGCAACAACCAGCTGCATGTTTACTCTTTCGCCTTTCCAGGCTGTGAGTGAGGGGTTCTTTACCGGCTTGATTTCTGCTGTTACCTCAACGGGGTATCGTTTGTTGATTGTTCCCCACGATACTGTCACCTGTGCCATCGCCGATACGCCGATGAGCAGCAATGACAGCAGTGTGCTTAGTCTGTTCCTTTTCATGGTATATGTTTTATTTGTTGATATTTTCCTGGAATGTACTTGCAGGCAGCGAGTCGCTGTTTATAAGGTTGGCTGTGGTGTAGGGCTGCCAGCCGTAGCGTACGCGCGACGGATTCTTTACCTCCTTGCACTTCAGATAAATGCAGTTGCCCCTGATGGCTGCCGTGGCAGGGTAGAATAGTCCTGTCTCTGCAGCAAGTTCAAATGTGCGTGGCTCTTTGCCATCGCCGGTGGTCAGCCCCTGTGCATTGTCGAACTTAAGACAGACGGTACCATGTTTGTCACATTCGGCCTCTTTTATGGTGGGTCCTTCGGGGGTGACACTCTTGTAGCCGTATGTGTTGTTCAGCGCCTGGCGTGCAAGACGCTCTCCTATTGGCTGTTTCTCTTTGGGGTGTACATCGTACGGGTCGCCGTGGTCGGAGGATACAGCCATTGCGCAATTTTCGGCAGCGAGGGCAAGGCGGCGCTGTGCATCGCGGAAGTATGTCCACGATGGGCGGTTAAGGCTCGACAGCTGCACAAAGTAGAATGGCATCTTTTCGTCCTGCCATGCGTTTCGCCAGCTGCTCAGCATTGCGTTGAAGAGTGCTTCGTAGGCTTCGATGTTGTGGGCATTGGATTCTCCCTGGTACCATATTGCACCTCGCAACGGATAGCCCGAAATAGGCGCAATTCCTGTTTCGAACAGGTAACAGGGTTCGTAGGGGTGGCGCTGCAGCGGGTTTTTGCTGTTGGCAACATTCTGCGAAGAGCGTTGCCTTACCCAGGGCTGTACAAAGTCGTTCGAACGCCAGTTGTAGAGAATATCCACAAGGTAAGGGTGGTATTCGAGTGTTCGTCTGTCTATGAATGACTCGGCAGTTGCACCTCCTACAGCGTTGCATATAAGTCCGATGGGTACTTGCAGTGTGTCGGCGAGCATTGCTCCGAAGTGATAGGCTACAGCTGAAAAGTCGGCCGCATTTTCGGGTGACAGCTCTTTCCACTCTGTGGGTATGTAGTAGTCGTGGCGGTTAAGCCCTTCAAGTGCTGCCGAGTCCCATGCTACGGGGTTTGTTATTACGCGGGGTTTCATGTCGTAGATGCGTATTCCGCGTCCCTTTGACGATGCTATGTGTTTTTTTGCAAAAGTTCCCTCTTTCAGCATGAATGCCATGTTCGACTGTCCCGAACAGAGCCAAACCTCGCCAACCGCGATGTTGCTGAAAGTTATCTCTTTATCTTTGCATTTTACCTCTAACTTCAACCCTTCGCCACTGCTCAGTGGTTCGAATTCCATTTGCCATTTACCGTTGCCGTTAACCTTTGCGGTTTTTTTCTCTTTTCCCAGACGGGCTGTAACCTTGTCGCCGGCATTGGCAGTACCCTTCAGCGTAAAGGGTTTGTTGCGTTGTATAACCATATTGTCGCCATAGATGGCAGGCAACGACAGACCTCCATAGTCGCCGGTGATAGCGCTGTAAACGCTCTTTGCTATTATGCCTGCTCCCTCTTCGTTGGGGTGTAGTGCGTCGGCAAAAAGGTCGGGGCGGTTGTAGAGTGGGGTGTAAAGGTCGATGAGTGCTGCATCTGCTATCTGTGCTATCTCCTCAATGGTGTTCTGTATCTGTGCGTGCCAGTCGCGTGTGCCCGACTTGAAGCGTGGATGGCGGTTGAAAATGGGGGTCATGCGACACACGAAAATCTCTACTTTGGGGTTGATGGCACGCAGTGTGTCTATCAGTGCAAGGTAGTCGGGGATAAACTCGTCGCGGTGGTCGGGCCAGTTGCGCGGGTCTGTGTCGTTAAGCCCCAGATGTATTACTGCAATATCGGGAGCGAAAGCCAGTGCAGCCGTGTATTCCTGCTGCTTGTTGTAGGGACGATGGCCTTTACGGAGCAATGTGGCTCCCGATTTACCGAAGTTGCCAACTTCGTATCTCTCGCCCAACATGGTTGCAAGCTGTGACGGGTAGGAACTCTTTTCGGGTGAACGGTGTCCGTATCCGTATGTTACGCTGTTGCCGATACATGCCACTTTTCTCTTGCCGTTGTCGGCAAATGTAACCATGACTGTCAACAATACAGCCATTGCCAATGTGAGTAGTCGTTTCATATTTTCGTTTTATGTTTTTCAAAGATATTCCGAAACGGACGAAATAATATCAAGCAGGCTTGAATATTTCGCAACGAATGCAGACAATCTTTAAGGTCTGACCTCAAAGATACAACAAAGAAACGAAAATGTACGTAAAAATGGGTTAAGAATATTGCCAGCTTTTCTCTCTTCCCCTTCAGGATGGCCCGGAGCGGGTGTTCGGCTCTGTCAGATGTTTTCTTTGGAGTCGTTGCTGCCTGCAAGCAGTCTGCCGGTAAGGTATCTTACGGGTAACCCCATGGCAATAAGCCCGACAGCAATGACCGTTGCAAATACTACTGCAATGTCGCTTGCCACAATGTCTACCGGGTAACGGTCTATGACAAAGCCGCTTGCAGCATCGCCAAAGGTGATTATACCGAATTCCTGCTGAATGTAGCAGAGCAGCACTCCCAGCAGAATACCTGCAAAGGCGCCCAGTACGGATATTATGGAGCCTTCGATGATGAATATGTTTGCAATGAGTTTGTCGCTTGCGCCAAGGCTGCGGAGTGTCTCCATATCTCTCTTCTTGTCGATGATGAGCATCGACAGGGAACCGATGACGTTGAAGCATGCAATCAGCAAAATGAATGACAGGAACAGATAGGAGATGAATTTCTCAATTGTCATTATCTTGAAAATATCGGCCTGTTGTTCGAAGCGGTCCTCCACGCAGAAGTCCTCGCCAAGGAGCGTCTGCAGGCGGCTCTTCAAGGCATCTGTGTTTGTGCCGTCTATGGTCTTAAGTTCAAAGGATGTTACATCGCTGCTGTCGCGTCCGAATATTTCGCGTGCAAAATCTATGGAGGTCAGTATGTAGTTGCCGTCATATTTGGGCTGATTGACAATAAATGTCTTTCCCGATGCGTAGAGATAGCCTTTGCGGAAATTCGATGCAGGGTTTGCCATGCTCACCTTGCGCCCGCGTTTGGGGGCGTAAATCTCCAGTGGGGCAGTGTGGTAAAGACCACAGTTCAACTGTCCCGTAAGTTCTATGCCTGGCGTTGCGTAGTCTACTGTGTTGTCGTGAAGTTTGAATGTGCCGTTGCCTATAAGCACCTTCTCTATGTCGGTCAGTTGCGAGAAGTTGTCCTCTACACCTTTGATGGTGGCCATCACCTGACGTCCACCGTACTGCACCATCACCTTGTCCTCGAAACATTCGGTGGAAACGGCAATTTCCGGCATCTCCTTTACCATCTGCAATGCCGATGCGTCGAATGTTTTTCCTTTTCGCGCGGTGATTTTTATCTGTGGGTCGAAGGCTGTGAACTGTTCCGCAACCAACATCCTGAAGCCATTGAACACCGACAGTGTACACACCATGGCTATTGTTGCAAGCGTGACGCCGGCAACAGCTACTCCCGAAATTATATTTATCGCCTGATGGCTCTTTTTCGAGAACAGGTAACGCTTGGCAATGTAGAACGATACGTTCATGGCCTTATGGGCAACTGCTATTTCAACAGGTTGTCAATGTGCTCAATGTAGTCGAGCGAGTCGTCGATGTAGAATCGAAGTTCGGGGATTATGCGCAACTGGTGGCGTACGCGGTTGCCAAGCTCGAAACGGATGCTCTTTGTGTTTTTGTTGAGCATTTCAACAACCTCTGCACCTTTTGCCGAGGGAAAGACACTCAGGTAGGCCTTTGCAATGCCAAGGTCGGGGCTGACTCTGACGATGCTTACAGAGACCATCACTCCGCGTGTCTCCTTTGTCATTTTAAGAAAAATATCGCCCAGTTCCTTCTGAATCAGTCGGGCAATCTTGCTTTGTCTTGTACTATCCATTTGATGTTTTTTTATTCGATTTTTCTAATAATTGTCAGTCCGTCACGCAAAGGGAGAATAACCTCCTCCACTCGTGGGTCGTCCTTGACAAGTTTGTTGAAGCGTCGCACACTCTCGGTCTGTGCATCTTTGCGGTCGGCCTCAATTACATGACCATCCCACAGAGTGTTGTCTGCCAATATCCATCCGCCGGGGTTCAGATGCTGCAATGCCATTTCGTAATATTCGGCATATTCGCGTTTGTCGCCATCGATAAACACCAGGTCGAACATAACACCCAGGTTTGGAACTTCGTCCAGTGCGCTGCCAATCTTGTAGACAATCTTGTCGGCGACGGGGGAGTTTTCTATCCATTTTCGTGTAAAATCCTCCATTTCATCGTCGATGTCGAATGTGTAAAGCTTGCCGCCATCCTGCAACCCCTCTGCCATGCATATTGCAGAGTAGCCCGTGAATGTCCCAATTTCGAGAATGTTTCTGGGGCGCATCATCTCCACAAGCATCTTCAGCAGTCGGCCCTGTATGTGCCCCGAAGCCATCTGGGGGTTGACAGTCTCGACATTTGTCGCCCTGAAAAGACGATAAAGATAATCGCCTTCGGGGCTTATGTGTTCCATGATATACTCCTCTATGGGTGTCGCAATTCTCATTACTCGTCGGTGAAAGTGTGTGTTTCAACGTGCGAAGATACGCAAAAAACTGAAATTTTGGAAATTCAGTAGCCAATGGATGCATAAAAGAGTGATAAAAAGGGTAACTTTGCACACAATTCTCCAATCTCCCTGAATTCATGTGTGCTAAAGAACGAAAAACGCCCATCGAACGCTATCGAATGTATTTGCAACTGGAAAAATCTTTGTCTGCCAATACATTGGATGCATATATGGGTGATGTTGCGAAGTTGGAGAAATATCTGAACGAAGAGCAGAAAGAGAGTCTGAAGGCAACGGCAGAGGATATTCAGGGCTTTTTTGTGTCGCTTGCCGACGTTGGTATTCATGCCCGTTCAAGGGCTCGTATATTGTCATCGTTGCGTTCATACTATTCATTCCTGAAACTCGACGATTATATAAGCGCCGACCCTACGGAGCAGATAGGCTCTCCCAAGATAGGTCGTCACCTGCCCGATGTGCTTACCCTCGATGAGATAGATTCCATGATGAATGCGATAGACCTGTCGATGGTGGAGGGGCAGCGCAACAGAGCAATAATAGAACTGATGTATAGCTGTGGGTTGCGTGTTTCGGAATTGTGCGGTCTTCGTTTCAGCGATATATACATCACCGAAGAGTTCGTCAGGGTGCAGGGCAAGGGCGGCAAGCAGAGGCTTGTTCCCATTTCCCAGCGTGCCATTGCCGAACTTCAGGCTTATATGGCCGACCGTGCAACTATAAATATCCGTCCCGGGTACGAGGATTTTGTTTTTCTCAGTGCCAGACGTGGTAAGCCTCTGTCGCGCATAACCGTGTTTCACATAATCAAGGAACTCGCCGAGGCTGTGGGAATAGAGAAGAATGTCAGCCCCCACACATTCCGTCATTCGTTTGCTACCCATCTGCTCGAAGGAGGTGCCAATCTGCGTGTCATTCAGTCGATGCTGGGTCACGAGAGTATATCTACAACCGAGATATATACACACATCGACCGCGCCCGTTTACGGCAGGAAATAATAGAACACCACCCAAGAAACAGAAAAAACCACTTAAAACCCACAGAATAAGCAAAAAAATAAATGCAATAATTTTATTAAAAACAGCGTTTGCATTATCTTTGCAAAAATTTTGCGGAAGCACCTCGCTGTATACCCTAAAAGCATGGTGCATCTACTATTACACAGCATATAAAAGTCAAACTATAAACAATTAATTTTAACCTAAAAAATGATTAAAAAAATTTCATTCCTGCTCTCTTTAGTAGCAGTGATCCTTTGCACATCATGCGGTTCAAAGATGAAAGGTCTCTCTTCAGAGTATTTCACAGTAACTCCGCAAGTTCTCGAGGTTGTAGGTGGTAAGGTACCTGTAACCATCGACGGCAAATTCCCCGAGAAATTCTTTGCAAAGAAAGCCGTACTTACAGTAACTCCTGTATTGAAATGGGACGGTGGTGAACTTGCAGCCGAATCAATGACCTTCCAGGGCGAGAAAGTACAGGGTAACAACCGTACAATCGCATACAAAGAGGGTGGTAACTTCACAATGAAGGCAAGCTATGATTATGCTCCCGAGATGGCAAAATCAGCTCTTTACCTTAAGTTTGAGGTAACAAAAGGCAAGAAGTCATACACATTGCCCGAAGTTAAGGTTGCAGACGGTTGCATCGCAACATCTGAACTTTACCGTTCAACAATCACAAAGTCAAACATCGCTATTGGCGAGGATGCTTTCCAGCGTGTAATCAAGCAGGCTAAGCAGGCTAACATCATGTTCCTCATCCAGCAGACAAACCTTCGCAACAGCGAAACAAAGTCTGAGAGCATCAAGGAATTGCAGGCTTCAATGAAGGACGTTGCAACTGACACAAAGAGCAAGGTTCTTGACAACGTAGAGGTTGCAGCATACGCTTCACCTGACGGTGGTATGACACTCAACGTAGACGTTGCAGGTGGCCGTGAGAAGAACACAGCTAAATTCGTTGAGCAGCAGATGAAGAAAGCCGAGCTCAACGGTAACCTCGACACAGACTACACAGCTGAGGACTGGGAAGGCTTCCAGGAACTTGTTTCTAAGTCAAACCTCCCCGACAAAGATGTTATCCTCCGCGTACTTTCTATGTACAAAGAGCCCGAAGAGCGTGAGGCACAGATCAAGAACATCTCTTCTGTATACAAAGATCTTGCTGACGAGATTCTTCCCCAGTTGCGTCGTGCACGTATCACATTGAACTATCAGCTTATCGGTCGTTCAGACGAGGAGATCCAGGAGCAGTTTGCCAAAGATCCCAAACAGCTCTCTCTCGAGGAAATTCTTTACTCTTCAATCCTTACAGAGGATACAAAGGAGCAGGAGAAGATCTTCACAACAGCAGCAAACCTCTTCCCCAACGACTACCGTTCATACAACAACCTTGCAGCTATCGCTTACAACAACGGTGACTACAAGACTGCAGCAAGCTACCTTGCAAAGGCAGCTAAGGCTAACCCCACAGCCTCTGAGGTAAACGTTAACCTCGGTTACCTTTCATTGCTCGAGGGTGATGTAGCAGCAGCTGAGTCATACATGGCTAAGGGCGCAAGCGCTAAGGCTGGTGACGAGGCTCTCGGTAACCTCTACATCGCACAGGGACAGTACCAGCGTGCAGCTGAGCTTCTTGGCAAGGAGGTTACAAACAGCACAGCTCTTGCACAGTTGCTCAACAAGGACTACAATCTTGCAAAGACAACTCTTACAAAGATTGAGAACCCCGATGCAAACACACACTACATCAGAGCTATCCTCGGTGCTCGTACCGACAATGCATCACTCATCTACGATGGTTTGAAGAACGCTATCAAGCTCGATCCCTCAATGGCTGCTAAGGCTGTTAACGACCTCGAGTTCTCGAAGTATGTTACAAACGAAGCATTCCAGAAAATCATTAAATAATAATTCCTCCGCTTAACCGTGAAGGGAAAAAACTATAAAGAACGGCTTTCAATGCTTGCACTTACACAGGTGCAAGGATTGGAAGCCGCTCTCTTTCGTAATATAATAGAGGTGACCGGCAGTGCTTCTGCCATCTTCGACAATCTCTCCTCGCTCGGCGACATACTGCCCGGTGCCACACCTCGTCTTAAAGCCCTCTTTGCCGACCCCAAAGCTTTTGAAAAGGCCGAGAAAGAGATGGAGTTTGCCGAAACGCATGGCATCGACATCCTCTGTTACAACGATAAAAACTATCCTCGTCGTCTGCGTGAGTGTGACGACGCTCCCATCGTACTATATAAAAAAGGTAACGTCAACCTTAATGCACGCCGCATAGTTTCGGTGGTCGGTACCCGCCGTGCAACCGAATATGGTAAAGATATCTGCGAAAAGTTTGTGAGGGAACTGTCGCAACTGATACCCGACACTCTTGTTGTCAGTGGTCTTGCCTACGGAATAGACATTTGTGCCCACAAGGCTGCAATGGCAACATCTCTGCCCACCGTTGGAGTGCTGGCGCACGGACTCGACCGTATATATCCCCAACCTCATCGTAATGCAGCCAAGGAGATGCTCGAGAATGGCGGACTGTTGACAGAATTCATGAGTGGTACAGAGTCGTTACCTGCCTACTTTGTCCGTCGCAACCGCATAGTGGCAGGAATGTCCGATGCAACGGTGGTGGTTGAATCCGCGTCCAAGGGTGGCTCGCTGATAACGGCCTCTATCGCTTACAGCTATTCGCGCGACTGCTTTGCCTTTCCGGGTCGTGTAAATGACGAAAATTCCAAAGGCTGCAACGAACTTATAAGCAGAAATCGTGCGGCTCTTATTACCTCTGCCACAGATTTTGTTTCTGCAATGAACTGGCGGCCTTCGCGAAAAACCCCCAAGGATAATCCGGCGCAGATGCAACTTTTCAATTTTACACCCGAAGAGGAGATTGTTATGCAGCAGCTTGCCCGTTTCCCCGAAGGTGTACAGATAAACAGGCTGGTGGTGGAGACAAACATTCCCGTGAACCGTCTGATGCCCCTGCTCTTTGAACTTGAAATGAAAGAGCATGTAAAGACTCTTGCAGGCGGAAGATACAAAGCAAATAACATCGAGTAACAATGGCGATGCTTCTCAAACGATTTATATTTCTGCCGGCGCTGCTGCTGGTGGCGCTTCTCTCCTGCTCGTCGCATGATGGCCGTCCCTACACTGCAATCGAGGGCGACCCCTACGCAACGCGCCTTTATCGACTGCCCCGTGGCGTGAAAGTCTTTGTCACGCACAACGATGTCCTGCCGCGCGCCACAGTTGCCTTATGTCTTCCGTCGGTAGCTTGCGACACCCTCGAAAGGCTGCTTGCTCCGTCTACCCGTTCGCAGAAGTATCGTTCGCTCTTTGCCTCAATAGGAACAGATGTTTGTGACGTGACGGAAATTCATGGTTCAACCATTGTCAGCAACGATATTCCCTGCAACGAAATAGAAAATTGGGCGCACATCCTCAGTGGCAGTTTCCTGTCGCTGCCCGACAGTGCTTTTTTTGTTGTATCAGGTGCCGTAGAGGCCGAAACGACTGTTGCGGCTATCGAAAAACAGATATCTGCAACCCAACTGACCCCTACGCTTGCGATTGCCATTGATGCAGCGACGGCAGACATGCAGGTTGCGCAGTTGCTCTCTCCTTCAAATGCTACACCCACAGAACTTGCTAAGGCATATAATCAAAAATTGCTTTTTGGCGAAAAAGATAACGGCTTCCGCACCTTTGCCATTGCCGAGGCGGTGATACGTGGCGCAGTGTGGAACGATGTCTATCTCCGCCGCGAGCGTCTGAAAATCCTTGACGCAGCACAGCTTGCCGACAGCCGCAGGCTGCCCTCCATCTATCGCTGTGGCAGAATGCCCGAGGCAACAGCCGCTGCCGAGAATAATATAACATTGCTTCCTTCGCTGCCTGCACCGGTAATATTCCCCGATGCCGATGGGCTGGAAATATCATCCATCAACGGCACCAAACTTATTTGCGGCGAAGCCGGCGACACTCTTTTTACCCTTGCATTGCGCTATTCGATGCCGCAACTCTCGCCGTCGTTCATCGGCCATTTTGCTGTCTGGCTTGACGAAAAACTGGGTGGCAGGGCAATTGTGCAGGCCGATGGTGCAGCGTTGCAACTGAACATCGAGGGCATTGCAAGCAATCAACAGGGTTCTATAAAGACTCTTTTCGCAGCCCTTGATACAATACTGAATAACAAAAATCTGTATAAGCAGCTATGTGCCGACAATGACGCAGTTGCTGCCACAAAAAAGCCGCTGGATAATATTGCCGAACAATTTGCCCGTTATATGTATGGCGGTCAATCTTTGCAGGGAACTTACGAAGCAGCAGCGCATTGCGTGGCAGCTATGCTTGCCCCACCTTCCGAAATACTATACAGCGGCAGAGATACCGAAAATATTCTTGCTGCAATCTCTAAACGAATGCCTGCCAACGAAAAACCGATGCAGAGTGCCGCTCCCGGCGATACGGTTGCTGCCATCTCTCTGCTGCCGATGGATACAGAGGAATTTATAAGCATTGTTGCAGTTCCTGCTGCAATCAGCGTTGCCGACCATGCGTCAGTCCTGCTTTTCAATAAGGCTGCATCGCTAGCCGGTGCTTCTGAAAAACATTATCCCTCAGGCGCGTATCTCTTCCCGGGTGTAGTGCCAGGGCAATTCCCCTTTACGCGCGAGGAATTTGATGCAGCCAAACTGTATCTTCTTTACGAATGTTCCACACAAAAGGTTGGCGGTTATTCGCTTGCCGAGGAGTATCTCGCTGCATGCGAACGTGGATATACAGCCGCCGAGCTTTACGATGCCTTGAATTCTCTTGACTACTACGATGTAAAAGAGTTCCATCAGCGTCAGACGGAGAGCCGCTCGCCACAGCTCATCATAGGCCGTCAGAGCAGCATCAGAAAACTGGACATTGCTCAACAACATACGATAATACATTTGACGAGTGACGAACTTTTCGGATACTGACAAATAGTTTGTATATGACGTCAAAAACAACTATCTTCGCGTAAGAAATAGAGAAAAACAGAGATGAAAGAATTCATAATATCCGAGTCAAAGGCGGAAACCGCAATACTTATAGGTCTTATAACCTCGTATCAGGACGAGCGCAAGACCAATGAATACCTCGACGAACTTGACTTCCTGGCAAGCACTGCCGGAGCTGTTGTTGTCAAGCGCTTCACCCAGAGAATAGATCGTCCTCACCCGGTAACATACGTGGGTAGCGGTAAACTTGTTGAAATAGGCGCATATATCGAAGAACGCAAGGACAGCGACGAGCAGGTAGGTATGGTTATATTCGACGACGAACTCTCTGCCAAGCAGTTGCGCAACATCGAGAAGGAACTGAAGGTGAAGATTCTCGACCGAACTTCGCTCATCCTCGATATATTTGCAATGCGCGCACAGACAGCACATGCCAAGGTGCAGGTAGAACTTGCACAATACAAATATATGCTTCCCCGTCTGCAACGTCTGTGGACTCACCTCGAACGTCAGGGTGGTGGTTCCGGCAGCGGTAAGGGCGGTAGCGTAGGTCTTCGTGGTCCCGGTGAAACACAGCTCGAAATGGACCGTCGAATAATCCTCGGCAGAATGTCGCTGCTCAAGGAGCAATTGCAGCAGATTGACCGTCAGAAGGCCACCCAGCGCAAGAACCGCGGCCGTCTGATACGTGTGGCGCTTGTAGGATACACCAACGTGGGAAAATCCACACTGATGAACCTGCTTGCCAAGAGCGAGGTCTTTGCCGAGAATAAGCTCTTTGCCACACTCGACACAACTGTACGCAAGGTGATAATCGAGAACCTCCCGTTCCTGCTCTCCGACACGGTAGGATTCATACGTAAGCTGCCCACCGACCTTGTAGAGTCGTTCAAGTCTACTCTCGACGAGGTTCGCGAGGCCGACCTTCTGTTGCATGTGGTGGATATTTCGCACCCCGACTTCGAAGAGCAGATAGAGGTTGTAAACAAGACACTTGCCGACCTTAACTGTGGCGATAAACCTATGATGGTCATCTTCAACAAGGTCGATGCATACAAGAATGTGCCCAAAGAGGAGGACGATCTCACTCCCAAGACCCGCGAGAACCTTACACTCGACGAACTGAAGTCTACATGGATGGCAAAACTGGCAGACAACTGTCTGTTCATCTCGGCACGCGAACGTACCAATATCGACAACTTGAAGGATGTTATCTACAAGCGTGTCTGCGAACTTCACGTACAGAAATATCCCTATAACGATTTTCTCTATCCTACATACGACGAGGAGTAACCATGAAAGTATTTGCAGCACCTTTACAGGGCTTTACCGAAGCGACATGGCGCAACATCCACAGCCAGGTGTTCGGAGGCATCGACAGCTACGTAACACCCTTTCTCAGAATAGAGAAGGGTGAGATACGCAGCAAGGATGTGCGCGACATTGAAAAGAAGAACAACAGTGTTGCTCATCTTATTCCACAGCTGATAGCAGCCTCGCCCGAAGAACTTATCCCCATAGTGGAATTCATTGCCGGCGAGGGTTACAAAGAGATTGATATAAATATGGGCTGTTCCTTTGCCTTGCAGGTGCGTAAAATGCACGGTGCAGGGCTGTTGCCTCATCCCGATAAGATTGCTGCACTGATGCGTGCTACCGAGAAGTTCCCCGAAATAACCTTTTCTGTGAAGATGCGTTTGGGATGGGATAGCAAGGATGAGTGGCGCGAGGTGTTGCCTATACTCAACGAGACATCTCTTGCACGCATAACACTACATCCACGCACGGGACGCGAACAGTATCGTGAACCGGCAGATACAGAGGCTTTTGCGCTTTTCTACGAGGAGTGCCGCCATCCGCTTGTCTACAATGGCGACCTCACCACCCGTGAATCCATTGACAATATTGCAGAGCGCTTCCCTGCCCTCGAGGGTATTATGGTAGGTCGCGGCCTATTGGCAAACCCTGCATTGGGTGTCGAATTCAAGGAGCAGAGAACCATGTCGCATGGCGAAAAGGCATCGCTGGTGGCCACCTTCCACCGTAAATTCTACGATGCAATCTCTCCTCGTCTGCAGGGAAATACCCAGTTGTTGAGTAAATTAAAACCCTATTGGGAATACCTGTTGCCCGATATGGAAAAACGTGATAGAAAGGCTATAGTAAAGGCTAATACTGCCGAGAAATATCTGATGGCAGTGAATAATGCCATTGCTCACTACTAAAATGATGCAGTAAATAGCATTGCTTTTAGTCAATCATAAATGGTAACTGCAATAAATATAATGGGGTGGTGTCTATCGTTTGACCCACCCCATTTTACATGCAAACTCCCAGATAACCATTCCTGCCGTCACAGAAACATTCAGCGAGTGTTTGGTGCCGAACTGCGGAATCTCTATTGAGCCATCGCAGGCATCCACCACCTGCTGCTGTACCCCTTTGACCTCATTGCCCAGAATTACAGCATATTTTTCACCCTCTTTCACAGGGAAATCCTGAAGGGCAATGCTCTCTTCCACCTGTTCTATTGCATATACCTTGTAGCCGTCGGAACGCAATTTTTCGACAGCCTCCATTGTCTCTTTCTCATATATCCACTCCACAACATCTTCCGCGCCCAAGGCTGTCTTGTGTATTTCGGCATGTGGGGGTGTTGCTGTTATTCCGCACAACACTATGCGTTCTACGCGGAAAGCGTCGGAGGTGCGGAAAATGGAACCAACATTGTGCAGGCTGCGTACATTATCGACAACTACCGTCAAAGGGAGTTTGTCGGCATCGACAAACTCCTGACGGCAGATGCGCCCCATTTCTGTTACAAGCTTTTTTTTCATCCTATGAACTTGTTGTAGTCGGTAAGGCGCATGTCACCTTCACGCTCGAAAGTAGTGTGCAGGGCAAGTGCAGCTGCTACATTGTGGCTGATGTGCGCCTTTTTGCTTATCTTCAGGTAGTCCCACAACAGTTCGCGGTAGTCGGGGTGTGCGCAGTTCTCAATGAGAGTCTTTGCACGTTCGTCGGGACCTTTGCCGCGCAGGTCGGCAACACCATATTCTGTGACTACGATTCTTACGTCGTGTTCCGAGTGGTCGGGGTGTGCCACCATGGGTACGATGGCGCTTATCTTGCCGTCTTTCAGTGTCGACGGGCAGGTGAAGATTGAAATGTATGCGTTGCGTGCGAAGTCGCCTGAACCGCCGATACCGTTCATAAGTCGTGTACCGCCAATGTGTGACGAGTTTACGCAACCGTAGAGGTCAACTTCGATGGCTGTGTTTATGGCAATAACTCCCAGACGGCGTATAACCTCAGGGCTGTTCGAAATTTCCGAAGGACGAAGCACCAGTTTGTCGCGGAAGAAGTCGAGGTTGTCGTATACACGCTGCAGACCCTCCTGGCTCAATGAGAGTGAACAGGTACTTCCCGATTTTACGCGTCCAAGCTCCATCAGGTCAATCACGGTGTCCTGCAATACCTCAGAATAGAGGTCAAGAGCAGGCATCTCTGTGCTTGTTTCAAGTGCTTTAAGCACTGCGTTGGCCACGTTGCCGATACCGCTCTGTATGGGCAGTCCTGATGCAGGGATAATGCCTCGTTTGATGTCGCCCAGCAGGAAGTTCGCCACATTCTCGCCGATACGGCGTGTCACGTCGTCAAGCTCCTTGAATACTACAGGCTCGTTGGGCAGATTCACCTCCACAATACCAACAACCTTTTTGGGGTCGACCTGTACGTAGGGCTTACCGATTCTGTCCGATGCCTTGTAGATGGGAATCTCTCTTCTGTAGGGGGGATTCTCGGGCTCGTAAACGTCGTGCAGTCCCTCTGTGTGGTGGAAACTGTTGCGCTCAATTATTATTTTGTCGGCGAGGTTGGCAACGGTCTGTCCTATACCTCCTGCTGTTGTCAGATATACCTTTCCGTCGGGTGTGATGTCTATTGCTTCGAGGATGGCAACATCTACCTTGCCCATAAAACCATAGCGCAGATCCTGTGCCATGAGCGAGAGGTGAAGGTCGGTGTATGTCAACTCCTTGTTGTTTACGGCTGTTCTCACAGTGGGGTTCGACAGGAAGGGCGCTCTGAAATTGAGTGCATTGGCACGTGTCAGTGCTCCGTCGATGGCATCACCGGTAGAAGCTCCTGTGTAGAGGTTTATTTTAAAGGGCTTGCCGGCTGCATGCTCCTCTTCTGCTATCTTGGCAACTTCGGGGAGTACGGTTTTTGGGGTTCCCGAAAGGGTGAATCCGCTGATTCCTACACCATAGCCGTCTTTAATGTATGTTGCAGCCTCGGCTGCTGTTATTATGGGATAATTCATTGTTGTGCTTATTTTTTGTGTCAATTATACTTCTTGTTGAATATTTCAGAATAGATAAATGCCTTTTTTGCATCTGACTTGCTGTTGATAGCCACTTTGCAACCGCGCTTCTCGCTTGTATTGTTTTCCGGGGTGGTGCCAACTGAAACGTCAGCAACTGTCGACACCTTCTTTCTAGCAGGTGTTGTCAGCGTTTTAGGCTCAGGTATCTCCGGCTGAAGTATCTCCATTTGCGGAAAAACTTCGCCGAAGGTTCTTGTAGGCTGTTTGTCACCTCCTGCTTTGTTCGCGGTTTTTGCAATGTTGCGAACAACCGAGATTATCATTACGATGATGAAAATGAGAATAGGTAATAAATCTTCCATCTCTTCGTTTTTATTGTTCGTTGTTGAGGTATTGTGCAAACATGCGGTCGAATATCTCTCCTCGCGTAAGTCGTCCATTTTGCAGGCAGATGGTTTCCACGCGTCCTTTAGTGCATAATTTGCCGTCGCTCATGCGGTAGATGTCCTGAATAAAAATCAGCTTCGCACCTTGACGCTTTATGTTTATGCCGACTGTGAACTTGTCGCCACTGATGAGCGGCAGTTTGTACTCAATCTCTATCTTTGCCACCATGGCGTCTATGCCCTCGTCGTGAAGCTTGCCGAAATTTTCGCCGTGACTTTCGAGAAATTCGTGGCGGGCATGTTCCATATAATGTTGGTAGTTTGCATTGTTGACTACTCCCTGAAGGTCACATTCGTAGTCGCGTACTTTCATGTCCAGACAGTATATGTATTTATTCTTGTCCATTTTCGTTTATTGGTAAAATATTTTAAACTTGCTCGGCATTGTCTCAAATGCAGTTGCGCTGTTCTTTTATGGTGCTAAGATACCTAAAAAATCCCACTCTGCAAATTCGGTGGGCGAAAATCGCCAATTGTATCCCGGCTGCCTCAACTCTTCTTTTTCCAGGCTTCTATGTTACGCATCAGTTGGGTGTATCCGCAACGTTGTACAGCACTCTCGCCGAAGAGTTCATCGAAGCGCTCTTGTGTGAGCCCCTCCCAGTCGCCTGTCTCCATTGCAAGCAGTGCCTCGCTTGGGTTGAACAGCTTTTCATCCGTGGGTGTTGCGTGTCTGTTGTGCGGACATACACTCTGACATCTGTCGCAACCGTAGAAACATTCTCCCATATTCGCTCCTATGTCCCGGGGCAGTGTGTCGCGATGTTCTATTGTCAGATACGACAGACATCGGCGTGCATCAAGCCCTTTGTCGCTGAGTGCCTGTGCAGGGCAGTTTTCTATACAGGCATTGCACAGGCCACAGTGTGTGGCTGTGTAAGGCGCGTCGTATGCAACCTCTGTGTCTATGAACAGCTCTCCCAGAAAGAAGTGTGTGCCGGCGTGCGGAATCACCAACTGCCGGTTCTTGCCGCACCAACCGAGTCCTGCCTGTACGGCCCAATAGCGTTCAAGTACAGGTGCCGAGTCGCAAAAGGCGCGACCTTTTGTGGGGGTAAGACGGTTGATGTATTGCAGCAGCAGGAAAAGTTTGTCTTTTACAACTTTATGGTAATCTTTGCCTTGTGCATATCGTGACAGGTAGGGCGAAGCGTTGCTTGTGTAGTAGTTTTGTGCAACGACTATTATGCTGCGGCAGCCTTCGACCAGCATAGTGGGGTTCATCCTTTTCCCGAAGTTGCCGGTCATGTAGTTCATTCCGCCGTGTGCGCCCAATGCAATCCACTCGTCAAACTGTCGGCGAACCTCTTCGGACACTGCTGTTGCGCGGGTTATTCCGCAGGCAGTGAAGCCCAGTTCCTTGGCACGTTGCTTTATAAGTGTTGACAATTCCTGCGGTTCCATCATTCAAATACTTTGAAACTGTATCCCTGTTCCAACAACCACTCGATGGAGCGGGGAAGGGCATACTTTAGGTTCGAATAGGAGCGCAGTGAGTCGTGGAATGTGATGATGGAACCGTTTCTTACATAGCGTTTTATGTTTGCAAGAACATCCTCGCCGTACAGGCGGAAACTGTAATCGCGTGTAACAAGGTCCCACATTATTATTTTGTAACGCTTGCTCAGTTCGTAGTACTGATGGCTGCGTATGATGCCGTGTGGCGGACGGAAAAGATTGCTGTGCAGGAATGCATCGGCACGGTCGACATTGTCGATGTACCTTTTAGTGCTTGTGAACAATCCCTGCAGATGGTTGAATGTATGGTTGCCGATGCGGTGACCACCCTCGACAACCATACGATATTCGTCGGGGAACTTGTGAACATTGTCCCCCACCATAAAAAATGTAGCTTTAATATTGTATCTTTCAAGATGTCCCAGTACCCAGGGTGTAACCTCGGGTATGGGTCCATCGTCAAAGGTCAGGTACACAGCTTTCTCATCCGGATTCATTCTCCAGATAGCCTTCGGGTATAGCTTGCGGAATAGTGGTGGTACCTGTTCTATGAACATACTCTCTTGGTTTTATACGTGACGTGAGCGCAGATTCTGGAAGTGTGTGTTGAACGCCTTCTGGAATTTCGAGATTTCTGCTTTGTAGGGCTCGCCTCCATCTTCAAGAATGCCGATGATGTTCTTGAGCAGCTGCAGATTAATCGAATAGTCGCTTGAAATTGCAACATAGTCTTTCTTGTCGAGACTGTCGTACCATCTGAGGTATTCGATAAGCTCGTCGCCAACAGCGCCAAGTATTTTGATTGCTTTCTCTTTCTCTCCGAGCTTTATGTATGTCTCGCCCAGTACAAGAGCACCCAATTGAGCCTGCTGGGGAACAAGGCTGCTGGGGATTACCTGCTCGGCATAGTCGAGTACCTTCAGTGCCTTATCAAGTGCTGTTATCGCTTCTTTCTCCTTGCCTTCGTCGGCCAGGTTCTTACCTTCGTCTACAAGGCTCTCGGCAAGTGATGCAAGCAGCACGCGGTGTGTGTAGACCATGCGTGATGTTGTCTCGTCCAGATAGTAATCGGGATTCTCGGCAAGACCACCGAACTTGAAGCGGTTCATCACATTGTCGTACATCTTTTCGGTATCGATGATTGTCTCATACTTGTTGCTGTATCCAAGCTCTTTCCAGTTGAAGGGTGTGATGCGGTGTGCAAGTCCCTCTGTGATAAAGAAGTCGGAAAGTGACGGGAGGTAGTTCTCGGTGCCTACTGTACGTGACATATACATGGGACGCTCCCAGTTTGCCTCGGCAAGCATTTCCAGCATCATCAGGTCGCCACGTGTCAGCTGTTTGCGTCCTTTGAGCGAGATTACCATGTATTCGGGCATGCTGTCACTGTATTCGGTTGGTATTCCCATTCCCGAACGGTACACAGCCTCGCGGTCGATGGGGATGTATACTGTGTCTGTGGGTATTATGTGCAGTGACTCCTCTTTTGAACGTACCCAGTTCTTGATGATATTTTTCAGTTCGAAGGGGTTCTCACCAAGAATCTTCTTGTACTTCTCGGGGTTCTGAGCATACATGTTCTTGATTTTCTCCTTGAACTCGGGTTTCACCTCAATAGCCTCGTTTGTGTTACCTGCATAGTCTATGCGCTCCCAGTTGATAGGCAACGAAGGCGAGTCGTATGCGGGACGGCGCATCTGGTCGATGTACCAGGGGGTATTAAGGTAAGAAAGGTTGCAGACACGTGCGTCGGTGCGTACTCCCTCTACCTCCTGGTTGTACCACAAGGGGAATGTGTCGTTGTCGCCGCAGGTGAAGATAATGGGGTTCTTGTCCTGAGAAATCGAATTCAGATAGTTCTGTCCGAAGTCGCGGCATGCGTAGCGTCCGCTGCGGTTATGGTCGTCCCATGTCTGTGATACCATTTGCAGGGGTACGAGCAGACACACTACACTTACAGCAATGCTTACTGCAATGTTCTTTTTCTTCAACCACTCTGTGATGGCAGCAACGCCCATTCCAATCCAGATGGCAAAGGCGTAGAACGAACCTGCATATGCGTAGTCACGTTCGCGCGGCTGGTAAGGTGTCTGGTTCAGATAAAGCACGATGGCTATACCTGTCATGAAGAAGAGGAAGAATACCACCCAGAATTGTCTTACTCCTGCGTCTCCTTTTTTGCATTGCCATAAAAGGCCGAGGATTCCCAAAATCAGGGGTAGGGCAAAGAATACGTTGCGGCCCTTGTTCTCTTTCAATGCTTTGGGGAGCAAATCCTGATTACCTACAAGTATGTTGTCGATGAAGTTGATACCTGTAATCCAGTTGCCTTTGTCAAGGTCGCCATGTCCTTGAAGGTCGTTCTGGCGTCCTACGAAGTTCCAGAAGAAGTATCTCCAGTACATGTAGTTCAACTGATAGTTGAGGAAGAAGCAGATGTTGTCCCACTGTGTAGGCATATTAACGCTCAGGTCGTGGCCTGCTACACTGTACGCAACCTTATGACCTTTGATTTTTCTGCCAATCCATTTCTCGTACACATTTGTATTGTTGTAGCCGAATGAGGCAAATCGCTGGTCATACATTCTGGGGAAGAGCATATTCTGTGCATATACAACTTCTCTTCTGTGTCCAAGCAATTCGTATGAATCCTTTTCCTCGGCTGTTGCCTTCTCTTTTCTGCCATACTGGGGTGCGCCCTCTTTGATGACAGCCATCCAGTTGCCGTTGCCGGCCTTCTCATATTTTACCTCTGAGCAGTATGCGGGGCCGTAGAAGAGCGGACGTGTTCCATACTGTTCACGACCAAGGTACTCGCCCAGTGTGAAGATGTCCTCGGGTGAGTTCTGGTCCATGGGAGTGTTTGCAGCCGAACGTATGACAATGAGTGCATACGACGAGTATCCGATCATTATCAGCAGCATGCACAGAAGTGATGTATTCAAGGTGCGTACGTTTACAAGATATTTGTTTTCGCGCTCCCAGAACAGAACTATAGCAAGCACGGCGAGTGCAACAGCTCCAATGACGATACTGCTGAATCCATGACCATAGAAGGGAATACCCAGCAGGCCCACTGTTGTGAGGAATGCTATTGCCAGGCGTTTACGGCTTTTGTTTGTTTCGCTCTCGTAGATGCTCCATATAAGTGCAGCCAGCATCAGTACAAGATATATGATAACTCCTGTGTTGAACGGCATGCCAAGTGTGTTCACAAAGAACAGTTCGAACCAGCCGCCTACTTTTACCACTCCGGGGACAATACCATAGAGTACTGCGGCTACAAGAACCATTGATAACGCAAGTGCCACGAGTGAACCTTTGAGGTTGGCATTGGGGGCTTTGCGGTAGTATGCAACAAGCACAATAGCAGGGATACAGAGCAGGTTAAGCAAGTGAACTCCGATAGAGAGTCCCACAAGGTAGGCAATGAGTATGAGCCATCTGTCGCTGTGAGGGTCGTCTGCGTTGTCTTCCCATTTGAGTATCAACCAGAAAACTACAGCCGTGAACAGCGATGAGTATCCATAAACCTCACCTTCGACAGCGCTGAACCAATATGTGTCGCTCCATGTGTATGCAAGCGCTCCGACAACACCTGAACCAATGATGGTTATCATCTGCGAGGTTGTCATCTCTGTGGTGTTGCCAACCAGCAGTTTGCGTACAAGGTGGGTGATGCTCCAGAATAGGAACATTATACCTGCTGCGCTGAGGATGGCTGACATTATGTTTACCATGAGTGCCGCATCTTCGGGGTCGGCGAACAGCGAGAAGAAGTTTGCTGTCAGCATGAAGAAGGGTGCGCCGGGCGGGTGGCCTATTTCCAACTTGTAGCCCGATAGGATGAATTCCGGACAATCCCAGAAACTGGCTGTCGGCTCTACTGTCAGACAGTAGGTTGCTGCTGCTATGAAGAAGCAGAGCCAGCCGAAAAGGTTGTTTACTTTTTTGTAGTTGTTCATATTCTTTTTTGATGATTTTTACTTGTGTGGCTTTTGTGTTGCGCTCCTTGCTTTTTTGCAGTCTGCGCAGACTATGCAAAATTTCGGCAAATTTACCTAATTGTGTGCAGATGAGCAAATATTGTGTATTAAAATAACTTTAGCTGGCTGCGGGAACTCTCGATAATTCAGAATGATTCTCCTTTATCGGGTGATTGAGGAATTTGTTTCTACAATTTGTATTCTTTCAATCCCTGAAAACACAAGAGAGTGCATCGATGCACTCTCTTGATACTTGTTTGTCCAGCTTGTAAACTATCTGCTTTTAAATTTTCCCTTCTGCTTTAATGCTTTCGGTCAATTCGGCAATGGTTTTATGAAAAATCGGATGTACGAGCTGCGGAGATATTTCATTCAACGGCTCAAGGACGAAATGCCTTTCGTGCAGTCGGGGGTGGGGGATAGTCAAGCGCTTGCTCTCAATCACGCGGTTGTCGTACAGCAGAATGTCAATGTCTATCGGGCGGTCTTTGTATATTCCACTCGACGATTTTGTTGTACGTCCCAACTCCTTCTCTGTCTTTTCGGTAAGGTCGAGCAGTTCGGTGGGTTGAAGCGGGCATTTGAAGCAGACGACCATGTTCAGGAATGGGGTGTCCGATTCGAACCCCCATGGTTCTGTCTCTATTATGCTTGACTGCAGTACAGGTGCGCCAAGAGCAACTGACAGATGCTCAATGGCTTTCTCTATCAGTTGCTCCCGGTTACCTTGGTTGCTGCCCAGTCCGATGTATATCTCTACGGATTCGGGCATCTGTTTAGTCTATTATGAGCATTGCGTCGCCGTAGATACCGAAACGGTAGCCGCTCTTCAGTGCCTCGTCATATGCGTTCATGATAAGCTCGTATCCGCCAAAGGCGCTTGTTAGCATAAGCATGGTCGAGTAGGGGTTGTAGAAGTTGGCAATCATGCAGTTGGCTACCTGGAAATTGTATTCGGGGAAGATGAACTTGCTGGTCCAACCGTCATACTCTTTCAACATGCCTCCTGTGAGGGTGGCTGTTTCGAGTACGCGCTGTACCGATGTACCTACTGCGCAGATTCTGCGACCTTCTGCCTTTGCCTTGTTGATAAGTGCAACTGCTTCGCTGTCGACGTTAATAAGGTCGCTTGCCATCTTGTGCTTGGTAAGGTCCTCGACATCAATTTCGCGGAAGCAGCCAAGACCGATGTGCATTGTTACGTATGCGGTGTCTATGCCCTTGATTTCCATGCGCTTCATCAGCTCACGGGTAAAGTGCAGGCTCGATACGGGCGCAGTCACTGAACCCTCTTTCTTTGCGAAATAGGTCTGGAAGTTTTCAAGGTCCTCGGGCTCCTCTTTACGCAACTGCTTGAAGTCCTCGGGCAGTGGGGCTACACCCAGTGAGAAGAGGGCTTTCTTGAATTCGTCGTGGGGACCGTCGTAGAGGAATCGCAGTGTTCTTCCGCGTGAGGTGGTGTTGTCGATAACTTCGGCAACCATTGAGTTGTCCTCGCCAAAGTAGAGCTTGTTGCCGATGCGTATCTTACGGGCAGGTTCTACAAGTACGTCCCACAGACGGAACTCTTCGTTGAGCTCGCGCAGCAGGAATACCTCAATCTTGGCATTTGTTTTTTCTTTGTTTCCGTAAAGACGTGCGGGGAAGACCTTGCTGTCGTTCAGGACGAAGAGGTCTTTCTCGTCGAAGTAGTTTATCACGTCTTTGAATGTACAGTGCTCAATCTCGCCGCTTTTGCGATGGACTACCATCAGGCGCGATTCGTCGCGACAAGACGCAGGATAGAGGGCTATGCGGTCTGTCGGGAGCCTGAACTTGAACTGGGAAAGCTTCATGTCTGTCACTTTTCTCTATATTTTAGGGGTTTATATTCGGGGTTATGTGTTTGTCCAACCATTCGGCAAAGTCATCGGGGTGGATGCACTCTTCTATTCTGTGTTCTCCCACGCGGGTTCGTGTGAGCCGTGTCAGATAGGCGCCGCTGCCGAGTGCTTCGCCAATGTCCCTTGCCAACGAACGTATGTATGTGCCTTTGCCGCATACCACGCGGATTGTTGCCTGTGGCGGGTTGAATGCCAGCAGCTCAATCTCGTCTATGGTTATCTGTTTGGGTGCAAGCTGCATGTCGCTGCCCTGCCTTGCCAGATTGTATGCGCGCTCGCCATCTACCTTGCATGCCGAGTAGAGTGGTGGACGTTGGTCTATTGTGCCGATGAACTGTTTCAGTGTCTCCTTGAACAACTCCTCTGTTATGTGTTCGTAGGGGAATGTGGCATTCACCGGGTGCTCTTTGTCGTATGAGGCTGTGGTAGCTCCCAGCATCAGGTCGGCTTCATACTCTTTTGTATGGTGTTGAAGTTCCTCGATGCGTTTGGTTGCCTTGCCTGTGCAGATGATAAGCACACCGGTAGCCAATGGGTCGAGTGTGCCGGCGTGTCCCACCTTGAAACGCTTTATTTTATAGCGTTTCGACAGATGGTAGCGCACCTTGTTCACCAGATGGAACGATGTCCATGTGTAGGGCTTGAACAGGGCTAATATTTCTCCTTCTTTGAAGTCCATTGTTATACTATTGTCAGGTTGTGTCCGGTAAGCAGCATGATGAGAATTATGCCTCCTACGATTATTCTGTACCAGCCGAATGCCTTAAAGCCATATTTGCTCACAAAGCTTATAAAGAATTTTATAGCGAGCATTGCCACAATGAATGCGACAAGATTACCTACGATAAGCGTAGTCATGTTGTCCATTATCATTTCGGTGCCTCCGGTCTTTAGAATCTTGTACATTTTGTACAGTGTGGCTGCGAACATGGTTGGGACAGCCAGGAAGAATGAGAACTCCGCGGCTGCCTTGCGTGTGAGCTTCTGTGCCATACCTCCGACGATGGTAGCCATCGAACGCGATACTCCGGGTATCATGGAGATGCACTGGAACATACCTATCCAGAATGCTCGTTTCTCGGTGAGCTGTGTGTCATCGCTTCCTTTGTTGAATATCTTGTCGCAGAAAAGCATGAAGATACCGCCGAGTATAAGTGTGATTGCTACCACGGTTACGCTCTCCAGCATGGCATCTATCATGTCGCTGAACAACAGTCCCAATACTGCTGCGGGTATGAATGCAACGAGCAGTTTCCAGTAGAAATCATATTTGTGCAGCAGACGTTTCAGTGCAGAGGCACCTTCGGGCGCAGGGGTACGGTTGAACTGGAAAAAACGTTTCCAGTAGAGTACCACCACCGAGAGGATGGCGCCGAACTGTATGATGAAGGTGAAGGCCTTTACAAATTCAGTACTCTCTATGCCCAGCAAATTCTGCGTTATTATCATGTGACCGGTAGAGGAAACTGGAAGAAACTCAGTAAGTCCCTCTACTATCGCTATGATGATTGTTTCGAATATGTTCATGATTTCTTGGGCTTACGCATTATTGCATAGATGATGAACAGGAACCCTGCGAAGCAGATTGTGGGTGCCAGTTTTATGCGACGGAAACTGAATATGTCCGGCTCGAATGTTGTTTCTGTGGAGCCGGGGCCTGTCATCAGCAGAAAACCGATGACGATTATCGCAAAGCCTGCTGCAAGCAGCATGTAGTTGACTTTGTCGAATGCGAATTTTTCTTTGTTCATATTTGATGTTTTTATTGTTCGGTGTATTGGGTTCTACAGGAAATAAAGGTCGTTGCCTCGCATGCGCAGGAATCTGGTCACCGACAAATAGGCGCATGTTACGGTCATCAGTATGCCGAAAAGTATTACCGCTGAACCAATTATGACAAGGCTTGTCGGAGGCAGTATGGTTATCATTGCCGGCTCTTCCTGCAGCAGCAGATAAAATACTCCTCCCAGCAAAATGTCGGCAACTATTCCTGAGAACAATCCTATGCGCAGATTGTGCATGATGAACGGGCGTCGAATGAATTCCCATGTTGCACCTACAAGTTTCATGGTGTGCAGCAGGAAACGCTTAGAGTAGATCGATAGTCTGACTGCATTTCCAATGAGTGACCACGAAATTATTGTCAGTACAGCCATGAAAGCCAGCAACGCTACTGCAATCTTGCGGATATTGTCGTTAACGCTCTCTATTATTTCACGGTGGTATACCACCTGTGTGACGCGCTCGTCCTTGAGCAACTGCTTCTCAAGCAGTGCCATGCTGTCAGGGCGTGCGTAGTCGCTCTTCAGTGTCAGGTCTATTGAGGGGTCGTAAGGGTTGTAGCCCAGGAATTCAACAGGGTCTGTGCCCAGTTCTATCTTCTGCTCTTCAAGAATCTTTTCGCTTGAAATATATTTGCTACTGATGACGCAAGGCAGTTTTTCCAATCGTTGCTGGAATTTCAAAATATCCTGTTTGCTCATCTTGCCGCTGACCACTACCGACATTGTCATGTTGCGGCGAATGTGTTCCGAGAGTGAGTTTGCCGACAAGAGCAATGCACACATCGCCCCCAGCAACAGCAGAACAAGTGTGGTGCTGATGTACACGCTGAGTGTCTGTATTTTTATTTTGGGTTTGCTCATTTCCCTCTCTTATTTTGCTTTTCTGAATATGTAAATAATTGAACTGCTTGCACTTTTTCTGCTCCACGATGACAGCCATCCTATAAGCCCGTTCCATGCTCCGCGCAGTGCTGCCAATGACGAACCTTTGTAGCGTTCGCTCAGCATAGATATGTAGAATCCATCGAAGGGCATGGTGTACTGACGTTCAAGAATGAATCCGTGTTTGCGTCCGAATTTCATGATTGTGGTGGGCGAAAAGTGCCACAGGTGGCGAGGTACGTCGTATGCAGCCCAGTTCTCGCGGTAGTACTGTGCATCGTACGAAGCGCTGTTGGGCAGTGCTATCACTGCTATTCCTTCGTCGTCGAGTATGTGGTGCAACTTGTCCCAAAAGTCGTTCAACTCCTGTATGTGCTCCATTACGTGCCACATGGTCACGACATCAAAGTATCCTTTTTCGTATTTGTCGAGTGCCTCCACCGGATACATTTCAAAGCCAAATTTCTCTTTGGAGTATTGTCGTGCCTGAGGGCTTTTTTCTATTGCTGTCACCTCCCAGTCCTGTTTCTGCATTGCGCGTGCAAAATATCCTGTACCTGCTCCGTAGTCCAGCAGTCGTGTCTTGCTTTTGTCTACCAATGAGTTGACAAGCTCGGCCTTGCGACGCAGCATGATGTCCCTGACTATGTGGTAGCAACGGTTTATGAATCCTTTGTCGGTGTCGCTGTGCGAAATATATGTGGGCGATTCATAGTAGCGGCCAATCTCCTTTTCGTCGGGGATGTTCTGTGTGAAGGTAAAGCTGCACTCTTCGCATCTGTATATTGCGAACTCCTCGCCGGTGGCGAACCGGTCTGTGCAGGAGAACTGTGGTTGCATCTTTGTGCTTCCGCATAGAGGACATTCCTTGTGGGTTATCTGTGCCATTGAGATGGTCGGTTTTTGTTGTTTCTAAACGTATTTTCCCTAAACTGGCTACAAAAATACATTATTTATAGCGAAAATAGTTCTTTTTTATGAAGTTTTACGAAAAAATTTTGTCTATAACCGTTTTTTTTGCAATTTTGCCGTTCAGTGTCTGCCGGAATTGGCTCTTTGCCTCCATATTTCGGCAAATTGTTGTATAATATAAAACCAAACAAATAAAACTATGGCAAGACTTATTCGTTCAAACAATAAAGTGATAGCAGGTGTCTGCGCCGGATTGGCTGAAAATTTTCGTATTGATGTCAAATTGTTGCGTCTGATATTTGTGATTTTATTTTTCGTTACATTTTCGGCAATGGCTGTCGCTTACCTGATTCTCTGGGTGCTGATGCCTGTCGATGCCCGTTCGCGTAACTACAAAGAGCGTATGCAGGACCGATTGGGCCGATAATCGTGTTGAATGGTTTTGAAAGATACTTAACATATGAAAAACAATAAAAAGACAAATGTAAATGTGCCTAAGGAAAAGAGTGCCAAGCGTTTCTCCATTACCGAAGGTTTCCTGAATAAGTCGGTTCTGCTGTTCTTTGCAGTAGTGTGGCTGATGTTCGTGCTTTTCGAAAATGTTCAGCTGCAGCGAATCCAGGAACTCTCGACATTCCTCTGCACTGAAATGTACTTCGATGAAATGATGACTGCTCCGGCAGGATTCTTGTCGTATGTGGCAACATTCCTGATGCAGTTCTTCTACTATCCGGCATTGGGTATAACGATATACATGGCGCTGATGTACGTTGCATATCTGCTTGTGCGCAAAGTGTTTGCAATTCCTCAGCGCTGGTCACTGCTGGCTCTTGTGCCGGTTGTGCTGTTGCTGTGGACCAACGTCTATATGGGCTACTGGATATTCTACAGCAAACTGTCGGGCTATTTCTATGTGGCTCTGTTGGGTGTAATGGCCATTCTTTTGGCTATGCTTGCATACAAGAGACTCCCCCGATGGGCAAAATATCTGTTTGTCGCTGTGTGGACAATTGCAGGTTATCCCCTTATCGGTGTATATGCTCTTGCAGGTGCCATCCTGATGGGCGCATATTCCATTGCGACTGACGAGAAGGCTCTCTCACGCATATTGTTGCCTATCTTGTCGTTGGCACTTGTGGGTGCTGTGCCTGCTCTCTATTACTACAACTTCTACACCTCTGTGGCTTTCCCGCTGATGTACGGTGCAGGAACTCATGCCTACCAGTGGTCATTGTTCGGCGATGCCAATTTTGCGATTCATGTGTGGGCAATGTGGCTGCCCTTTGCGCTTCTGTTCCTTTTCCTCCTTGTCGCTACAATGCTCTCGGACAAGATGAAAGAGGGTGAAAAGGTGAAAAAATACTACTCACACATACAGATTTCCTTGATAGTGGCATTGCCCTGTGTGTTGTGGCTCTCGTGGTTCACTGACGAGAACTACCGTGCCGAACTGGCGCAGAATAAGGCAATGTGGGAAGAGGACTGGAACCGCGTGGCCGACCTCGGAAGAGTGAGCTGCGAGCCTACCCGTCTTGTTGTGATAAACAAGAATATAGGACTGCTGCGTTCGGGACGTGCAGGCGAGGAGATGTTCCGCTTCCCCGATGGCTCGTCTACCATGAAGTCAGGCATTAATGTCCGTTTGTCGCAGACAGGTGGCAAGATGATGTATTATCAGTATGGCCGATTCAGCTTCTGCTACCGCTGGTGTGTGGAGGATGCAGTGGAGTTTGGCTGGAGAATAGAATACATCAAACATGCCGTGCGTTCGTTGATAGCCTCGGGACAATACAAATTGGCTCACCGCTATACAGATATGCTCAAACACACAATCTTCCACAGGTCGTGGGCTGAGCGTTACGAGAAGATGATTGAAAACCCGTTGCTTGTCGAAAAGGCTACTGATATAACAATACCTCGTCAACTCTATTGCTACAAGAATACTCTCGACGTCGACGAATCGTTTGTCGAGGCCTATCTGATGAATGTGATGGTGTCCAACCTCTACGTCAATCCTTCGCCTCTCTGTACCGAAGCATCGTTGATGTTCGCACTCATCCGCAAGGATATTCAGCTCTACTGGAACACGATGGTTGCATATCTCGGTAACCATGCTCAGCTGCGCATACCTACTCACTATCAGGAGGCACTGCTGTTGTATGCTAACCTTGACCGCCGCGCCGATATTTCCAAGTTCAAACTCGATAATCGTGTGACCGAGCGTTTCAGAAAATTCGGCCAATTGAGTGCAAAGTACAAAGGCATGTCAGAGGATCAGATGGCGCCATATTTCAAGGATGAATTTGGCGACACATATTGGTACTTCTACTTCTTTGTACGCGACATACGAACCAACTAACCCATCTATCGAACGATTATGAAAATACGCATATATTCCCTGTTTGCAGCTTTGACTGCAATATTGATGGTTGCCTCATGCACGCCATCAGTTCCCACTTCGCCGACAGCATCCGGTAAATCTCCCAAGATATACCCCGATTACAAAGAGGTCACAATCCCATGCAACATTGCTCCCCTGACCTTCGAAATTATTGAACCTAAGGCTGATGAGGTGGTTACACGCTTCAGCGCCAACGGCAAGGAGCTGCTGCTGTCGGGCAAGAATGTTACTCCCGACCTCGACGATTGGCGCGACCTGCTCTCCACTTTCAAAACTACGGGACGCTTGCAGGTAGAAACATTCTATCAGCAGGATGGTAAATGGTATGGTAACAAGGCCTTTGGAATAACCGTGTCATCAGACCCCATCGACCCCTACCTCTCCTATCGTCTGATACCCCCTTCGTATGTGGCATACGAAAAGCTCGATATTGTTCAGCGCGACCTTACCTCTTACGACGAGAAGGTTATCTACAGCAATATGATGTTGAGCAACGACCAGAGTGGACAGTGCATCAACTGCCACTCCTACAAGAACTTCAAGACTGACAACATGCAGTTTCATGCACGTCAGCATCTTGGTGGAACGGTGTTTGTGCATAATGGCGAAATGCGTAAGATTGACCTGAAGACCGACTCAACAATCTCTGCCGGCGTTTATCCTGCCTTCAATCCCATCTACGACGTGGTTGCCTACTCGGTGAACAAGACCGGACAGGTGTTCCACACAGTACACCCCGACAAGGTCGAGGTGCAGGACACAGAGAGCGACCTTATCCTCTACAATCCCGCGAAGAACACCGTTTCTCACATCTTCAACGGGAAAAACGACCTTGAGGTCTTCCCCACATGGTCGCCCGATGGCCGCACTCTCTACTTCTGTTCGGCGCATTTCGAAATAAAGGACTCTGTGAACACCATCACCAAAGAGGAAATCCTTCGTTATAAGGATATTAAATACAACCTTCTGCGCGCACGATGGAATCCCGATACATACGAATTCAGCGAGCCCGACACGCTTGTCAATGCTGCATCGTTCGGCAAGAGCATCACGCTTCCGCGCGTATCACCCGATGGACGTTACGTTCTTTTTGCAATGGGTGAATACGGCTGTTTCCACGTATGGCACAGCGATGCGGATATCTGCATGCTCGACCTTCAGACCGGAAAATTGAACAAACTCGAAAATACCAACTCCAACGATGCCGAGAGCTACCCCTCGTGGAGCAGCAATGGCAAATGGATAATGTTCTCCAGCCGTCGCGACGATACAAACTACACCCGTGTATATCTGGCGCATGTTGAAAACAGTGGCCGTACATCCAAGGCCTTCCTGCTGCCTCAGAGTTTCCCCGACTATTACAACCAGTTTGGAAAGTCATACAACCGCCCCGAATTTATGGTGGAGCCTGTAAAATTCGCTCCTGCCGATGCAGCCGAAGTTCTAAGCGGCGAGGCTCAGAAAGCCACCTATACACAAAATTGTAAATAGTTTCTGATATTTATATGGCTAAAAAAGTTTTTGTTTCGGGGTGCTACGACATGCTCCACTCGGGACATGTTGCCTTCTTCGAAGAGGCATCCACACATGGCGACCTTTATGTGGGCATAGGTTCCGACAGAACCATCCGCGACCTGAAAAACCGAAAAACCATCAACACCGAACGCGAACGCCTTTACATGGTCAAGGCGATACGCTACGTCAAGGATGCCTTTGTCAATTCAGGCAGCGGCATTATGGACTTTGCCGATGATGTGAAGCGTCTGAAACCCGACATTTTCTTTGTCAACAGCGACGGCTACACTCCCGAAAAGCGCCGTTTCTGCGAAGAAAACTCCATAGAACTCATTGTGAGCCAGCGCGAACCGGCGGCGGGCCTTCCGCGCCGTTCCACTACTGCTCTTCGTCAGGAGTGTAACATCCCCTATCGCATAGACCTTGCCGGTGGATGGCACGACCAGTTGAGTGTGAACCGTTTCTGTCCCGGTGCGGTAATAACCATCTGCATAGAACCCGACTACGAATTCAATAACCGCAGCGGAATGAGTACCTCTTCGCGCCGCGCAGCCATCGAAATGTGGCACGTCGACATTCCCGAGGGCGACCGCGAAACGCTTGCCAAGATGGTCTTCCGTTACGAGAATCCTCCCGGCAGCGCATATATCAGCGGTTCGCAGGATGCGCTGGGCATTGTAATGCCCGGACTCAATCGTCTCGACTACGACAATGACTACTGGCCTGTAAACATAGAGAGCGTGCTTGATGCCAAGGTGCTCGAATTCATAGAGAACAACCTGTGGCTGATACCTCTGTCGCCCCGTATGAGCAGCTATAATGTACTCGAAAATACCAACATCACCGAACAGGGTGCCATGCGCCTTGCGGCGGCTACCGACAGCTGCTGGCAGGCTCTGCTTGCATGTGACGTCGACGCATGGGGAAAGGCGTCGGTCGAGTCGTTCCGGGCGCAGATAGCAATGTTCCCCAATATGGCACCTCAAGAGGTTCTCGACACCATCGACCTCTACAAAGACAAAGTAAAAGGCTACAAAATAACAGGAGCAGGCGGTGGCGGCTACCTGGTGCTTATAAGCGACACTCCCATAGATAACGGATTGAAAATCAGAATCAGAAAATACTAATGAAGAAAATCTCACTATTTGTTCTTGCGCTGTTGGCGACACTTGCCGGCGCAGCGCAAAGTTGGACTGCGGCTGTCGAAAAGGCCGACGCCGACAAGAATTTTTCATCGGCTGCCGTTGCTGTACTGCTGGATAGTACAGGTGTAAGCGTTACCGATAATGGCTCGGGCAGTTTCACCATACACAAGGTGATGCGCATACAGAACGAGCGTGGAGCATTGTCCCATCGTGTGCTTGTCTACGACTACGACCCTCTGACCGCCTCGGCGCGTTTCGACAATGTGACCATTTATGGCAGCGATGGCTCGGTGCGTCAGATTGACCCATCTACTACATGTGACTATGCTGCGCCTGCCCGTGCAATCTATTGGGGCGCACGTCAGATAATGATAGAGCTTGGCGCTCTGCAACCCGGTGATATTGTTGACTATACAATAGCCAAGAAGGGCTTCACCTATGCGCTGCTTGCCGACATCCCTTCCGATGACGATGAACGTTTCGTTCCGCCTATGCGTGGCGAGTTCTACGACATTGTGCCTTTCTGGGTTGACTATCCCACTGTAAAGAAGGTTTACAGCGTCAGTGTTCCCGACAACAAGCCCGTGCAATACGAATTTTATCAGGGTGAGTGCCGCTCGTCAATTCGCAAGGTCGATGGACGCAAACTGCTGACATTTTCCGTTTCAATGGCAATGCCTTTCAAGAGCGAGAAAAATATGGTGGCTCTCTACGACGTTGCACCCAAACTGATGCTCTCTTCCACAGACAAATGGCAGGATAAATCCTTGTGGTTCTACAATGTAAACGAGGATTACGGCAGCTTCGAACCTCTGCCCGAGGCACAGAAAAAGGTCGATGCACTGCTCAAGGGCGTCAAGGACGACATGCAGAAAATCTCTATCCTCACCCACTGGGTAGCCGACAATATGCGCTATTCGGGAATCCCCATGGGCAAGGGCGAGGGTTACACCCTGCACAATACAAAAATGAACTTTACCGACCGTTGCGGTGTCTGCAAAGACAAGGCGGCGCTCCTTATATCAATGTTGCGCATGGCAGGCTTCGAGGCCTACCCGGCAATGACTATGGCAGGTTCGCGAATAGAGACAATACCCGCCGACCACTTCAACCACTGCGTGACAGTTGTCAAGCTGAAGGATGGTACATATATGCCCCTCGACCCCACATGGGTGCCCTTCAAACGCGAACTGTGGTCAAGTGCCGAGCAGCAGCAGAACTATCTCCCGGGAATCCCCGAAGGCTCAGACCTCTGCCTGACACCTGTTTCCGATCCTATGAACCACTATCTTAAAATCAGTGCCGAGAGCAAACTGTCAGCAGACGGCACACTCACAGGCTCGTTTGTTGTCAGGGCCGAGGGACAGTCCGACGGCTCGGTACGTGCGCCCTTCCTGCAAGGATACGCCGACCGCATCTATCGTTCACTCGAAAGCCAGTTGCTTGCAGTTTCGCCTCTTGCAACGCTCGAATCATACAGCTGCAAAGAGCCTAAAAACTATCAGAAGGCGCCCATTGAGCTGAAGATGACCTTCACCATTCCCCAGTATGCTACCGTTGGCGATGGCGTAATGATGTGCAAGCCTCTTGTCTTCTCAGGTCTGTATAGCGGAGTATGCAGCTTCCTTCGCGTCGACACAAAGGCCGAGGAGCGCAAACATGCCTTCAAGGATGCCTGCTCGCGCTATGTAGAGCTTAAGGAGGCTATGACTCTGCCCAAGGGCTACAAGATGTTGCAGCAGCCCAAAAGCGTTTCTGTCGAGGGCAACGTGGCAAAGGCCGCCGGCACTCTTGAACAAAAGGGCAACAAGCTCTGCGCCGAACAGTATATTTCGCTCGGCAAGCGTGTTTACGAAGCGGCAGAGTGGGGTGAGTTCCGCGCAGCTGTGAACGCATTCAAGGAGATGACAAACTCAATGTTGGTATTAGAGAAAAAGTAACGATGAAAAGAAATATAATCATTATAATGGCAATGATGATGGCAATGCAGCTCTTTGCCACTGCCGACGGTACATACAAGAGCATCATCAGCGAATATACACTCTCGCCCGACGGAGGTATTACCCAGAAGGTGAGCAAGGTGCTGAAATACAATACACACTACTCATTTTTTACCCTTTTTGGCGAAACATTTGTGGTCTATAATTCCGAGTATCAGAGTGTGAAGATTGATACATCGTACACAGTGCAGGCCGACGGAACAATAATCCGTACTCCCGAAAACGCCTTCAACTATGTTCTTCCCTCTGTGGCTGCAAAGGCTCCCGACTACAACAAACTCACCGAGCTTGTAATTTCTCATACAGGTCTTGAACTTGGCGCAACAACCTATCTTGAATACACCGTCACCACTCAGCCCGGTGTTTACAACAGTCTTGATGTAGAAGAGATTATAGGCGTTGCCGGTGTCGATATTGACAAATATCAGGTGATTGTAAATGTTCCCGAGGGTACAGCTCTTCGCTGGAGTCTTACCGACTCCAATGTGAAGCCCGTAGTCAAGGGCGGCAAGTATACCTGGACATTTACCAACGTGCAGAGTGCCAAAGGCGAGGCAAATACCCCGTACGGCTACGGTGGCGTGCCCCATCTTGCGGTAACAACTGCTCCCACGCTTGCCGACAATCTGATGCCCCTTACCATCGAAACACGCGACCTTCGTCGCGCTCCGCGCGAATATCTTGCAGAGGCTCAGAATGATGAGCAGCGTGCCGATGCAATTCAGAAATATGTTGTCAGCGGATTGGGCAGTTGTGCCGTTCAACCTTACCTTACAGGTAACAGCGTGCGTCAGTGTGGTCGTGTGATGGAGACTGCTTACGGCACCGAGGCCGAAAAGGCGCTGGCTATGGCAAAACTGATGCGTGCCGAGGGCTTGCAGGCACAGGCCGTGGTGGCATTCCCTGCAACGCAGGAGGTAAAGACCATTCGCAATGTTGCTGAATACATGGTTCAGTGCAATGGCAGATTCTACTCTGTGAAAACCCTGGGCGATTCACCGCTCGGCAAGCAGACTGCACACTATTCACTCTACGACCTTGCCGGAAACAAGATAGAACTTCCCGAATCAATTGCAGAGTGTAATTCGTTGAGTAGAATAAATGTTACGGCAAATGAAATAGAATGTAGCACAGAGTACACTATTCCATCTGAAAGCAAGGCAAATGCTGATAATGTTACAGTAAAGAATGAACCACAATGGCTCGACGGATATGCAATGATTGCCTTGCCTGAGAAACCTTCCATGCATAATGCAGCACAGAGGCTAAAACTCGACAAGTTGAGTAAAGAGCGTTACGCGCCTGTTGCAATTCCCTGCAAGTTAAGAGAAACCGATGACTATGTGATATCTTTGACAGGTGTGACATCTGTTACAAAGAATGTGCAGAAGACTCTCGTGAACTCTGTGGGCAGCGTAAATATCTCCATCGTCAATGAGCCGGGCAAAATATTTGTAAAGCGCACAATGGAGCTGAAGATGCCTGTAATCCCTGTTTCCAAGTACAAGGAATTTCTTGCCATTATGCGCCTTTGGAACACCGATAACTATCGCAAAGTGCTGATAAAAAAATAAAAAGCCTCTTCGGCGCTTGTCATTTAAGGAAAATTATCTATCTTTGCACCCGCTTTCGGCGTAATCGCTGTCAAGGAAGAGTAACTTGATATGTTGCGCTGGAGAGGTGAACAATTTTTTAATACCAATACAATGGATTTACTTAAAATTGCTAAAGAAGCATTTGCAACAGACGTTAAACGTGAGTTGGATTTTCATCCCGGTGACACAATCACAGTAGCTTACAAGATCATCGAGGGTACAAAAGAGCGTATTCAGCTCTACCGCGGTGTAGTTATCCGCATCTGCGGTCACGGTGACGAGAAACGTTTCACCGTTCGTAAGATGTCAGGAACAGTAGGCGTAGAGCGTATCTTCCCCTTGAACTCACCTTCTATCGACAGCATCACTGTCAACAAGTATGGTCGTGTTCGTCGCGCAAAACTTTACTATCTCCGCTCACTTACAGGAAAGAAAGCTCGTATCAAAGAGCTCAAGAAGTAATTTGTTGTCGCAAAAACATAAAAGGCTGCCTCTTTCGGGGCAGCCTTTTATGTTAGAAACAGTTATGAACTTTTTGCGCTACGCTTTGTTTGGACTATTGTCAATAAATTCAAACTGCTTTTTTAGTTATAGGGTACGGACGAAAGTGAATTTGTCGATATTAACCTTGTAGCCGAATCCTTATCTTTCATATCAACAAGAACGAATACCTCGCCGCCCAGTGTGGCGTATGGCGATGTTACAGCCGACAGGGTGTCGTTCTCCAACATGCTGGCGATGTGGTTCGCCTCGAGCAAGCCTTGAATAATCTGTGCCTGCCACAGGTTTCCGCTGAAAACCTTTACCAATTTGTGTTGCTCTCCTTTGCCTGACATAATCTACCTCCTTTTCTTAGATGTAAACAATAAATAGGGCGATATGTTGCCTCTGCAGTGTTAAAGGTTACACATTGCAGCAGACTGCCTTGTGCGAATATATGTATATAATCGCGTCTTTACCAATTTTATCTCCTTTTTTGTGATATTTTAGACAATCTTTGCTAAATAACCCAAAGATTGTCCGCCCTTGCTTTAAAAAAATAAAGCAAGCTTTATCCTTTTTTGCTTGTTTGTTGTATCTTTGCAGTATTAGGTGGTAATTTACCCCATTCAAATATAAATATAAACCTAAAAACGTAATATTATGTTAGATGTAAAAGCTTGTTTGAACGATTGCGAAGAGATGATGGAAATGGCAGTAATGCACCTCGAAGAGGAGTTTTCACACATTCGTGCAGGAAAGGCCAATGTTCACATCCTCGATTGTGTACGCGTACATTCATACGGTTCGGAAGTGCCCCTTAACAACGTGGCAACAGTTACAACTCCCGACATGAGAACCATTGCCATCAAGCCTTGGGACAAGAGCATGTTCAGCGCCATCGAGAAGGCAATCATCGACTCGCCCGTAGGTATTATGCCCGCTAACAATGGCGAGGTAATCATCATTGCTATTCCCCCTCTCACAGGTGAGCGCCGTCAGCAGTTGGTAAAGCAGTGCGCCAAAGAGATGGAAACTGCAAAAATCAGCATCCGCAATGCTCGTCGCGACGGCATCGACACACTCAAGAAGGGTATCAAGGATGGTCTGCCCGAGGATATGGAGAAAGATGGCGAGGAGAGCTTGCAGCGCATCCACGATAAGTACATCAAGAAGGCCGAAGAGCTTTTTGCTGCAAAGGAAAAAGAGATAATGACCGTGTAAAACCGTTTCTGTGCAGGGTACAGTAATAAAAAATACAGGCAACATCTACACAGTCAAGACCGACACAGGGGTGGTGGAGTGTCGTGTGAAGGGCAATTTCCGCCTGAAAGATATCAAAAGCACCAACCCTGTTGCTGTCGGCGACTGCGTAGAAATCTCCATGCGCGAGGATAATACCGCATACATCAGCGATATTCTTCCTCGTCGCAACTACATCGTGCGCAAGGCGTCCAACCTCTCCAAGCAGTCGCACATCCTTGCTGCCAATGTCGACATCTGTCTGCTTGTGGTGACGGTGAACTATCCGGCAACCTCCACCACCTTCATCGACCGTTTCCTTGCCTCTGCCGAGGCTTACCGCGTGCCGGTGGTGCTTGTCTTTAACAAGGTCGACCTCTACGCCGAGGCGGAACTTGCGCTCGTTGCCGAACTCGAGGCACTTTATGGCAGGATAGGCTACCGTTGCATACGTACGTCGGCAACCACAGGCGAGGGCATCGACGAACTTAAAGAGATTATCTCTGGGCAGATATCGCTGCTTGCAGGAAACTCGGGAGTGGGAAAATCGAGCCTTGTCAATGCAGTGTCGCCCGAAACTGCTGCGCGCATAGGCGAAATATCCCGCATACACAACAAGGGTATGCACACCACCACCTACTCCGAAATGTTCGAACTCATGCCCGGCAGCTATCTTGTCGATACCCCGGGAGTGAAGGGTTTTGGTACCTACGACATGGAAATAGAGGAGATTGCCGACTATTTCCTTGAAATATTCGAATGTTCCAAAGGGTGCCGTTTCGGTAACTGTACGCATATACACGAACCGGGTTGTGCGGTGCTTGCCGCCGTCGAGAGTGGCGAGATTGCCCTTTCGCGCTACTCCTCGTATCTCAGCATGATTGAAGAGAAGAAAGAGGGCAAGTATCGTGCCTCTGAATAACTCGATTAAAAACATTGTAAGATTCTTATGAAAAACAAACTCATACTCCTATCGCTGTTTGCAATTCTTCTCGGATGCGGCAGCGATAAGTGTTTAACCGCGGATGGCGATGCTGTCTACTATGGTGAAACCCTTATCGGCGCCTTTCAGCCGATTGCTGCCGATGCGGTCGAATACAGCGACAAAATAGAGCAGTTCGATGCTAACACGTTGAAAATCACCCGTACTTTTACTGCTCTTGGTGATATCGATTCGGTGCGTCTGACACTCGATTTTCGCACTGCTTGCCGGTCGGTGTCTGCAATGATACCCTCTGTCTGCTACAATGGCAACCACTGGGGACGCGGCAAAGAGCCTAAGGGCTTCCGCACCGATGGTGTGTGGCACACATATTCCTATCGTCGCACCCCCATTCCCGGCGCAACATACTCCGAAAGCAATGATTTTGCAGTGGCAATGTGGAGCCTTGCCCCCACAGACGAGGCTGATGCCTTTTCGTGTTCGTTGCAGCCCGATACAGCGGATGTTGTTCATTCTCTGATATTTCCCGAGGAGGAACGTCCCTTTGTTTATATCGACAAGAATGGCTATGCCGACGGTGCTGCCCGTAAACTCTCCATGCGTAAAGGCGAGACTAAAGTGGTTGAGGCCTATCTCTTTGTGGCAGCCAAGGGTGGCGAAGTCACTCCTCTTGTTTCTTTCCTCGATAAGGCGTGGTCGCTTGCCGACAAGGAGTATGCCCGCGTAATTCCTGCCGAAAAGGTGTGGGAGTATGGCGTGCGCTATGCCAAAGAGTCGCTTTGGGCAGAAGAGGGCGACTACAAAGGATTCAGCATAGGCTTGGTGCCCGATGGCGCAGGTGGCTGGAAACAGCGCCCCTTTATCAAATACGAGATAGGGTGGTGCGGTCAGAACTCATCGTATATCAATACGTTGCTGACAGACTATCTGAAGTGCGGCGACGAGTCGTCGCGCGACAAGGCTCTTACCGCCCTCGACACATGGACTGCGCCTGTGACACAGCGCGAAAATGGCTTTTACATAATAAGTTACGACAATATACTCTCTGGTCGTGAAAAGGTAGTGTCCGATGCCTGCAACCTCGGTACAGCAGCCTATAACTTCTTCGAAACTATTGAGTTGCTTCAAAAATGCAACCTTCCTGATCGCATAGAACGTGTGAAAAGCGTTGCCCTCGGCATCTGCGATTTTGTGAAGAACGACCAGCAGCCTTCGGGAGTCTATGGCAAAGGCTGGAACTCCGATGGCGAGTGTCTTTACAGGGATGGAACCGTTGGCGCGTTTATGGTGGCACCCATGCTTCGCGCATATCAGGTGACCGGCGACAGCAGCTACTATCACTCCGCCCGTAAAGCCTATGACTACTACTATTCCGAGTTTGAATGTTCGGGCTACACGACAGCCGGAGCGCTCGACACCTGGTGCATCGATAAAGAGTCCTCGATGCCCATGCTGCGTGCATCACTGATGTTCTACGACGCTACAGGCGACCGCAAATATATTGCCCATGCCGAACGCATATCTTATTATCTGTCAACATGGTTGTGGCACTACAAGGCCTCCTATGGAGCCGACTCCGATGTTACGTTGCATGGTTACAGCACCTTTGGCGCAACCTCGGTATCTGTGCAGCACCACCACCTCGATGTCTACGCTCTCCTGTGGGTGGGCGAGTGGCTGCGCCTTGCAGAGCTTAGCGGCAACGATGTATGGCGTCAAAAGGCACTTGCAGTCTGGACCAACGGCTGTCAGTTGATTTCCGATGGTTCGCTCGAAGTCAATGGTCTTGTGCGTCCCGTAGGCGGACAGAATGAGGCATTCTTCAACTGCAGCTGGGGACACTCCTGGGGCAACTCCGACAAGTCGCGTATGAACAACTGGCTTGTGGCGTGGCCGGGTGCTTTCCGCCTCGAAACACTGCGCAAACTTTCCGACTGGAAGGTGCTTGATTCGTATACCGAATAACACTTTTACTACTGAATTTTCTCGGGTTTTATACCCTTTTTCGACTGAATTCCGCCCGTTTTTTGCTTGAGAAAACAGCAAAAAACGGGCGGAATTTCTCTGTTTTTGTAGCCGAAAATGTAACTTTTTTTTCGGCAAAATATACCTGGAAAAGGTTCACTGCCCCTCTTTTTTTTAAAGTGTTAAATGTTAAATCGTCGTTAAATTTTAACAGTCAAATGTTAATGTTAAAAACACGCTAAAATGCAAGGTTTAATAGGTGAAGGGTGCTTTTTTTGATAAAAAATCAAATTTAAGTGTGAAAATATCCCCTGCGTAGTGATTTTTTCTCGAATTTATTTGAACATTACTATAAAAGAGTTATTTTTGCACGTTACATAGACTATGCTCTAAAGTGTAGCTTAATGAAAACGTATGTAGAAAAATTTTAATTATTTATAAAATTTATATTTATGTTTAAACACTGCTTAAGTAAATTTAGCCGCGCACTTGTTTTTATGTGTGCGCTTGTTACAGGCGGCTTGCTGCATTCTTGTTTTGACGAATTGGACGAATACAAGTATGACGACAGCGAACCGACGTGGCTGGGTGCCAGTATCTATGATCGCCTCAAAGAGGGAACTGGAGACCACACCTATCAGAACTACGTGAACATCATTGAGGACCTTGGCCTCAAGGAAGTACTTGCACGTACCGGTAGTAAAACACTCTTTATTGCCGATGACGTTGCCTTCGAAGAGTTCTATGCTGATAACACATGGGGCGTTAGCAGCTACGCAGACCTCTCTTTGGCACAGAAGAAAGTAATTCTCTACAACTCTATGCTCGACAATGCATATCTTCTCGATATGTTGTCAAGCCGTCAGGGTAACCCCCCCATCGAGGGAAGCTGCTTGCGCCGTACAACATCAGCTTCTATGATGGACACAGTGGCTTATTTCTACGAGGACGCTCCCGGCGGATTCCACCTCCCCAAACACAACGCATTCTTCGATCCCTTCCGTCCCGACAGCTTGTTCGGTAACGGTTTGCGCGTTGTAGTAGGTGCATCAGATCCCATGATGGTACACTTCCTCGGCGAGTACTTGAGCAACAACCATGTTGAAAACTCAGACTTCGACGTCTTCTTCAACAATCAGAAGGGCCGTACAGACGAGGGTAACGAGTCATTCATCTTCGACAAAGAGGTAGTTCCCAGTGGTATCGACCTTGGTGAATACTCTGATGACGACCGCACCATCATCTGTAAGAACGGTTACATGTATCGTCTGGACGGTGTGCTTGTTCCTCCCTCAGATATGGCACAGGAGCTTCGCAAACACCCCGATACACAGCTCTTCAGCCGCATGCTCGACCGTTTCGCATATCCTCTCTGGGGTGGCGACTCTAAGTCAGTGAAGACAACTGAAGGCGATTTCCTTCAGGATGCATACGACAAAGTTCTCAATCAGGACAAGAACACTCCCGACAGACAGTACGTACACACAATCAAGTACTCTACTGAGACTGAGAACGAGTTCAACGCATATACAGACTTCCAGAACAACGTTTCTGAGAAAAAGAACTTCAACGGTGTATACCTCCCCTACGACCCCGGATTCACACAGTATGCGGGTTCAAACGGCAAAGAGGCTGACATGGCAGCAATGCTCGTTCCTAACGACGAGATGATCTACCGCTTCTTCGCTCCCGAGGAGTACCAGGATGCTTCTGTTATCGCAGCCAACAACGCTCTTCCCGAGGATGAGAAACGTCCCTACGCTGTAGGTGCAGCCATCGTTGAGCGTTACGGTAAGGACGCAGTTCAGAACTTGACAGAGAGCGACTATATGTCAATCGCTGCATGTCTCGACAGCATCCCCTTGAACATCGTTCAGGCATTCATCGCCAACCTTATGAAGGCTTCGTTCCTCGGAACACTTCCCAGCAACTTCGACAAGGTTACAAACGACGCCCGCGACCCCATGGGTATCACACCTGCCGATGTTGAAGAGTGTGTAGTTGCAAACAACGGTGTTATATATATATTAAATAATGTATTCGGTCCTGCAAAATATCAGGCGGTAATGACACCTCCCCTCATCATGCAGAACATGCGTATCATGAACAAGGTTATCAACGACCTTACCTACGACGCATACCTGCTTGCTATGGACTCATACTTCAGCTTCATCGTACCCGATGACGAATACTTCATCTACTACGATCCCGTATCTTTGAGCAGTACACAGCCCCTTGCTTGGAAGTTCCGTTACGGCAAACGCACCGAGAAGGACAAGGACGACTACCTCTGGGCTGACACATACAAGTTCGACCCCGTGACATACGCATTGGGCGACTCAGTAGGTATCGCAGCCAAGAAACAGTACAAGGCCAGCGATAAGATAAAGGAGACCGAAGACATCGGTAACCGTCTGCACGACCTCATGGAGTACCTTATTATAGTAGACAACATCGAGGACGGCAACCAGTACTACTTGACAAAGGGTTACGGTACAGTAAAATGTGCAGTTAAGGGTAATGTAGCTGACAACACACTCGAGGTTAAATTCTACGGTGGTGAGCAGGTTGAGCTCGGTTCAGACTTCCCCGGTGTTGACGTTAAACAGCGCTTCACAGAGAAGAACGGTGTAACATACTGTACACACACAACCGACGCTAATACACACGGTTACAAGTCAGGTGTTGTATCACCTCCCACAAAATCAGTTAACTCATACGTTAGCAAAAACGCAAACTTCAGCGAGTTCTACAACGTATGTAACATTGTATCAGCTGACCTTCTCAAACAGGTCTTCCCCTTGGCTGATGCTACAAAGGTAGAGAAGGACTCTTTGAAGAAATACTCAATCTTCTACCAGCACAAGACAACAAAAGAGTGTGTATCTGACCTCGTAGTACCTTTCTTCAGCACATACCACTATTCAGTATACGTGCCTACAAACGAGGCTATCCAGAATGCATACGCACTTGGTCTTCCCACATACGAAGACATCGAGCTTGAGGTAGCAGCAGGCAACGAAGGCCGTGCAGCTTCTATCATCCGTATGATCAACAAGTTTGCTCGTTACCACTTCCAGGATAACGCAGTGTATGTAGATACAAAACCCTTCTCAGTAGTATCAGCAGGTGTTGCTTACGACACAGTACGTTACGAGACAGCTGCCATCGACGATGCAACAGGTCGCTTCTTCGAGACAATCATCAAGTCAGAGGCTGACGAGTTCGGTGGTCACACAATCACCATCCGTGACAACCTCGGTCGCAAGGCAAGAATCATCAACACTCCCGGTGAGGAGCACCAGTCTTGGAACATCCTTGCTCGTGACATCTATCTCAAGGGTACTGACCCCGCAAATGCTACACAGATTACAACATCATCATTTGCTGTTGTACACCAGATTGACAGCGCACTCTACAACTCAGGCGTACTCGGTTACGACGGACGTTTCCGCCGCTTCGCAGCAGACGGTGAGCTCGTAGACCAGATATTCGTAGGCGAAGAGAAGGTTCCCTATCTCATCGGTTATCGCAACAGCTTGATCTTCGACACAGCTGAAGGCGAGAAATACCAGAAGACAGGTTACATCATGAAGCCCAGCGCAAACAAAACAAAACTCTCACACGAAGAGTACGTTACCCGTACAGCTGAAGACGGCACAGAAGCTAAGATACTTATCACAGAAGATGGCTACCTCATCAACGAAGAGGCTCAGTTCATCCACTGGGATGGTCGTCCTCTTGCAGTCGACACACTCGGTTACGTAATTGGCGCCGACTCAATCGTTAAGGTTGGTCCCGACGGTCTTCCTATTAAATAAGTAAAGAGATAACAGCTATGATAAAGATAAAACATTTATTATTTCTCCTTCTCTGCTGCTGCGTAAGTACCGCATTTGCACAGAAAGGTGCGAGAATTTCCGGAAACGTCTATAGCGACTCCGAAGGTCCGCTCATCATGGTTAACGTAACCGAGCGCGACAAGAACAACCGTATTATCGAGGCTACCATGACCGATATGGAGGGTAACTTCGCCATGGTTGTAAAGAATACAAGTAACCGTCTCGAAATTTCTTATATCGGATATAAGACAGTAGTTCTCGAGATTGGTTCTCGTACAGTGTTCAATGTCAAGATGGTAGAGGACAACGTTCTCGAGGCTGTCGAGGTTACAGCAAAGCCCCGTACACAGTCTGGTGCTCTTGACATTCTCTCACGTGAGGTATCACAGGCAACCCAGAAGTTCAGCATGAGCGAAATGGAAGGTCTCTCTTTCGCATCAGTTGACGAGGCTCTTCAGGGACAGATTGCCGGTCTTGACATTACCTTCAACTCTGGTGACCTTGGTTCAGGTACAACAATGCGTCTGCGTGGTACCTCATCAATCACAGGTAATGCTCAGCCCCTTATCGTTGTAAACGACAACATCTTCGAAATGCCTACCGGCGAGAACTTCGACTTCGAGTCTGCAAACAACGAGTCATTCGCACAGTTGCTTACCGTTAACCCCGACGACATCGAGTCAATCGAGGTATTGAAGGATGCTTCTGCTTGTGCTATCTGGGGTTCACGCGGTGCTAACGGTGTCATCAAGATTAAGACAAAACGTGGTGCTCGCGGTAAGACACGCTTGCAGTACAGCTACCGTTTCAAGGACAAATGGATTCCCAACGGTCTTAGCCTTCTTAACGGTGACGACTACACTATGTTGCTCAAAGAGTCACACTTCAACCCCAAGCAGGACCCCGCAATCGGTTCAGTAGAGGAGTTGAACTACAACATCGAGCTTCCCGAAACATTCTACAACTACAGCAACAACACAGACTGGGTTGATCAGGTTTCAAAGCACGGTTACACCAACGAACACAACATCTCTCTCGTGGGTGGTGGTGAGAAAGCTACCTTCCGTATCTCAGGCGGTTACTACAACGAAACAGGTACCATTATCCGTCAGTTGCTCGACCGTTTCACCTCAACAATGGCTCTTGACTACTACGTATCAGACCGTATCAAGGTTATCTCTGACTTCTCTTTCACATACACAAATAACAGAAAGAACTACGAGTACGACTACGATGGTAACGGTAACAAGGGTATCCTTGCTTACTCACAGCTCATCATGCCTAACATGTCAGTTAACCGTTACGAGAAAGACGGTACAATGACCGACGACTACATGCAGATGATGAACAACGCCAACGCAATCTTCGATGGCAACCAGAAAAACATTAAGAACCCCATCGCAGTTGCAAAATATGCTCGCAACAACGAAGAGACATACTCTATCACACCTCAGTTGACATTGGAGTACAACCTCCTTGGCCTCGAGGATGACGAAACACAGTTGAAGTATCGTGCAATGGTTAACATGAACGCGAACACCTTCACCGAGACAAGCTATCTGCCCTCGTCACTCACCACAACACAGTGGACCAACGACCAGATCAACAAGTCATACATGAAGGACTACAAATCTTTGCAGTTCACCACACGTCACAACTTGATCTTCACACCTCACTTCAACAACGAGGACCACTTCCTTACAATGACAGCTCAGTACGAGCTCTACTCAGGAAGCAGCAGCGAGCAGCGTGAGACTACCTACGGTCTTCCCTCAGGTAACACAACTTCACCCACACTCGGTTCAAAACTCAGCGATGCAGGTACATCTACAGGTCAGTGGCGTTCAATGTCATTGGCTTACCAGAGCCACTACTCATACAAGTCAAAATACTCACTCGGTTTCACACTCCGCGCAGAGGGTAACACCAAGTTCGGTGCCGACGAGAAATGGGGCTTCTTCCCCGCAGTTTCAGGTCGTTGGAACATCAGCGACGAGGACTGGATGGAGTGGTCTAGAGATTGGCTCTCAATGTTCTCAATCCGTCCCGGTTACGGTTGGTCAGGTTCTGCACCCGGTGAGGACTACCTCATGTACTCAACCTACAACCCCGGCGGTTCATACGCAGGTATGTCTGCATTCATCCCCGGTGGTATGCGTTTGACAACACTCCGTTGGGAGCAGAAACGTGAGTTCAACATCGGTTCTGACATCGAGTTGTTCAACAGCCTCATCGTTGCTGCATTCAACTACTACGACAACAACACACGCGACCAGTTGATGAGCAACTATAAGATTCCTACTTCTACAGGTTACGAAAGCCTCCGTTACAGAAACACCGGTGAGCTTCGCAACAAGGGTTGGGAGTTGAACCTTAGCACTTCTAAGATCAAGTTGGCTAAAGACCTCGACATGAGCGTTTACTTCAACATTGGTCAGAACTTCAACTCAGTTGAGGCTATGGAGAATACAGTACTCGACGCAACTAACGGCGACTACGACTTCAAGAACGGTTCATACCTTGGACGTATTCAGGTAGGTAACCCCTTGGGTTCAATCTACGGTTTCCGTTACAAAGGTGTTTACGCATACAGCTACAAGAACTGGGAGAAGGCTAACAAGATCTCAGAGGACATGATGCGCAAGCAGGGTATCGATGTTAACGACCAGAGAGCCGTTAAGAACTTCATCGACAAGAACTATGCATCATTCTCTTGCCCCGTTGTACGTGACGCTAACGGCAATGTAGTTTACAATGCTGACGGCACACCCAAACAGATGGTTTACAACTACGATACAGAGGCAGGAACATCAGCTTACGAGTTCAAGGGTGGTGACGCTATCTACGAAGATATCAACTTCGACGGTAACATCAACGAGCTCGACCTTGTTTACCTCGGTAACTCTAACCCCAAAGCACAGGGTGGTTTCGGTATTACATTCAACTACAAACGTTTCCAGTTGAAGGCTAACTTCACATATCGTTACGACATCGACGTAATGAACCAGGCACGTATGGCAGTTGAGAACATGTATACCAACGTAAACCAGAGTATCGCAGTTAACTGGCGCTGGCGTAAAGAGGGTGACATCACTGAAATGCCCCGCGCACTTTACAACACAGGTTACAACTGGTTGGGTAGCAGCCGCTACGTAGAGGATGCTTCTTACCTGCGTCTCTCTTACTTGCAGCTCTCTTACAACTTCGACCCCGCATTCCTGAAACGTTACGGCTTGCAGACACTTCGTCTTAACGCATCAGCCGACAACCTCTGCTTCTGGTCTAAGTACACAGGTCTTGACCCTGAAATCTCAGTAGGTAGCTGGGGACGCGCCGAGGACAACTCAAAGACACCTCGTTCACGTTCATACACAATCGGTATTTCTGTAGGATTCTAAAAATAGCATAATATGAAAAAAATTAAAAATATAATAGGTTCGGCGGTAATGGCGGCAGCCCTTGGATGCTCATCAATGATGACATCATGTACGGACTTCCTCACCATCTATCCTACAAACTCCACCATCTTGGAGAACTATTGGAAAAGCGCCGAGGACGTTAACAGTATGTTGGCAGCATGCTACAAAAACATGATTGATGATAATACTGTTAAGCGTATGATGATTTGGGGTGAGTTGCGTGCCGACAACATGATCACACGTACAAGTGCCTCAACAGACTTGAGATACATCGTAGAAGCCAACCTTTTGGAGACAAACGACTACTTCCAATGGAATAAATTCTACCAGACCATCAACTACTGTAACATGCTTCTCAAGTATGCTCCCGATGTAGTTAACCAGGACCCTGACTTCATGACAGGTGACCTTGACATCGTAATGGGTGAGGCTTACGCACTCCGTGCTCTTTGCCACTTCTACCTTGTACGTTCGTTCCGCGACATCCCCTTGTCATACGAGGCACTCGACGCAGACGAGCAGTTGAAGCCCGAATATCCCCAGGTTGATCCCCTCGTGGCACTCGACAGCATCATGTCTGACTTGCAGCGTGCATCAACCCTTGTAATGCGCAGCGGTGGTTTCACCGGTCGTACAATGGTTACTACATCTGCACAGACAACAAAGGTATACGACTTTAACACATGCCGCATCACACGCAACGCTGTGAATGCAATGATGGCAGACGTAAGCTTGTGGCGTGCTGCATTCACACAGTATAAAGATAACAGCGACACTCCCTCGGCTCAGGCTATCGAGTTCTACAACGACGCTGTTACATACTGCGACGAAGTAATCAACGCAATGCACGCAGCCATCGACGAGGCTAAGGAGAAATACAGCATCACAGTAAACGACATGGGTCCCGGTACAGACAACCCCTACTACTTGACAGCTAACGAGGGTGTTAACCGTAACTCAATGATTTCTCCTGCATACAATGCTATCTTTGGTGCAACCGGCGCAGTGGTAATAGGTGGACGTTCACTTCCTACAGACGAGGTAATCTTCAAACTCGTTTACGATGGTAGCACAAACGCCAATGGTGCAGTTAAGGACTTCTACGGTTACAACAAGACATCAGGTTCATTCATGGTTCCCGGTAAGTCTGCTATCGTAGGCGACCTCTACAAATCATCTGACATCCGTCGTTACAGCTTTACATCATACCCCATTAGCGGTAGCGGTGACGACAAGGCTGAGTACACTATTGCAAAATATGCAACAAAGTCATCTACCCTCAACGGTGGTGCTAACGCAGATTGCTGGTATGGTGATATCAAATGTCCCGCAGACTGGATTATCTATCGTAAGACTGACGTTATGTTGATGAAGGCTCTTGCGCTTGCAAGCCGCAGCGAAGCTGCTGATGACCTTGCTAAGTCATTCGAGCTTGTTCAGGCAGTCAACAGACGTTCAATCATCGAGAAACGTGACTCATTGCTTCCCGAGGAGTACACAACTCAGGCATCTATGAAGGCACTTGTTTTCGACGAGCGTCTCCGCGAGCTTACATACGAAGGCAAACGTTGGTACGACCTTGTACAGAAAGCTCTCTGCGAGCGTACTACAAAGAATGTACTCGACCTTGTAATCAAGAAACTCGACAGCAATGCCGGTGCGGTACAGAGTAAGATGGCATCTATCAACTCACTCTTCTGCCCCATTCACGAGGATGAGCTTAAGTTGAACCCCGCTCTCAAGCAGAACCCTGCATTTGAAAAGAGCAGCTCTATTGAACGCAATTAAGCCTTTCTACCTCCGCCGGGTGAAAGCCCGGCGGGCAGAAAGGACTGTTACAAATAAATTTTAAACGCAAAAATTTAAAATTCATGTCATTTAATAGAAATATTTTCAAAAATATATTGGGAGCTTTCGCTGCCTTGACATTCTGTCTTTCAGGATTCGTTGCACAGAGCTGTACGGATGAAATCGACAAGTCAAGCCGATACACCTTTACCGGTGAGACTGTGGTCGATTACCTTGAGAACCGTTCCGACTCATTCTCAAACTTCCTCTACATCCTCGACAGAGCAACCATTGGCAGAAATGGTCAGGGTAACATCAAACACTTGCTCTCAACATACGGTGCATATACCTGTTTTGCTCCCATGAACGCTGCCGTAGAGCAGTACGTAAAGGAGCAGTACGAAAAATGGGTAGCCGATTGCGAAGCTCTTGCAAATGGTACAATGGATTCTGTTGACTTCCACGATACAGGTATCCACTCACCCGAGCTTACCGATCTTACCGACGAGAAATGTTCAGAGATTGCCAAGAACCACGTAATTGAGAAAGGCTATCTGACAGTTGACCTCTCTGAGGGTGCATTCCCCGAGCCCAACCTCAACGACCGTTACATCACACTCTACTGGGTGGTAACAGACTCTGTTGCAGGTACAGTACGCATCAAGCTCAACGACAGCTCATTCATCGTTAACTCCGACAATGAGGTAGAGAACGGTGTTATCCAGGTTATTGACCGCGTGCTCAGCCCCTCAAACGCACTTCTTCCCGACCTTTTGAAGACCTATCAGGATAAAGGTTTCTCACTCTTCACTGGCGCACTTTTCAAGACCGGTATCGAGTCACGCATCCGCAAGGTGAAAATCGACGACCCCAACATCGAATATGGTGCATTGAAGAACCGTGAATGGCAGGCAGACGGTGCAAAACCCGCCCTCATTCCCGAGACCCACTATGTGAAATACACAATCCTTGCAATCCCCGACATCGTCTTCAATCAGTATGGCATTTTCGAGGAGAAAGACCTCATCGACTTCGCCAACAAATGGTATGGTGACACTTACCACGAGGGTACACCCAACTACAACGACTTCACAAGCCCCGATAACCCCTTGTACCGTCTTTTGGCCTACCACGTTGTAGACCGTCAGTTGCAGTACAGCGGTGGCTTCGTAATGGACAACATCAAGGTTGGTGGCTACGATTCAGAGACAGCCGGTGGCGCTAATAAAGGTTTCGACCGCTACGAGTACTACGAAACATTGCTCGGCAACGGTAAACCCATCAAGGTCACAAAGCCCTACTCAGAATCAGCAATCCCCGAACTTACAAACCAGATTGTTGCCAACTATGCACAGGATAAGGGTGCCCGTTTCTTCAACCCCGAAATGCGTCAGCACATGAATGTACGCGTCATCCCCGTGGCAGAGTTCAAGGAGATGATGGGCTTCGAAGAGGACTTCAAGCAGGAGGCTCTTAACGGTATGATTCACCCCATCGACAAGATTCTCGTTTACAACAACGACGAGATGAAGGGTAACATCCTGAACGAGCGTATGCGTTGGAACTTCATGGCCTTCTTCCCCGAGCTTATGAACAACGGTATCCGTCAGACTCAGGGTTACGGCACAAAATGGGAATACTACCGTATCCCCGACGGTTATTGTGAGCGTATCAAGTTCAACTCTTCACAGTCAAACATGTATTACCTCTATCCTCACTGGGGTAACGGTTCATCATGGGCAGACTACCAGGGTGACGAGATTATCACAGCTGCGAACTACGACTTCGAATACCGTATCCCCCACGTGCCCGCGGGTACATACGAGCTTCGTCTCGGTACATGTCTTTGCGACACCCGTGGTGTGGCTCAGGCATACGTAGACGGCAAGGTTGCAGGTATTCCCGTTGACCTCCGCACAGAGAGCGGTAGTGTGCTTGTTGCACAGCGCTTCGCTTTTGTGAAAGACTCTGAAATCATAAAAGCAGAGGGCGAAGAGGCAGTAGAGGAGGACGACAAGGCGCGTCGTGCCCGTGGCTTCATGAAGGGACCGGCCTCATGGTTCGTAAGTGACGGCTCTTTGCGCGATGGTTTAAACTCGGCACGTATCATTCTCGGTACATTCCAGCTCACAGAAGGCGACCACTGGATTCGCTTCAAGAGTGTGATGGAGAACCCCGCAGCCGAGTTCATGCACAACTACTTTGAGATTGTACCCCGTGGTATAATCACTGACCCCGCTAAACCCGAGGACAAATACTAATAGCCTGAACTCATTATGTCATACAGAAATAACATATTAGGAAGAATCGTTGACAAAGCCCTTAAAGTTTTGTCCCTATGCGTCGTGCTTGGCGCTACCGGTTGTTCTGAAGACATAGATGAATCAAACCGCTACACTTTCACCGGTGAAACAGTTGTCGATTACCTCGAGAACCGTTCCGATATCTACAGCAGCTTTATTTACATATTGGATAAGGCTACGGTAGGTAAGGGCGGCAACGTGCGACACCTGCTTTCAACATACGGCACATATACCTGTTTCGCTCCTACAAACGATGCGATAGAGCGTTTCCTCATCGAACAGGACTCAATCTATTGGGACCAGGTAGAAAAATTGGCCAATGGTGAGATTACCGAGAAAGATTTTCGTGACACGGGCGTTCATTCTCCCTACCTCGACTCTCTTTCAGTGGAAAAATGTACCGAAATAGCGAAGAATCACCTCTTGGAAAAGGGCTACCTGACGGTAGACCTTTCCGAGGGTGCATTCCCCAGCCCCAATATGAACGACCGCTTCATCACAATCGTGTGGACAGTTGACGAGGAGACCTCAATGGTCTATCCCCTGTTGAACAGCAACTCACGAATCATCGAGAGCGACATGGAGGTTGAGAACGGAGTTATACACACACTCGATGCTGTGCTTAACCCCTCTACAGCTCTTCTCCCCGACCTCGTAGATTCTCAGAGAGAGTATTTCGCCATCTGGGCACAGCTTCTCAGAATGACTATGCTCGACTCAGTGATGCGTCACACAGAGGATCTCACCTACACACGCGGCGGCGAATCATATAGTTCTGCTTACGTAAACGCAAACTATCCCGGTTCTACATTCTTCCCCTCGGCAAAGAAATATAAATACAGTATATTCCTTGAGCCCGACTCGGTATTCAAAGTGAACGGAATAGAGACTGTCGACCAGTTACGTGAATATTGCGAACAGTGGTACGGAACAGAGGACCGCGAAGATCCTTCAAGTCCCCGCAACGCACTCTACAAGTTCGTGGCATATCACATACTCGACCGTCAGTTGCTCTATGCGAGCGGTACAGGCCCCGGCGGCTTCATAATGGAAAACTACTCCGACAACTATAACTCGGAGGCTATGATGTACGGCGCTCAGTTCGACCGTTACGACTACTTCGAAACAAAGCTCCCCTACACACTTATCAAGGTGACACGTCCCTTGACAAGCGAAGTGTATGGACAGGAGGTTGTAATAAACTATGCACAGAATGGTGGAAAAACATTCAAAAACGAAGGAATGCGCAACCACCTGAATGTCATTGTTCTTCCTCCTAGCAAGGCTACGGCATACATGCCCAACCTCAAGGACGATGCGCTTAACGGCCGCATCCACATCATCGACCGTCTGCTCATCTACAACGAGGACGAAATGGTAGGTAATGTTTTGCGCGAGCGTATGCGTTGGGACTTTGCATCGTGGTTCCCCGAAATGACCAACAACAACGTACGTTGGGCTACCCGTTCAAGCAAAGCGAAAGTATTCTTCATACCTGACGGATATTGCAGTCGCATCAAGATGAACTCTGAAGTCAGCGAGCTCTACTACCTTTGTGGTACCAGTGGCTGGAACAACTATCAGGGTGACGAGCTTCTCTCGTCTAACCTCTTCGACTTCGAGTACCGTATGCCTTACGTGCCCGCAGGTACATACGAGCTTCGTGTAGGATATGCACGTTACCCCAACCGTAGCGTTGTACAGTTCTACATCGACGGCAAACCTACAGGAATCCCTGTAGACCTCCGCAGAAATGACCTTACCGAGCAGTTCATCGGTTTCGTCAAAGACTCGGAACTTGCCGACGAACTGGAGATAGCCGAAAACGACAAGGAGATGCACAACCGTAACTGGATGAAAGCACCTGCCTCGTTTATGGTTGAGAATGGTAAAGACACACGCGAGACAAGCTATCCCATGCGATATGTGCTCGGTATGTTCTACCTTTCAGAGGGTGACCATTGGTTCCGTATGAAAAACGTACGCGAGGACCAGGCTACCGATTCACAAGGACATCACGACTACTTCGAGATTGTTCCCAAGGCAATCGTAACCGACCCCTCACAACCCGAAGACCGCTATTGATTAAATAGAAATAAATTTAATAATAAACAATATGAACAGAAAATTTAAAAATGGAATGTTAATGGCAGTTGCCTTCCTGAGTGCAATGTTCGTAGGAACATCATGTACCGAGGAGTGGGACGACCATTACAGCGACAACGGCGCAAACACCAAGAATGGTACAATTCTTGAGTACATCAAGACAGACGCCAGCTTGTCAGATTTTTACGAAGTAGTAGATGCTCTCGGTTGTGCCGACTCTCTGCTCAACCAGTCGCGCGCCTACACTCTGTGGGCACCTGTTAACGGTTCTTTCAACAAACAGGAACTGATGGATAACATTGAGAATGGTAAACGCGAATGGGTTCTTCAGCGCTTCGTTAAGTCACACATGGCTGACTATCTGAAGCCTGCTTCAGAAGCAATGGATGAGAACAACTTCATCCTCCTTCTCAACGAAAAGATGGTTGTCTTTGCAGGTGACTATGAGAATGGTTATACATTTGATAACCTTGAGGTAGTTCCCGAAAACTACAACATCCGTGTATCAAACGGTTTGATTCACAAAATCAGTGGTTCAGTAAGCTACGCTCTCAACCTTTGGGAGTACCTCGAAATCGCCGAGAACGTTGACTCAGTAGCAGAATTCCTCTACTCATTCAACGTAATGGAGTTCGACGAGTTCTCAAGTATCCAGGGTCCCACCATCAAGGGTCAGCAGACTTACCTCGATTCACAGTTCACAAACTCTAACATCTGGTTCTACACAGGCGGCGACAAATATACTGCTGGTCTTGGCCGAATCACAGCTGAGGACTCAACATTCTATATGTTCGTTCCCACCAACGATGTTTGGACAGAGATGGTACCCCAGATCGAGAAACTCTTCAACTACTATGCCGATTCAAAGGCTGATGCATCTGTTCTTGCCGAGAACGATTCACTCCGCAAGTACTATGCTCGCAGAATGTTGTTGAACCACATGGTATTCAGCCCCAAAGATCAGCCCGCTATCTCATCAGACTCTAACGGTAACCTCGACGAGGATGGTGACGGCCAGCGCGACTCATTGATTTCAACATACTCTGCATATAATGGCAAACGCCGTATGTTTGCAATGGCAGACCTTATGGATGGTGCTGACGAAGGTGTTGAGTGTTCAAACGGTATCTTCTACACAAAGAGCAAATTCAACTTCTCACCCTTCTATCTCTGGCACGATACCATCAAGGTAGAGGCTGAGCGAGTAGACTACCAGGGCGAGACAAGAGCTAACTCAAAGGTTAAGTTCGTTGAGTCAGGTGAGGCTTATACACGTTACGTAGCCAAGAGCAACGTATCACCCGAGGTTCCCGAAGGTGACAAACGTAACCTTACTTACGTAGAGGCTGTAGGTAGCTCATCAGGTGCTAAACCTTCACTCCTTTGGACAATCCCCGAGGTACTTTCAGGCAGCTACTATGTAGGTGCGGTAATTGTACCCGAATTCTATGACAACCCCGATAGCCTTTCAGCAGAGAAACTCGCTGAGTATCTCCCCAGCAAGGTTGTCATCACAGTACAGGCTAACACCGGTTCAGGTGCTCCCAAGAACCTTGAGAAATCAGTTGACTTGTTCAACGACCCCACTCGCATCGATACACTTTGGGTTGCTGACAAAACAGGTGAGCGCATCAAAGTTAACTTCCCCTACAGCGAGTTCGGTATCGACAAACTGAAAACCAACGTTACAGTTAAGGTTGCTTCAAACGTAGGCCGTCAGGAGAAGAATTACAACAAGAAGTTCCGCGTAGACTTCGTAATTCTTGAACCCGTAGAGGCAGACGGAGAATAATCCCTGAGTATGAAAAATAATAAATCAATTATGTATATGCGACAAATTATGCAAGCAATGGTGGCATTGGCAGTGCTTATGTCATCTACCGTTACTGTTTCCGCTATGGTCTCAGGCGGTTATGAAGCGAACGATACCGTTTCGGCGAAAGCCGAAAAGGCTTCTGAGATAGTCGTGGCACGCACAATCACCGGTGTCGTTTATGACGCGGCTACCAAAGAGCCTATCCCCGGTGTTCGCGTTCAGGCAACAGGATACGAAAATGTTACCGCAATGACCAACGCAGAGGGTGCTTATAAATTGGGTATCCCCTCATACGTTACATTGCTCAACTTCTCTACCCCCGGTTATGCATTCGTTCAGCGTCCCGTACGCAACGAGGAGGTAGTTGACGTGTACCTCTACACAGATAACTTCAGCACAAAGTACAACGAGGATATTGCTATCACAGCAACCAACACAACTAAAATCGGTGTTGGTCCCGCTATCACAGTAGACGCTGAGATTGCAAACAACCTTGGTGCTGACGTACGTACAATCACACGTTCGGCAACTCCCGGTATCGGTGCTGCAATGTTCATCCGTGGTATCAACTCACTCAACGCCAACACACAGCCCTTGGTTGTTGTTGACGGAGTAATCTACGACTTGCAGGAGGATGCAGGCGCACTTCACTTGGGTGCATACAACAACATCCTTTCAGCTATCGACATCGAGGATATCGAAGATGTACAGGTTCTCAAGAATGCAACAGCACTCTATGGTTCACGTGCAGCAAACGGTGTGCTCCTTATCTCTACAAAACGTGGTAAGAGCATGGCTACACGTATTACTGCAAACATCTACGGTGGTGTGACACTTACACCCAACCTCCCCGAAATGATGGGTGCAGAGCAGTATCGTACATACGCCAACGAGTTGGTAGGTACTCTCGACAGCGACAGAATGTTCAAACACTCTTTCCTCCAGAGCAACCCCGACTATCCTTACTACAACATGTACCACAACGAAACCGATTGGGCAGACTATGTATACCGTGAGGCATTTACACAGAACTACAAAATCGGCGTAGAGGGTGGTGATGAGATTGCTATGTACAACTTCTCACTCGGTTACACTGGTTCACAGAGCACATACGAGGCTAACGACTTCAACCGTTTGAACATCCGCTTCAACACTGACATCGAACTTGCCAAGAACTTCAAGACACGTTTCGACATCGGTTACAGCCGTGTTCAGCGTGCGTTGCTCGACGATGGTGCCCCCGAAGAGTATGAGTCAGCTCCTATCTCTTCTATCGGCTTCCTCTCAAGAATCAAGGCTCCTTTCCTCAGCCCCTATAAGTTCTCTATGGAGACAGGTCAGAGCCAGATTACTTCAATCTTCGATTCATCAGATACATTTGTTTACGACGTATTGTCAAAGGCAGGTGCACCTGAGGCTCGCAGAAGCTCATACTACAACCCCGTTACAATCATCAAGGCTGGTGACGGTGAGAACAAGAACTTCCAGGAGTACACACAGTTCACATTGACAGTAGCTCCCGAGTTCACACTTGGCAACTTCAAGATTACTGAGCTCTTCAACTACTCACTCCACCGCATGAGCGAGAAATATTACCTCCCCTATGGCGCTTCTCCCGCTGATACACAGTATCACTTCTATCGCGAGAACTACGGTAGCGTAGGTAACAAGCTTGCTTCATACTTCGGTAAAGAGGCTTCTATCACCAGCGATACACGTGTATCTTGGAAGAAGGCATTCGGCGCTCACCAGTTCAACGTGTTCGGCGGATTCCGTTACACTAACTTCCAGATGGACGGTAACTACCTTTCAGCTGTGAACTCAGGTAACGACAACTCTACCAACATCGATAAGAGCCAGAACAACCTTACCGACAATGGTGACAACAACCAGTGGAAGAACATGGCATGGTACTTGAACGCAGACTACAGCCTCTTCACACGTTACTTCTTGCAGGGAACCGTTTCTATGGAGTCTTCTTCACGCTTCGGTATGGAGGCTGACGGCGGTGTTGACTTTGCAGGTGTTAACTGGGCAGTATTCCCCTCAGTACAGGCAGGTTGGTTGCTCTCTTCTGAGTCATGGTTCAATGTTCCCGGCATCAACTCACTGAAGTTGCGTGCAGGTTACGACATGGCAGGTAACGACGCTATCAACTTCTACGCTGCACGCAGCTACCTCGAGGCTATCAAGTATGCCGACAGCCAGATGGGTGTTCAGCTCGGTAACGTTAAGAACGACGGTGTTAAATGGGAGACAACAAGCCGTGTAAACGTAGGTGTTGACGCTCTTCTCTTCAACGACCGTGTAGCAGTTTCTTTCGACTGGTACAAAGCTCAGACAAAAGACCTTCTCGTTGCAAAGAAATTCCAGTACGTAACAGGTATGGGTACATACTGGAGCAATGGTGGCGAAATGGAGAATACAGGTTTCGAGGCATCAATCAATGCTAAGGTTATCAACAGCAAGAACTTCACTTGGGAACTTGGCGCTTCTGCAGGTCACTACAAGAACGAGGTAACTGCTCTTGACGAGACACTCGACCCCGTAAGCGTTTACGGTGGTGAGGTTATCACACGCGTAGGCGATGCAGTAGGTTCATTCTACGGCTACAAGACTGACGGTGTTATCGCATCTGCAAAAGAGGCTCAGGAACTTGGTCTCTACCAGAGAGATGCAGCAGGTAACAAGTCATACTTCAAGGCAGGTGACGTGAAATTCGTTGACATGACAGGTGATGGCGAAATCAACTCAGCCGACAAGGTTGTTCTTGGTGATGCACATCCCGACCTCTATGGTAACATCTTCTCTAAGATGAACTACAAGAACTGGCAGTTGGATATCCTCTTCAACTACTCATTGGGTAACGACGCATACAACTACTACCGTCAGCAGCTTGAGGGTGGCAGCAACTTCTTCAACCAGACTAAGGCGGTGTTGAACCGTTGGTCTTACGATGGTCAGGAGACAAACATGCCTCGCGTAGCTTACGGCGACCCCATGGGCAACAGCCGCTTCTCTGACCGTTGGATTGAGGACGCTTCTTACCTCCGTCTCAAGAAGGTACAGCTCTCTTACAACTTGCCTCTTGCATTGACATGGATTCAGGGTGTTACCGTTTGGGGTGCAGCTGAGAACCTTCTCACTTTCACCAAATACTTGGGTAGCGATCCCGAATTCTCGGTTAGCAACAACGTATTGTACCAAGGTGTAGATGCAGGTCTGCTTCCCCAGAGCCGCAGCTTCCACTTGGGTGTTAAGATTAACCTCTCATGTAACAATAACCTAAGTAATACAATGAATTTCCTCCGGCCTTTGCCGGTCGGTAAAGGCCGGAGGGGTTCATAAAACTTGGAAAACATAAATTTCTAAAATGATGAAAAAGAATTTTATTTATAGTCTTTGCATATTACTCTGCGGCGCCCTCTTCATGAGCTCGTGCGAGGATATGCTTGAAGTTGAGTCAGACCGTGTCGACTACGACATGACCGATTTGACACTTAACGACACAGTTTACTCTGTACTGGGTATTCTGAAAAGTGTTCAGCAGGTAGCCGACCGTCAGGTATTGTTCGGTGAGTTGCGTGGCGACCTCATGGTGGTTAATGAAAAGAGTGCTACAACAGAGATTCAGGAGCTCGCTCGTTTTGCAGTAGATGCAAACTCAGAGAACAAATATCTCGATGTTAAGGATTACTACTCAATCATCAACAACTGTAACGTTT
>JAEIGA010000435.1_pt1 | contig 60908 bp, 51 predicted proteins | sample 9270691 | NCBI WGS metagenome assembly JAEIGA01 (sample SAMN17057246, study PRJNA624740) | gut metagenome | biome: biome; isolation source: fecal sample | host: Bos grunniens | place: China: Xizang | collected 2019 | reverse complement strand
TTATAATAACTTATCTAAAAGTAAATCGGGAATCTCATGTAGCGTTATGTACACTACGATTCCCGATTTCCTTTTATCTAAATTATTCTAATTTATTTTACGCACTAATCACGGGGTATGGCGATGCGGGAATCTTATGTAGCGTTTGTGCACTACGATTCCCGATTTCCTTTTATCTAAATTATTCTATTTAATTTCCGCACTAATCACGGTTTGTTATTTTTTTGTCTTTTTTGTTGGTTTGGTTTTAAATTGTATGTCGCGTAGTTTGCGATATTCACCATTTAATTTATACAGTTCCGAATCGGTGCCTGTTTCAACAATTTTGCCGTTTTTAATTACGCATATCATATCTGCATCCAAAATTGTCGACAGACGGTGCGCAATCACAAATGTTGTGCGGCCACGCATCAGTTTGTTCAATGTGGACTGAATTATCTTTTCGCTGTGTGTGTCCAGCGCAGATGTCGCTTCGTCCAATAACAGAATAGGGGCGTCTTTTAATATTGCGCGTGCAATGGCGATTCGCTGTTTTTGACCGCCTGATAATAACGCGCCGCCTTCGCCAACGATTGTGTCGTATCCGTTTGGAAATTCGTTGATGAATTCATCTGCGTTTGCAGCCTGTGCCGCCGCTATAACCATTTCGTCTGTGGCGTTTGGACATCCGTATTTTATGTTGTCTGCGATTGTGCCATTGAACAAAAATACAGATTGAGAAACATCCGCGATATTATCACGCAGGGATTTTAGCGTGTATTTTTTTATATCTGTTTTGTTGATAGTAATTTTACCTGTCTGGGGGTCGTAAAAACGCATCAACAGGTTGAATAATGTTGTTTTGCCGCCACCAGATGGACCAACCAAGGCACAAACGCGGCCTGATGGAACGGTCAGGTTGATGTTTTTTAACACAGGGTCGTTTTCGTTATATTCAAATGATACATTGTTAAATGATACAGACAGTTTTTTTGACTTGATATCTTTGGCGCCGGGCAGGTCAATAATGTCTGGTTTTGTGTCTAGAAAATCAAACAATATTTCGGCCGCCAACAATCCGTGCTGAATCGTATCGCCTGTGCTGGTGATGCTTTTTGCGGGTTTGTATGCCGCGGTCAGTGCTAATAAAAACGCTGTAAAGTCACCGGTTGTAATTGTGCCGTCTGCGATAAAGTGTGCGCCCATAATCATTGCAATGCACAGGCCGATTGAAATCATAAATTCCATCAATGGGGAACGCAGGGCGTTTACCTGGGTGCTTTTATATGCATTATTAATCGAATCGTCCATCACACGTGCGAAATTTTTTTGTTCTCGCTCTTGGGCGCTGAATGCCTGAACTGTTTTAATGCCTTGCAGTGTTTGGTTGATTTGTTGTGTGACATTGTTTGCAATACCAAATGATTGACGCGATAATTTACGGCGTTTGCGCATAATCAATACCATTGGAATCACAATCGCGGGGGTTAAAAACAGCAATACCAGGCACATTTGTGGTGCGTAATATACCATCAGTGCCAATGTCATTGCCAATGTTGCAACGTTTTGTACAACTTTGATGATGTTATTAGTGACTAAATTTAATACAGCGGTTGATTGAACGGTAAAGTAATTTAGGCTTTTGCCAATACCGTCACCATAAAAACGCGATATGTTCATTTGGGTCAGATGAGAAAAAATCTTGTTTTGCAGGCGTGCGCTGGCAAGTAATCCGCCTTTGGACATAATTAGTGCCTTGGCATATGTGAATACGCCTTTGGCGCCAAATGCCATGATAACTTGAATCCCCAGCCAGTATATAGCGGTCATACTTTTTCCAATAAAAGCCTTGTCCACAACCTGTTGAACCAGGGTGATGGTATATGCCTCGGCCCCAGCGGCCAGAACTGTAAATATTATGCCGAATGCCAGCCATTTCCAAAAAGGTTTGCCAACTTCGCGCCATACGCGCCCATATAATGACCATTTCACACGTTTGTTATTCTGGTCGCCCTTGATAAAGGATTTAATTTTACTTGCCATACGGGTATTATAAAATTTGATAAACAAAATGTCTATGGGTTTTGTTTATTTTTGTTTGTGAAATATGTCTTTGAAATACATGCGTAGTTTGTCTTTGAAGCTTTGAGATGTAGTGTGTTCTGGGTGTGTGCGCGGTGTCAAATCAAATAATTTGGTTATGACAAATTGACCAAAGTTTTCACGTTGTTCATCGGTCATCTTTTTAACATCAATATCTTTGTGCAGGTGTAATATTTCTTTGATTGGCTTTTCTGGCAGGCTTTCTGAGATTTGTTTGTGTGTTTCTTGCAGGTATTCTGGACACTGTGTAATGTTTGCAAATTTCCCGTTTGATAAAACAAAGATCGGTATATATGGTTTTTTGCCAGAATTGTCGACAACGATTGCGGATTGTCCAGATAACAAGGTGTCAGCTAATGAGTCTAGATGTTCTTTGTATCTGCGAACAATAAGCCCCGGCAGTACATTGTGCCCACCTTTTTGAACACGTTGTTGAACACGTGCAATGCTGATTTCTTGGTGTAATACACATATGTGTATGGCGCAAATATTATAGTTGTTTTGTTGTGCAATGGTCTGCAATTTTTTACCAAAACTAACCGTTTCATATATTATGTTTTTTTTGTTTGAAATTGCAGCGTTCATTTTGTTGCGGATGTTTTTAACCGCAAGTACAGATAGTTGTTTGTTAAGCTGTGTTGTTTGGTTTTTTGCTGTATTGGTAATAATTGTTTTTTGTATTTCTAAATTATGAATCAGTTTTTTATAATTTATGTACCAATTATTATTTTCTGCTTTTGTATTTATACGGTCGTGAATTGTTCTGCCGCCAAGTTTTCTTGCCAGGTCTTTTTTAGAGTTCAGGTTTTCTTTCAGGTGTTCCCAGCCTGTTGGAATGTGTGTAAATATTATGTATTGTTCGTGCCAGTAATCTTTGTTTTCCGATGGTTGATTTATTCGTTCGTTCAGATTGCCGGCAATTTGTTCCATTTGCTTTTTAAATGTTGTTGCGGCACTTGTGCTGGCGATGTTTATCTGCTTTTCCATATTTGTTGCAATTTGTTCGTATTGCGCAGAATATTCTGGTATGGCACGCAGTTTCGCAAATTCGTCGTCGTAATTTAAAAATACTGCGTCTGATAAAAAAGGGTTGTTCGACAGCACATATTTATGAAATGTGCTTTTCCCTGCGCCATTTGGACCAGAAATTGTGATAAAATATTTTTGTTGTTTGCTCATTTGTTGTGTTGTATTATAGACAACCTGTTCGATTTGTCAATGTTTTGTGTTCGTTTTTTGTGGTTTATTTTTTTCTGTTGACATTTGTTTATAAAATGTATAAAATCAGTTCGCTTTTAGTAATAAAAGTGCAAAGTTTTGGGGTTGTAGCTCAGTTGGTAGAGCACCTGCTTTGCAAGCAGGGGGTCGTCAGTTCGAGCCTGATCAGCTCCACCAAAACAAAAAGCGAAGGGGGATGAAAATCCCCTTTCTAAATAGATTAAATACAAGTTCGCCAAAAAGGGGGTGAATATATATGGTAAAAGTTTTGGTTCGCGATAATAACGTAGAACAGGCTTTGCGTGTTGCAAAACGCAAATCACAAAAAGAAGGTCTGTACCGCGAAATGAAAGAACGTCAGCGTTTTGAAAAACCAACTACTAAACGCAAACGTTTGAAAGAAGAAGCCGTTCGTAACGAAAAGAAACGTCAATCTAAACAACGTATGGTTTTCGGTTTCTAATTCGAAATTTAATGCCCCGATTGGGGCATTTTTAAAGGAAAAACAGATGCAAGATTTTAATCTGCATACGCACACAATTGAATTTGATGGAAAAAATACTGCTGCTGAAATGGTGGATGTGGCTGTGGCGTGTGGTATAAAAACAGTCGGTTTTTCTAATCATTTTATTGTACATAAAAATATTGCTGGGGCTAATTTTTATTCTTATGCGGTTTTGGGTGGCTATAAAAATATATACAGTGATAATTTTGATGAAACTATTTTAATGTTCAAAAAACATTACCAAAACTTGGAACAGGTTGCCGCACAGAAAAAAGTTGAAATCTTGCGCGGGATGGAGGTCGATTACTTTCCAAATGTGCATTGGGTGCGCGGTTTTGAAAATGCAATGCGGGTTTTAAAACCTGATTATTTAATTGGGGCATGTCACTTGTTTGAATTTGATGGACGTTTGTGTAATATTCACGATATAAAGATGGCTGATGTAGATACACAGGATAAAATGTTGACTGTGTATTGGCGGAAAATTCAAGAGATGGCAAAGTCTGGGATGTTTACATTTTTGGCGCATATTGATTTGCCGCGGCGTTTAAATCTGGGGTTGGATGATAAGTGGATTGATATAGAGCAACAGGCTGTTGATGTGGTTGCAAAAAATAAAATTCCCGTGGAAATCAATACTGCGCTGTATAAACATTGTGGGCAACCGCACCCAACAAATCGTATTATGAAAATGTGCGCAGATGCAAATGTGTCAATGTTTTTATCTGATGATTCTCATCATATTAGTCAGGTCGCCAGAAATTTTGAAGATGCGAAAAAATATGCAGATGATTTTGGGGTTCGATTAATTGGCTTGGATAAAATTATTTAATCGTGTGCGCGTGGGTGCGCGTTTGTATAAATATTTGATATTTCCGCCATATTTACTTTTGTATACAGCTGGGTTGTGGACAATGACGAATGTCCCAACAGTTCTTGCAGGCTGCGTAAATCTGCGCCACCGGCAAGCAGTGCGGTTGCAAATGTGTGGCGCAATGCGTGTGGGGTGACATAATCCGGCAGTTGCAGGTAATGACGCAGGTTTTCAACAACCTTTTGTGCCATGCGTGGTGTCATTGGCAGACCGCGTATGCTGCGAAATAATTCGTCATTTTTGTCATTGCCAAATGGGCGCGCGCGAACATATTTTGTAATTGCGTCCCATACAACCGGCAGAACAGGTACCAGTCGTTCTTTGTTGCCTTTGCCGGTAATGCGCAGGACATCAGGTTGGCCGGATACATCGCTGTTGCGCAGGGATAAAGCTTCGGATATGCGCAGCCCGCAACCAAACAGTAATACCACCAACGCCCAATCACGTGCGGCAATCCATGGTTCGTTCGCGTCGATATTGCGTATTGCGCCGTGCATATTTTCAACATCAATTGGATCGATTGCTTTGGAAAGTTTTCGTGGGACTTTGGGTGATGAAATCAGACCAATTGCGTCGTTTTCAATGCCGTATTTTCGGGCTAAAAATCTATAAAATCCGCGTAAAGATGACAGTGCGCGTGCGGTTGATTTGTGTGCCAGACCGCGTTTTTGTCTGTCTGCCAGATATGAACGAAAACACAGTGTGTCGGGGCGGGACAGGTCGCGTGGGAATGGTGGCGCGCCGTTAAATTTTTCATAAAATTTTAAAAAGTCGCGGATGTCTGTTTCGTACGCCAATGCTGTATAAGACGAAAAGTTTTTTGTCTTTGTCAGGTATTCAATAAAATCGTTTATGGCGTCTTGCAATGTTTGTCCTTTATTTTATTTTGAATACCGTTGAAACGGATACCGATACATCAGAAACGCGTGATACGATTGTGCCGACTGCTGAAATTTATCCCAACATTGCCTTTTTGACGCGCGCCAATGTTTCGATGGCGACAGGGCGTGCATGTTTGGCGCCTGTATCTAAAATGCGTTCGATTTCGTTCGGGTTTGCCATCAAACGTTCGTATTCAGTACGTGGTTCAGATAATACAGAATTTACGCGTTCAAACAATATTGTTTTTGCGGTGCCGTATCCCATACCACCACGACGGAACATTTCTGCAAATTCAGCGATTTCAGATTCTGTTGCGAAATGTTTGTACAGATGAAAGATTGTTGATTCATCCGGATTTTTAGATTCTTCGGGTGTTTTGGAATCTGTAATAATACGCATAATCTTCTTTTTTAATTCTTTTTCTGGTGCCATTAATGGGATGGTGTTGTCGTAAGATTTGCTCATTTTCCGGCCGTCCAGCCCAGGAATGATACCTGTGTCGCGACCAATAACCGGTGTTGGCAATTTAAATGTTTCACCGTATGTTTTGTTGAAATAGCCTGCGATGTCGCGCGCAAATTCAACATGTTGTTTTTGATCGGCGCCAACAGGTACGATGTCAGAATTGTACAGCAATATGTCAGCCGACATCAAAATAGGGTATGTGTATAAGCCCATGTTGATTCCGGCATCAACATCATCGTTGTTCGCAATGTTTTTGTCCATTGCAGCCTTGTACGAATGGGCGCGGTTCATCAGGCCCTTTGGGGTCACATTCATCAGCAATGTGTTTAGCTGGTATATTTCGTCAATGTCTGATTGGCGGAACAGTATTGCATTGTCCATATTTAAGCCCAATGAAATTAACAAGGCGGCCGCCTGATAAGTATGTTCACGAATTGTTTTTGCATCGTGTATTAAATTCAAAGCGTGTAAATCTGCAATAAATACAAATGTTTTGTGTGTTTTTGAATATTCTATGGCTGGTTCCAGCGCGGCAATATAATTCCCGATATGTGGTGTTCCTGTGGGTTTTATCCCGGTTAAAACGATTTTATCTGTATTTGACATAATAATTACCTTTTCTTGATATTTGATTTTAATGTTTTTATGCTAAAAATGAAAGCCCAAAATAAAGCAGGGCGGCAAAAATATTCAGGCGGCAATGCGCCAACATTTATTCCCAGAAAAGATAAATTTATTTTTTAACATAAGTTTATTATAATAAAATTTGTCGAAAAAAGCAAGAAAAATCCCCAACTTGGGGGATTTTTATTTCAGATCAAATTTATATGTTGCGCCAAAATAGAATTCTGTGCCAGATACATCAGTTGTTGCGATTTCTGTTCCGTTTTTGCTGTGTTCTATTTCGCCATAGTATTGGTATTTTAAGCCCATATTAAAATCGATGCGTTCGTTCAGCGCAAAGTTTATGCCAATCATCGCCTGATAGGACAGGTCAAATGTTGAATCTGATATATGATTGGCTGGTGTTTTTATGTCGCCCCAAATGCCTGCAAAGCCAATGCCAATGCCAGCGTATGGAGAGATTGCTCCCTCCAGTTCCTGGGTCAGGTACATATTGAACATATTTGCCCAGATGTCATAATCGTATTTTGTGCCGTATTTTCGTTGCTCTGCGCCGGTATAGGCTGTTTCGAATTCTATTACAACATGTTCGCTTAATTTATTCCCTACGATCGCGCCCAGACCAAAATTGTCGCGGCGTATGGTTGTGTCGCTGCCGCCGTGTATGTCGTATGTAAATGCAATGTTTTCGTTTTTATGAATGCGAAGTCCAATATAATTGTCGCGCCAACCGTCTGCCAAAGCTGCGGAAGAGGTTAGGACCAGAAACGCAAATGCTAAAAATTTTTTCATGATTTTTTTCCTTTCGTTATGTGCTTATGGTTGTAGATTTTGCTAAAAAACGCAAGCGGTTTATGATAAAATGCATTGGACAAGGGGAAAATATGCGTACGCGCAACAATCAAAGAAATTTGCCAGAAAAACAACAGCGATCATGGAAATGGCGACTGATGGCGTACGTGATAAACGCTGTGTTGTTGTTGGGGGTTGCTGTTGCGGGATATGTGACATATGTCTATATGCGTATGCCATCATTGGATGCGATTTTGCACGAAACAAGATCTGCTGCGGTTGTCTTTTTGGATAAAGATGGCGCGGAAATACGCAGTGCAAATCGTATAATGGGTACGCCTGTGTCTGTTGAAACGCTGCCACCACATGTTTGGCAGGCGATTGTTGCGATTGAAGACAAGCGATTTTTTGAACACGGTCCAATTGATTTGCGTGGAATAACTCGCGCAGTGTTTTCTAATTTGATGTCAGGGCGAATTGCTGCAGGTGGGTCAACGATAACCCAGCAGACTGCAAAAAATGTCTTTTTGTCGCGTGAAAAAAAGATTTCCAGAAAAGTTCAAGAACTGATTTTGTCTTATTGGTTGGAAAACAGATTTACAAAAAATCAGGTTCTGGATTTGTACATGAACAGGGTGTCTTTGGTTGGGGGGATGCGTGGAATTGATGCGGCGGCGCGGGTAATGTTTCAGGTGCCGGCAGCAAAATTATCAATTGGTCAGGCGGCGCAAATCGCTGCGATGTTAAAGGCGCCAACGACATACAGTCCGTTGCACAGACCAGAAAAAAATATTGCGCGTGCGCGTGTGGTGTTAACCGAAATGGTGCGTCAAGGCTATATAACAATAAATCAAGCACGTGCAGCAGCACAAAGTTTGGGGGGCGCGGTACCTGCGGCGGATACAAATCTGTACAGATATTGGACTGATTTTGTTATGGATGAATTGCGGTCCAGAATTGGTGAATTTGATTCTGATATGTTTGTGTATACCACTATGGATACGGATTTGCAGGGGCGTGTTGCCGCGGTCGTTTCAGATAAAGTTGGTGATTATCAGGGGGCGGTTATCGCGATGCAGCCTGATGGTGCGTTGCGCGCAATGAGTGGCGGTCGTGATTACCAGTCCAGTCAATTTAATCGTGCTACTTCGCCGCGTCAGCCGGGCAGTAGTTTTAAGCCTGTGGTTTATCTGGTGGCATTGGAAAATGGTTTGAACCCTGATTCTTATGTTAATGATTCGCCGTTTGCAGTTGGGGATTATAATCCAAAAAACTATAACGAAAAATATTATGGTGATATTACATTGGCAACCGCGTTTGCAAAAAGTGTAAATTCTGTGCCATTAAAATTGACCAAGGAATATGGTATTGATTCTGTGTTGTCAATGGCAGGGCGTTTGGGGGTTGGAACAAAATTGCGTCGCGAATATTCGACTGTGTTGGGTGCGTCTGAAATGAGTTTGCTGGATTTAACGAATATTTATGCTGTTATCTGGAATAATGGCTTTTCTGTGCGACCTTATTCAATTACCAAGGTGACCGATGCGCGCGGTAATATTATATATGAACGAAACCCATCTGAACCAATTCAGGTTTTGCAACCGCAGACTGTTGAATATATGTCCGAATTATTGGCAGATGTTGTTGCGGTCAGTGGCACAGGTGGCCGCGCCAGAGCGTCCGGGGTTTTGGGTGGAAAAACAGGAACCAGTAATGGAAATCGTGATGCGTGGTTTGTTGGTGGGACATCAGATATTGTTGTTGGGGTATGGGTTGGAAAAGACGATTTTACGCCGATGGATTCAAAAATAACGGGCGGAACGATACCGGCGGAAATTTTTAAGGAAATTATTCAAAACAAATAAAAAAATGCCCCAAAGATTTAATCTCTGGGGCTTTCTTATCAGAATTACATAACAAAATCTTCGCCCAGGTAAACTTTTTTTACCATTTCGTCTTGAACAATTTCGTCTGTTGTGCCGTGCTTCAAGATTTTGCCGTCGTGCAAAACATAACTGCGGTCGGTGATGCCCAATGTTTCACGAACATTGTGGTCTGTGATGATAACACCCAGGCCGCGATTTTTTAGCTGGGATACCAGACTGCGGATTTCGTTAACTGCAATTGGGTCAATTCCTGCAAATGGTTCGTCCAGCAAGATGAACTTTGGGTTGTTGGCCAGTGCGCGTGCAATTTCAACACGACGGCGTTCGCCACCAGATAATGCTGTTGCAGGGCTGCGGCGCAAAGCTGTAATTGAAAATTCGTCTAATAAAGAATCTAGTTTTTCCTGACGTTTTTTCTTGTCTGGTTCAACGACTTCTAATATTGCCATAATGTTTTGCTCCACCGTCAGGCCACGGAATACACTGTTTTCTTGGGGCAGATAGCCAATATGCAGGCGCGCGCGTTGGTAAAACGGCAGGTGGGTTATGTCTTGGGAATTTAAAAATATTTGGCCAGATGTTGCCGCTAATTGACCAGTGATGCAATAAAACGCAGTGGTTTTACCAGCGCCGTTTGGTCCCAACAGTCCAACCGATTCGCCCTGGCGCGCTTCTAATGATATGTCGCGGATAACCATACGTTTGCCGTATGCCTTGGACAAGTGTTCAATTCTTAATACAGATTGCTTCATAATTTTATCACCAATTCTTTTGTTCTGACCTTATCGCCATTGCTGGAATCAATGTGGACATCACCAATCAATGTGATAGTTTTGTTTGCACGGTTATATTGACCTTTTTGGGCGGTTATATCATCCGTGATTTTTGTTTTGTTGCTGATTCTGGTGATTTTTCCAGAAACAGTTTCCATAAATATTATATCAGGATTTTCGTATTCTTGGTACCCGATTTTAGCATTGATTTTAAAAGGGGTGTTATTTTTGTCTGTGCCCACAAATGATGCGCCCGACATTTTAAATTGCTTGGTGACGATGTCGTTCATATTGATTGCTTCGATTGGGGTCCATAATAATTGTTTTGTAAACAGTGCGCCCGCAACCAGTGATGCAATCATTACCAGCCCCCAGCCTGTAAAGAAAAACTGCCACAGGCGTTTCAGACGGCGGTGCTTGGACATAATTATAAAGTTTCTTTTATTTGTCGACATGCTTGATAGTTTAACCTGATGAAAATAAAATTGCAATTTTTATATTTATTTAATGAAAAAAATATGTTATAATTCCACGTAAGAGAGATGAAAAAAATTCTGTTGTTTTTTGTTATGGCTGTGTTTGCTGCGCAAAATGCGGCATTTTCTGCTGTTTCTATAGTAAAAAAAGCGGCACCTGTTGCGACCAAACAGGTTGAAAAGACAAACATCGGTGCCAGTTTGGTTCCAACTGTTATGAATTTGGTTTCTGGGGTTCAGGCGTTAAGTCAAAAACAAAAAGCGTTAAGTGCAGAATGTGTCCCGACCAGCAGTGAAATTAGTTGGGTTAATAATATGGTAAAAGAATGGGCCAAGACGGGCGCAATGACCGCAGAAGAAGCCGAAAAAGCAATGCCAATGGGGCGCTGTACAGATGGGCCAACTGGTGGTTATGAAGAAAGTGCGCGTTTGGCTGCTGATACTGATGATATTGACTTTTTGTGTTTTGATTATTTTGGTGGCAGTGGTGATAAAGGAACTGTGTGGGAAAATTTCCCAATGGCGACCAAGGGATATTATTGTACTGATGGGTCGGTAAGCGGCTGTTCTGAAAAAAATAAAAAAGAAGTTTCCAATATATATGATGTGTTTAATTTGATTGACTTTGTTCAGGCTGATTATACCGCTTCTGAATGGGCGACAGCGTCCAAGTTGATGGCAAAAATTGAAAATTGTTCTAATGCCAAGATAAGTGCCAGAAAGAGAGCCTTGATGGGTGAATTCTTGAATTCTGCAATTGGCAGCATTGGTCAAAAAACAAACAGCGCTTCTATTATGGATGTTGTTCAGGGTGTTGCGGGGTCTGTTGGCGGTGGGGGCAGCTTTAATTTGCAATCTTTGACTGGGGTTGCGGGTCAGTTGTTCCAACAATAATTTTTGGTTGTTTTTTCTGCTTTACTAAGATTGTAAAAAATCGTATAATGTACTTAATTAAAGGGAAGGATTTTGCCAATGAAAAATAAGAATACAGCAGCAACATGGGTTATTTCGCGTATCTTGATGATGGTGGGCGTGGTCGGTTTGGCGGCTTGTGCGCACTCTGATAAAGGTATGGAATATACGGGGATGATGGCGACACCAACGGTTGATTATGTTGAGTCGCTGGATGTTTATTCTGCACCGCACAAGGATTCTTTTTTAAATCAGTTGGCGATGAATTATCGTTCTTATGCGATTTATAACGCACGTACCAGTGGTTATTCTGAAATGGGCGAATTGTTCGCTAACAAAGCGGTCGCAGCATTTTCTGGCGAGGTTCCATTTCCAGAAACAATGGAAAACTGGCCTGTTGAAAATGAACAGGAAGCGTTTGAATTGAAAACCGCCTATGATGAGCTGATGGAACAGCTGAAAAATGACGCGTCTTATTTGAACCCAGAATTGGCGGCCGAAGCCCAGGCTAAATACGACTGTTGGTTGTCTGCAACTGCCAGTGGTCAGATGGCAACAGCAGAACAATGCCGTGACAGATTTAATAAAACAATGGTTGCTTTGCGTGATTGTCAGGGTGGCAAGATTGTAAAGAAAACAACTGCGCCAGCACAACAGGTTGTTGAAGAAAAAACGGTTGTTAAAGAAACTCAGACTTATTATCCAAATACGCGTAAAATGATGGCCGCTCAGGGGTATGCGCGTGAAGGTGTAATTATTGTTAATAATGTAAATGTGCCAGAACATTTAATTAATCCGGTGCCTGTACAGCAGGTCGCGGCTCAACCTTTGATCTTTAATCAATATATCGCAGGCGGGGACAAGACAATCAATAAATCATCTGGAACGCCAGCTGTTATCGAAATAGAAGAGCAGGGCGAAATCCCACAAATTGGCGATGAATTGGTTTCTCGTGAAGAATTTGTTAATATGATGATGGCTATGCGTGCAGAATTAAAGGCGATTAATGAACGTCTGGATGCCTTGCAGGCGGGCGCCGGTGAAAAAACTATGATTAAGGTTCAGCAAATTCCGTTGGAACCAAAACAGCATGTTATGGAAGAGGTTTTTGAAATCAGATTTGATTTTAATAAATCTATTATCAAACCGGAATATCAGGAACTGATTAAAAAGTTGGCGTCTGCAACCCAGGAAAACAAGAATATCAAGGTTTCAGTTGTTGGACATACTGATACCGCAGGCAGCAGCAATTATAATTATGCGTTGGGCGGTCGCAGGGCAGAAGCAGTACAGAAAATGCTGATTAAATATGGAATCCCAGCCAGCCAGATTGTCGCTGTTTCAGCCGGCGAAGAAGATTTGGCGGTGCAAACACCAGATAATACACCAAATGCTGCGAATCGTCGTGTTCGTGTTGTCAAAGAAGTACATTACACAGAACCTGCGCCAACAGCGATAGAAGTTGAAGAATATACGGTGGAAGAATGCGCAGAATACGGCTGCGATAAATAATTTATATTATAAAATACTTGACAAAAAGGTTTTGTTAGTATAAATTGTCCACTGTCAGAGAGATGTTTGAAAGAGGCATTAAAATGACTGATATGGTAAAAAGTATGAATGATGGTATCGAAGCCTTGAATCGTGGTGCTGAAAATCAGGCTTTCTATGATGCGATAAATAATTTAGAGCAACGTGGTGCGGTGCCGTTGAAAAATTTGTTTGAAAAGTTCTTTGATGTGACTTTTGGAAATAACCAAAATAAAAATTAATCAAGAACATGGTTATCAAGCCCCAGACGATTGAAATGTCGTCTGGGGTTTTTCGTTAAAAAAATCAGAATTTACTTGATTTTTTGTATGAAACACTATAAAGTAAAGCTCGCTGGACAATCAGAACTGATTAAGTTGTGGTGCATTTTGGTCCCATATACGATAAGGATTCTGTTGATGTCTGGCACCGAAAAAACCAAAAAAAGGATAAAAAAATGGCAAGAGCTGGTGCAAAACGTAGCACACGTAAACTGAAAATTGCACGTTCTTTGGGCGTCAATTTGTGGGGTCAGGCTAAATCCCCATTTAATAAACGTAAATATAAACCTGGTCAGCATGGGCCAACATCTCGTGGTGGTAATTCTTCGGATTACGCAAAGCAGATGCGCGCTAAGCAGACTTTGAAAGGTTATTATGGCAATGTTGGCGAAAAGAAGTTCCATAAATATTATATCGAAGCCACAAATATGAAGGGTGATACACCTGAAAATTTGATTGGTTTATTGGAACGTCGTTTGGATGCGGTTGTATATCGTGCAAAATTGGCACCAACTGTATTCTCTTCTCGTCAGTTAATCAGCCACGGTCATATCAATGTTAACGGCAAACGCGTAAAAGTTGCATCTTATCAGGTAAAACCTGGTGATGTTATCACAGTCAGCGAAAAAGCAAAACAAATGCCATTGGTTGTTTTGGCATTGGAATCTGCGGAACGCAATTTTGCAGATTATGTTTCTGTTGACAGTGCAAACTTTACTGCGACATTTGTTCGCGTTCCTGCGTTTGCAGACGTACCATATCCGGTTCAGATGTTCCCAGAATTGGTCGTCGAATTCTATTCTCGTTAATAGTGAGTGCTTATGCAAAACCGCCCAATGGGCGGTTTTCTTTTTTGTTGTAATGTGATAAAAAGCAATCGCCCATTTGGGCGATTGTTTAACTGATTAATTTTTGCCAAATAGTTTTCTTTTTTGGCTGCTTTTTGCGTTTGCGGCGTGCCGCAGAAACGGTTGTGCGTTTCGCATCAACGTGTTGTGAGTTTTTCTTTTTTACATCTGTTGATGGCGCGTACGCACTTAATAATTCGTCAGTTTTGTTTTGTTCGGGTGCGACGCGTTGAATCGAATATTGGTCGATGTTTAACAAGCTGTCGTCACCAACGATAACAATTTCTGTTTCAAATTTAGATTCCATTTCTGCCAGTTCTGCGCGTTTGTGATTCAACAAATACACAGCGACATCTGTTGGAACTGTCATAATGATTTTCTGGGCAGATTTTGCCAACAGTTTTTCTTGTAAATGACGGAACAGAATAATCGCAGCTGTTTGAATTGATGGAACAACGCCGGCACCCATACAGTGTGGGCATGCAACATACGATGATTCCATAAAGCTGCTGCGCAGACGTTGGCGCGATAACATCAACACACCAAAGTTGTTGATTTTTGCAACCTGGGTGCGTGCGCGGTCGCGTTTCATTACTTCGCGCATTTTTAATTCCAGTTTACGATTGTTCTTTTCTTCTTCCATATCGATAAAGTCAATCGCAACAATACCAGCCAAATCACGCAGACGCAATTGCAGAGCAATTTCTTCGGCAGCTTCCAAGTTGGTGTTTAATGCGGTTAATTCGATGTCTTTTTCTTTTATCGCACGGGAAGAGTTAACGTCAATTGTCACCATTGCTTCGGTTTGGTTAATAACCAAAGAACCACCAGATGGCAGTTGTACATATGGACCGTGTAAGCCTTCTAGCTGTTTTTCAACGCCGGCTTTGACCATTAATGGAACTGCAACATCTTTGTATTGAACCAGTTGTTTGCGTGGTGCGCGACCATACATTTGTACAAAGTATTGTTTTGCGGCATCGAAAGCTTCTTCGCCTTGGATGGTTAAAACATCTTCTTTGTCGCTTAAAAAGTCACGAACGACACGGCGTAACAATGAATCTTCGGTATGAATTGTGACAGGCGCAACAGATGCCAATGTTGTTTTGCGGATTTCGTTCCACAGATTTACCAAATAGTCATAGTCTGCTGCGATGTCTGATGCAGATGCGCCCATTGCCGCAGTGCGCAATACGACTGTCATACCCTTTGGAATTTTCAAATCGTGCAGAATTTCACGCAATCTGGCGCGTTCTGATTTGTCAGAAATCTTTTTAGAAATACCATAACTGTTGCGTTTGCGTGAATTTGGCATCAATACAGCAAAACGACCCGCCAAAGACAAATATGTTGTCATTGATGCGCCTTTTTGACCGCGTTCTTCTTTGACGCCTTGGACCAGCAAGATTTGTTTTGGTTTTATAACATCTTGGATTTTGAATTCGCGGGCGCGTTTAACAAACTCGTTATTGTCTTCACCAGCACTGTGATCATCGTATTCGGCGACTTCGTCTTCTTCATCGTTTGGATCGTCGTCGTCGTCAACGATATTGGCGTGTGCCAATTCCAGTAATTTTTTCTTTTGTTCGGCAGTCACCTGATAATAATCCGGGTGAATTTCAGAAAATGGCAAGAAACCATTTTTGCCGGTTCCATAATCAACAAATGCAGCCTGAAGTGATGGTTCAACGCGTATGACCTTGGCCAGATAGATGTTTCCTTTTATCTGGGGTTTTGTGGTTGTTTCAACATCAAAATCAGAAACGCGATTGGTCGCAGTATCAACGACAACAACACGTGTTTCTTCCGGGTGGACTGCATCCACGTATATTTTTTTTGACATTTAGTAATCCTTTTGTTTTTGGGGTGTATGCACCGGCAACAATCCGTCCCCATGGGGCGTCCAAGCCCATGCCAAGGGAATGCACCACGATACCAATCGGCGCCATGCGAATTATTGAAAATAGTGACAATATAAACACTTACTTATAACCCTATGTCATACACAAAGGCTATTCTAACATGCGGTGTTTCTGTGCGCAAGGTATTTATTTTCTGTTTTTTATTTCGGTTTTTATCTTTTTGATTTTTGTGGGAATTTTTTCTTTGGCTTCGGCCAACCAGCGTTTCATACGTGAACGCAGCCAGCGTTCGTATATAAAGAACAAACTGCCAATACCAATTAATGGTAAAACATAGTATATTATACGGTATGCCAACAAGGCGCCGAATATGTTTGCTTTATCAATTCCATCAGGCAGGGCCAACAGGAATACGCTTTCAAAAACGCCGATCCCACCGGGGACCTGGCTGAAAACACCGGTCGTTTGCGCGATTACAAACAAACCAATAAATGTCCCAAAAGGTATTTCTACGAATGGAATCAGGCAGAAATATAGTACCAGGCCGGCCAGTACACTGTCCGTGATGCCTAAAATTGTTTGTTGAAATGCCATTTTTGTTGATGGAACTTCGAATTTAATGTCGCCGATTTTTACATTCTTTTTATGAAACAGCATTGTTATTGCAAAATATGTAGTCAAGACCGTTGTGCAGAATATGAACAATGTGTTCAATCCCATACTGACCCCCAGGGAATTATCAAAAATGGCGCGTGGGATTAAAAAATAACCAATAACTACAATTGCGGATGCGCCCAAAAAATATGTAAAACCAGATATTGTTAGCATTTTTAATATGTCGCCCGCGCGAATGCGCCAACGGGTATACAGTCTGTACCGAATCGCGCCGCCACTGACTACGGCGTGTCCTGCATTGTTGCTGATTGCAAAGCCCAACATTCCCGCCAACATCCATTTCCACCATGCAACATTCCCGCCAACATATTTTAATGCCAATCGGTCGTACAAAGATAATGCCAAATAGCCCGCAAAACAAGCAATACAAGCAATTACAAGGTTTGTAAATGGAATGTCCAGTATCGCGTGCGCGATATCAGATAAACTGTAATTGCGTAATTGCCACCACAACATACCCGCAGCAAGAACGAAAAAGAATATGCCCGAATAACTTATTATTTTTTTTATCAGGCGTTTTGCTTTGACTGACATTTAATTCCTTTTAAGCCAGATTAGGATAACAATATTATATCAAAAATCAAACCTAAAAAAAATTGCAAAAGATTTATCTGTTTATATAATGATAAAAAAAGAAAGGATTTAAAATGTTGCGACCATCATTGCGTAAAAATAGCCAATTAAGACCAGTTTCATTGGAAACGGGTGTTAACAAATGGGCCGAAGGCTCGTGCCTGATAAAAGTTGGCGGAACGCATGTGCTGTGTAATGCGTCTGTCGACTTGAATCAGCCTGTTTGGAAGCGGATGCAGAATAAAACAGGCGGTTGGGTGACCGCAGAATATGCAATGTTGCCTCGCGCAAATGGTACTCGCAAGGGGCGTGAGGCGATTTTAAAAGATAATCGCAGCGCAGAAATATCGCGTTTAATTGGTCGTTCCCTGCGCAGTGTCGTTGATATGGAAGCGTTGGGAAAGCATACAATAACAATTGACTGTGATGTTATTCAGGCAGACGGTGGAACCAGATGTGCCAGTATCACAGGCGCCTTTGTCGCGTTAAGTTTGGCTGTGCGCTGGTTGATGAATCAGGGTCGTATACATACAAATCCTATCTTGGATAATGTTGCTGCGGTGTCGGCAGGGGTTTGGAAAAATGAATTGATTCTGGATTTAGATTATGAAGAAGATTGTGTCGCAGAAATGGATGCTAATTTTGTTGTGGCGGGCTCGGGCAAATTTGTCGAAATTCAGGCTACTGGCGAACAGCATCCGTTTGATGCAACGCAACTGTCGGAATTGATGATGTTGGCGGACGCGGGGTGCAAACAGTTAATTGATTTGCAGAATCAGGTTTTGGAATAAAATTTATCTGGCGGATTGACGTTCGATATTTTTAATCGCGGCAAGTTGTTCTCGTATAAAGTTGGCTTTGTTGGCGTTGTTTTCGCGTCCTTTGTCAGATTTTGTGTTTACGTGCATATCGTCCGCGGCCTTGATAATGCGGCGCAGCAAAACGAATATAAGACGGTATTTCATTATGTTGCGTAAAATTTCATTTGATGGGCTGGGCATAGAATATTTCTGTTTATTGTGCATTTTGTAATATGCGTTATACACATTTTTGTATATCCCCAGTTCGATTTGCAGAGGTGAAAAAATGTCGCGGTATATAAAGCTGTATTTTGCTTCGGCAAAATCGATAAACGACAGTTTGTTCGTGTCGGAATCGTACAAAACATTCCCAGAATTTAAATCGCAATGTGACCATGCATAGTGTGTTTCGTATTCAAATGAAGATATATTGTCGCATATACTGGATGCGTATTTGATTTCGTCATCGGTAAACCAAATAGGCATTTTGTTGTCGATAAAATCTGTCAGTCGTTTAAATTTTAATTCTAAAGAAATTTGATGGTTGTTGATGTCTTCGACTGGTTTTAATTCGTTCATGTCGACCAAAAATGCTGCAATGCCATCGATTATTTCATATTTTTGGCGTGGCAGTAATGTTTTGTAAAAATCAGCTGTCAAATGTTGGCCTGGGGCACGTTCTTCCAGTAATTGAAATTCGTCGTCTTTGATGAACAACATGCGTGGAATGTTATAGCGCGGATTGCCTATGTTGTATATTTCATCAATTGCTTGTTTTGTATTGTATTGTTTTTTTAGCCAGGCTTGACAGGCGTCTGGTCCAAAAGTAGGCAATGGACGCTTCATGACAAAATTTTGCCCAAAATCAGCGATATATGTTTCGCGACCATGAATAAGATTTTTTAGCTGTTTTGTCATTTTTTCTTTATATTGTCTTTGATTTTGTTAACAGTTTGATTATGTCTTGTTGGGTACGCAACATACATTTGTACATATAACCATAATATGATTTTTTGTTGCCGTTTGCGGCATCGCGCAATGCCGCCATGTATTCTTGATTGTCGGGTGCATAATTAAATACAATAGGGCGATAACCTTTGGTGATTAAAAACCAGTTCATAATCATACGAGCAGTGCGTTTGTTAAAGTCGTTGAAGGGTTGCAGTATGATTATTTCATAATGTACATCAAATGCGCGTTGCAAATATTGCTGTTTGCTGCTGTTCATACGATACATAATATCGTCCAAATGTTGGCGTGTGATTTCTGGGGTTGCGTGCGCCGGTATCGTTTTAGACAGGGCGCACACCATTTTTGTGCGCATACCGCATGGAACTACATCTGTGTTTTTTGTCAGGTTATAATGTACATCCATAACATCGGTAAGGTTTAAATTCTGTTTATTTGTTTGTTGGACAATTGTATCCCATGTACCGCTGATGTTTTGGATAAAATCGCTGCAGGTATCAAATCTGATTTCTTTGTCGCTGCATTGATTTAAAATAAGTGATTCTTTGATAAATGCGCTTTTTATCCACGCAATATCGTTCAAATGTTTTGCGTGTTCATTCAGCAGCGCATTGATGGTTTTGCGCTTTTCTTCAATGTCTTGCTTAATGTTATATATCTGTTTCTTTGTCATTGTATATTATATATTAATACATAAAATTAATTTGTCAAGTGTTTGAGTGTTTATAAAATTCGTGTTGAACGGTTTGGGAATTTGTTTTATGCTGATGTTGTTTAAAAGAAAGGAATAGGAATATGTTAAAGAATTTGCTGTTGTTGATTGCATTGTTTACACCATTTATTGCAGATGCGGCTACAAAAAAGAAAAAGGAAGAGCCGATTGTACATCTGACCGATGAACAGATTTATAATGAATTAAAGAAATTGGCGCTGGTTTTTGAAGTTGCTCGTGAAAACTTTGTTGAAGAAGCTGATGAAAAAAAGATGCTGGAAGCGGCCATGAACGGTATGTTGGGTGCATTGGACCCGCATTCTTCTTATTTGTCCCAGGACGATTTCAAAGAATTCAGTGACAAGTCACATGGTGAATTTGGTGGTTTGGGAATTCAAATTACCAGCGACAAGGGCGCTGTTCGTGTTATTTCACCAATCGATGATACGCCTGCGGACAAGGCTGGCATCAAAGCAGGGGATTACATTACACATATCGATGGGGAACAGGTGTTTGATTTGACATTAAATCAGGCTGTGAAAAAAATGAAGGGACGCCCTGGAACCAAGGTAAAATTGACAATCGTGTCCGAAGACGGGGAAACAAAAAATTTAACCCTGAAACGCGATATTATCAAGGTAAAATCTGTTAAATTCGAAGAAAAAACAATGGCAAACGCTGATCCAGATGATAAAGATACGCCAAAGATTGGCTATGTCAGAATTTCTGATTTTGGTGCAACAACAGCTCGCGATTTGAAAGAAGCGCTGGAAAGTCTGGAAAAGAAAAAAGTACGCGGATATGTTTTGGATGTGCGCAATAATCCGGGTGGGTATTTAACTGCTGCGATTGATGTGTCTGATGCGTTTTTGGACAGCGGCGAAATTGTTTCAACGCGCGGAAAGCGTGAAACGGATATCGAACGCGTGCATGCGAAACCTGGTGATTTAGCAAATGGCAAACCTGTTGTCGTGTTGATTAACCATGGGTCGGCATCTGCGTCTGAAATCGTTGCCGGCGCTTTACAGGATAATGGTCGCGGATTGGTTATGGGGTCGCAATCATTCGGCAAGGGCAGCGTGCAACAGCAAAAGCCGCTGGGTGATGGTACCGCCATTCATATTACAATTGCGCGTTATTATACGCCATCGGGTAAATCTATTCAGAACGAAGGTATTACACCTGATGTAGAAGTTTTGCAAAGCAAGATAGAAGTGTTGGAAAAAAAGGAAAGCATGTATTCCGAAGCGTCGTTTAAAAATTCGTTGAAAAACGAACAGTCCAAGAAAAAGTCTGATAAGAAAGAGGACGATGACGATAAAGAAAAAGAACTGACAGACGAAGAAAAAGATGCGTTGGATTATCAATTGCAACGCGCGATGGATATGGTAATCGCAATGGAAAAATTGCAGGCAAAGAAAGATGCAAAAACTTCCGATGATAAAAAAACAGATGATGTAAAAAAATCTGAAAAGACAGAAAAAAAGGAACAAAAGAAATAAAAATGGGGCAATGCCCCATTTTTTTATTTTGTGCGACCCTTGTTTTTACGACCGATCAATTCGCCGTTTTCACCGATAATCCAATCACAAAATTCCAAACGCAAACATCTTTTTGCGTTGATATATCCTGTTTCGCAATTTTTGTATTTGTTTAATTCTTCGTCGCTGATTTTCGTGTGCGTTTTGTATTTTGATAACATTGTGCGTTTGCCTTCGCGCATATGACGTGTGCGTTCAGGAATTTCGTTTTCGGTGGTCACCTGGACAACATTTGTCCCAAAGTGCACCAAATGTTGTGCATCGTGTGCCATAATGCGATAACCCGGTGTGCCCTGGATGGCCAGCAAGCTGCCACAGCTGTATGCGCTGGATAAAACGGTTGTGCGAATAATTGCACCTTTGTATTTTGCCAAATTGATAAGTGTTGAAATGTCGTTCAGCAAGTGTACATAGCCACCACAAGAATCGATGAAAAAGTCAATTACAGGACGCTGTGAGTCATCGATGCTGTATGGAGATTCTATTTTTATGCTGGCGTTATATTTTGGCATCTGTGGTAATTTTAGCACTAAATTGCCTAATTCGCCAATCATTTCATTCATTTCTTCGTCTTCGAAATCGCCCAAGATATAGACTTGATTGCCGATAATATAATTCATAGCCTGTGAAGAGTTAATTGCGTTGCTTCGTGCCATTTTTGCATCCCTTGGTTTTGATGGGTTTTTATTAATAAATAAATTTGTGCACAGATTTTGGGCTTTGTCAATATAAAAAAGGGCATGCTGCCCTTTTTTTATCGCGTGTGACCACGAAAGTTTCCGTTTGAATCAATGACCCAATCGCACAGGTTTTTCGCCAGGCATTGGTCTGCGCTTAGATAGCCCTGTTCGTTGCTCATTAATTTTTTCAGGTCTTTTTCTGTTAAATTCGTATTTTCACGATATGTTTTTTTTACTGTTTCGGAAAAATTTTCCATTCTTTTTTTTATTATTTCTATTTCAGATTCTTTTGTTGCAGTTAACCCAATTGCGCCAAAATGAACTAAATGTTGCGCGTTGTCGTACATAATGCGATAACCCGGTGTGCCCTGGATGGCTAACAAACTGCCACAGCTGTATGCGCGGGACAAAACAGTTGTGCGAATAATTGCACCACGATTTTTTGCGGTGCTCAGCAATGCGGCAATTGAATTTAAAATATTCAGTTCGCCGCCGGATGAATTAATGTATACATCTATGATGGGGTTTTTAAGTTCGTATGTGTCGTATGGCGATACCAATGTGTTGCTTTGTGTGTATTTTGTTTGAACTGGTAATTTCATAACCATATCGGCTAAATCGCCAATCATTTCATTGGTTTTTTCGGGATAAAATTTGTCTAAGATAAAAACCTTGTTTGCGGAAATATAATTTGATGTATTGTTGTTCGCCATGATTTCCTCTTTTTTTGTATCGTATACGAATTGTTTAATTTGTCAATATAAAAAATGATTTATAAATCTTGCCTTGGATGGGATTTAGGAGTATTATTTATGCGATAAATTAATATAGGGAAAAAAGAATATGTCTAAATTAATTGTTGATGGAAACTGGGCTGCGGCGGATGTCGCGTACAGATGTGTTGATTTTGCTGCGATTTATCCAATTACCCCCAGCAGTACAATGGGTGAATTAGCTGATGAATGGTCGTTCCAGCATAAAAAGAATATTTGGGGCGCAATACCGCAAATAATTGAAATGCAATCCGAGGCGGGTGCCGCAGGCGCAATGCATGGCGCGTTGCAGATGGGCAGTTTGGCGACAACTTTTACTGCATCTCAGGGATTGTTATTGATGATTCCAAATATGTATAAGATAGCAGGTGAACAAACACCGTTCGTTATGCATGTTGCAGCGCGCGCATTGGCAACGCATGCGTTGTCTATTTTTGGAGACCACAGTGATGTTATGTCTGTGCGTTCAACAGGTTTTGCAATGCTGTCTTCGCACAATGTGCAACAGGCGCATGATATGGCGGCAATTGCACATGCGGCAACTATTCGCAGCCGTGTTCCGTTCTTGCATTTCTTTGATGGGTTCCGTACCAGTCACGAAGAATCCAGATTAGTCAGAATACCAGATGATGTATTAAAAAGTCTGATCCCAGATGCGTTGGTGCGTGAAAATCGTGCCCGTGGTATGACCCCCGATAAACCGACAATTCGTGGTACTGCACAAAACCCTGATGTTTATTTCCAAGGGCGTGAAGCGGCAAATCCGTTGTACGAAAATGTGCCACAAATTGTTCAGAGTTGTATGGATGAATTTGCAGATTTAACTGGACGAAAATATGGCCTGATTGAATATGTTGGTGATAAAAATGCAGAAAATGTTATTGTGGCAATGGGCAGTGCTGTTGACACAATTGAAGAAACTTTGCCGCATTTACCATCTGGACTGGGTTTGCTGAAAGTGCATTTGTATCGCCCGTTCCCGGTCGATGCGTTCAGGGACGCGTTGCCGCAGACTGTTAAACGCATTGCGGTATTGGACAGAACAAAAGAACCAGGCAGTATTGGTGAGCCATTATATCAAGATGTAAAATCAATTGTTAGAGGTGATATAGAAGTTTATGGTGGTCGGTACGGATTGGGTTCCAAGGAATTCAAACCACGTGATGTCAAGGCTGTGTATGAAAATCTGATGCGTGGAACGATGCACCATAATTTTACGGTCGGGATTGATGATGATTTAAGTGGTTTGTCGTTGAAAACCGATATGGCGTTTTCTGTCGAAGATCCTAATTTTAAAACGGCTGTATTATACGGTATTGGCAGTGACGGTACAGTTGGGGCGGTTAAAAATATTGTAAAGATTGTCGGCGAAAATTCCGATTTGTATCCTCAGTCATATGCTGTTTATGATTCTAAAAAGTCTGGGGGATTGACTGCGTCACATATTCGTTTTTCTGACGCGCCAATTAAAAGTCAATATTTGGTCGAAGTTGCTGACTTTATCAGTGTTTCGAACTTTATGATTGCACAAAGATTTGATGTGTTCCGTGGGTTGCGTGCAGGTGGTACTGTGATGATTAATACATCTGTGGCACCGGATGTTGCGTTTGCAAATTTACCGCGCGATACCCAGGAACATTTAATTCGTATGCGTGCAAATGTATATTTCTTGGATGCAAACCGCGGTGCAGCAGAGTTAGGCTTGGGCAATCGTATCAACACATTTATTATGTTGAATTTCTTTAATTTAACCCAGGTTATTAACCCAGAATTAGCGGCCAACAGCGCCAAGGCCGCAATTGAAAAGACATACAAGAAAAAAGGTATGGATGTTGTTGAAGCAAACTGGGCTGCTGTGGACAGGGCTGCAGAATTCCTGACACATTATAAATTGCCGTCTTCGATATCTGATTTGGCGCCTGATTTTATTCCTGCAATGACGGCTGATGCGCCTGTGGAAATCGCAGGGACATTGGGTGAAATTGCGGCACAGCGTGGGGATTCGATTCCTGTGTCCAGATTCCGTGTTGATGGCGAATTTGGTGGTGGGCAATATCCTGTTGGAACATCTAAATATGAAAAGCGGGCTATTTCTAATACTGTGGCCAGTATCGATATAAATAAGTGTTTACAATGTGGAAAGTGCGCTATGTTGTGCCCGCATGCCGTTATTCGTATCAAGGCAATGACAGCAGAACAAGCGGCACAGGCGCGTGAAAATGGCGTGACAGTTGTGCCAATGAAAACGCCAGAATTGGGACCGGATATGTATTTTACTGTTAATGTATCTGCTGCTGATTGTACTGGGTGCAATATCTGTGCAAAGCATTGTCCTGTTGGGGCGATATCTATGGTACCATCATCCGATGTGATGGCGTCTGAACAGGCTGCATTTGATGCTGCTGAAAAAATTCCAAATATTGAACGCGGCAAGCTGAACCTGAACATACCAAAACACATTGAACTTTTGCCGCATTATTTTGAATTCCCAGGTGCGTGTGCGGGGTGTGGTGAAACACCATATATCAGAATGTTGTCGCACTTGTTTGGTGACAGAATGATTGTTGCAAATGCAACGGGTTGTTCGTCTATTTATGGGGCGAATTTGCCAACAACCCCATGGACCAAGGATGGGGCAGGGCGTGGGCCTGCATGGTCTAATTCGTTGTTTGAAGATAATGCTGAATATGGTCTGGGGATGCGTTTGGCCTTGAACCAAAAGCGCGAAAATTTAAAGGCTTTGTTGTTCGAGTTGGGAATTCGTGATGTAGAGCAATTGTTTGACGAAACAAATGTCGAAAAGCAGCGCGAAATAGAAACTGCACTGCGTGAACAGTTGGCATCAATTGATGGTGAACGGGCGCGTTTGGCAGAAACATTGGTCGGTGAAATTGTCAGCAAATCTGTGTGGATTATCGGTGGTGACGGTTGGGCGTATGATATTGGTTATGGTGGCGTTGATCATATTTTACATAGTGGCGAAAATGTAAATATCTTGGTCTTGGATACCGAAGGTTATTCTAATACCGGTGGCCAGCAATCTAAATCTACACCGTTTGGTGCCAGTATGAAGTTCGCAATTGGCGGTAAAGAACACGCTAAGAAAGATTTGGGTATGATTGCGATGATGTCGGGTGCATATGTTGCACAGATTGCGTTGGGTGCAAATCAGCCCCAGGCGATTCGTGCTTTCCGTGAAGCGGCATCATTTAACGGCCCATCTATTATATTGGCGTATGCGCCATGTATTGCGCACGGTTTTGCATTACAAAATGGTCCAGAACACCAGACACAAATGGTTCAGACAGGGGCGTGGCCGTTGTTCCGATTCGATCCGCGCTTGATTGATGAAGGTCATAATCCACTGACTATGGATTCTAATGTCGATACGCCTGCGCCGTTGGAAGAATTTTTGAAAACAGAATCCAGATTTGGTGCTGCGCGTGCTGCGAATCCTCAATTTAATAAACTGGTTGATGCGGCCAAGGCTAATAATGCTTATCGCAGCGAATTAAAACGACATATTGCTCAATTCGCAATGATGAACAAGCCGAAAATAAAAGAAGATGGAGAAGGATAATGAAAAAAATATTGTTGTTGGCAGTTTGTGTGCTGTCTGCATGTGCTTTTCAAACAAAGCATCGTGGGTATGTGTTCCCGTCAAATTTGGAAGACAAGGTTGCAAACATTAAAACGACTTCGGTGCTGATTGATGAAATTGGGACGCCCCAGGTCAAGACTGTTTATGGGGACGAAGTGTGGATTTATTTTGGGGCGGATGAAAATTATCGTGGTCCATTGGCGCCGACTTTTACAGACGAAACCGTTTTGTTGGCGTGGGTGCGCGGCAATCGTATTGTAAAAACCCAGGTTTTGCATGATGCTGATTTGCCCGATATAAAAATTGCAGAAGGTGAAACGGAAATACCTGCAGCAATCGAATTGAACGCAATAGAAGAATTGTTTAATAATATTGGTCGTTTCAGTCCGGCGGGGTTGGGACAATAATCTGTGGATTTTTTGTATTGTCAAATCATTAAAAATAAGGTATAATTAACGGCATGGGAAAGAGATTTTATTTTGCATTAATTTTATCTGTTTTGACATATGCTGGCGCACATGCATGTGGTGATGGTTATGTGCTGTTTGAACCGCGCCAAAAGAAGGTTGACGGAATACCTGTCGCAGAATGTCAGAAATTGTGGTGTATGGATTTTGAAACAGGCGCTTATATGGGCAGCGGGGACAAGGCTAATTCCGGATATCGTGCGACCAGTGGCCCAAGTGAAATTTGCGATGCAAAAAAGAACTGTGTGACTTGTTGGGGTGAACGAAAATGGTGCGCGGGCGAGGTGCCGGGTCAATGGAATCCCGAATATGGTGCGTATACACGCGGTGGCAATAACGCAACATACGAATCTGTTAAAAAGGGCAGTTGTTTTGCGTGGCGCCTGGAAAAACCCAACTGCGAAGATGGAAAAATTGCAGTTTTGCAGGGTGATAAGTGGTCTTGTTTGACCAAAACAGAAAGCCAAGAAGTTTCCCGTGAATCCAGTGTTCGCAGAACTGGTTCCAGAAGGATGATTTCGTTTAAATGATAAATCCCCATAATTTGGGGATTTTTTTTGAGGCATTTATTTGTTTTTTTGTTTTTTTGTGATATAATATGTGGGAATTTGAGAGAATGGCAACCGTAAAAGGGTATGAATTATGCCAAGTAAAAAATTAGATTTTAAAGCAGGACAATTTGTTGTTTATCCAACCCAGGGCGTTGGTAAACTGTTGCGTATCGAAGAACAAACAATTGCTGGCCAAAAGATAAAATTGTTGGTTATCGATTTTGAACGCAATCATATGACTTTGCGTGTGCCTTTGGAACGCGCGGAAATTTCGGGACTGCGTCCGTTGACATCTGTTAAAAAGATGGACGAAGCGATTGCGTCCGCCAAGGGTAAAGCCGGGGCAAAGCGCATGATTTGGGCGCGCCGTGCCGCACAGTATGAAGAAAACATCAATTCTGGTGACCCAATGAAGTTGGCAGAGGTTGTACGCGATTTACAGCGTCGCAGTGCTGCGGATACTATGACTTTTTCTGCGCGTCAATTGTATCTGCGTGCTTTGGAACGTATGGCCCAAGAATTTGCCGTGTTGCATAAAATCGATTTGGATGCGGCGTCTGATAAAATTGAAGATATTTTGGGCATACCAAAAGAAATCGATTTAAACGCGGTTGAAGAATCTGATGAAGAAGATATCGAAGACGACGACAATTAAAAATCCCCAATTTGGGGATTTTTATTTTGTTTCAATTACAACCATTGCTGCACAATAATCACTTTGATCTGTAATTGACAAGTGTATATTCACATCGCCTGTCGCCAGTGTTTTTAATGCGGCTTTTGCGCCACCTGTGATTAATAATTCAGGGCGACCATTGTCGTTATGTACGACAGAGACATCAGAAAAAGCAATGTCTTCGCCAAAGCCTGTGCCGATGGCTTTCAAGAACGCTTCACGGGCAGCCCAGAAATTAGCCAGATGTTTTTCTGAATTTGCATTGTCGTTATCCGCGTATTCCAGTTCTTTTTTTGTAAAGATGCGTTGTTTTTTAAATGCAGACCAGTCCAAAAAGCGGCCGCATTCAACCAAATCAATTCCGATCCCCAGTATCACGATTTCCCCCTGTGTGCTGTATGTTGATATGGCATACTAATAACATTTTGCCGATTCGTGCAAGCATTATTTTTTTGTGGTTGATACCTGCTATTTTCCCCACTTTTGGGCGATTGTATATTCGGCGATTAATGGCACAGACAGGTTCGCAATATGTTCCATCGAGTGTTTTATTTGCGCGGCAAATATATCTGCATCAAAAACACTGCATTCAAATACTATTTCATCGTGAACCTGCATAATCATACAGATTTTGTCGCGATTCGGTTGAATGATATTTTTGTGTATTTCAACCATTGCGCGGCGCATTAAATCTGCTTCGAAGCCTTGGATTGGGGCGTTGATTGCAGCGCGCATCGCATACGCGCGCATACGTGGATTTTTTGCTTCTGGTAATTCGATGCGCCGTCCCCATGGGGTGTATACGCACGCGTTTTGCAAGGCGAATTCTTTGGTTTTTGCGATGTATTCGCCAATTTCGGGCAGGCTTGCCAGATAAGATTTTATAATTTGTTGGGCGTCTGCGCGTGATATCCCCAGCTGTGCCGCCAACCCAAAGGATGATATGCCATATATGATTGAAAAATTTACTGTTTTTGCTGCGCGGCGCATTTCTTTTGGAACCGGCGTGTCAGCGGGAATATTAAATATTTTGCGTGCAGTTTGTTCGTGGATGTCGTGACCGTTGTTAAAAGTATCTTTGAATGTTTTTATGTCTGCAATATCCGCCAGCAGGCGCAGTTGAATCTGGGAATAGTCGACAGATATTAATACATTGCCGGGGGACGCGATAAAGCATTTTCTGATTTCTTCGCCCAGTTCTGTTTTTACAGGTATGTTTTGCAGGTTTGGATCGCGACTGGACAAGCGGCCTGTATTTGTACTGGTCTGCAAATATGTTGTATGAATACGGCCGTCAGGTGCGATTTGGTGTGGCAACGCGTCTGCGTATGTGCCTGCCAGCTTTGCAACAGAGCGCCATGATAATATTTTTTCAATAATTTGGTGTTCGTCAATCAAATCGTTTAATGCGTCTGCGTCTGTTGAGCGCTTTTTATTCGCAGTCAGCCCCAGTTCATCAAATAAAACGGCCCCCAGTTGTTTTGGACTGGCGATGTTAAATTCGTGTCCTGCCAATTTCCAGATTTCAGCCCCCAGTGTTTGTAATTGTGCGTGGAATACCCCCGACAGTTGATTTAAGCGCGCGCGGTCTGCCAATACGCCATTGCGTTCAATTTGGAATAATATTGGCATTAGTGGTAAATCGCAGGTTTCGTACAATTTGCGCAATTGTTCGTCTTGGTTTAATTCAGGGCGCATCAAATCGTACAGCGCGCGACACACACATGCGTCTTCGGTGGCATATGGTGCAGCGGCGTCAATTGGTAATTCTGCAAAATGCATATCGTTATTGCGTGTTTTAGCCGGAAACAGCGATGCAAATTTTATCGTTTCATGTCCCAAATATTTTAACGCCAGTTCATCCAGCCCATGTCCGTGTAGCGTGCCGTGTAATATATATGACAGCAACATAGTATCATCAATCGGGGCGATTTTTTCTGCGTCCCAACCCATATTTGCCATAATGTGCAAATCGTATTTTAAGTTGTGACCTATTTTTATAATTTGTGGGTTTGTTAATATAGGCCACAGTTTTTTATACAGTTCTGATACGCTGATTTGATTTGGTGCGTGTTCTGTTTCGCCAAATAAATTTGCCCCCCCAGATGTATGACCGACGGGGATATATACACCATAATTTGCTGATGTGGCCAATGACATTCCAACCATTTTATCGGTCATTTGATTCAGGCCTGTTGTTTCAGTGTCGATTGCCAAAACGCCATCGATGTTTTTTAAAAAATCGTCCAGTTCAGATATAGTTTTAATGGTTTTGTGTTTGAATTGTAGTTGGTGTTTTTCGGGTAATGTCTGGGTGTGTGTTGCCGCAGGCAATTCGCATGCGTTTCCCGGAAAGTTCAGTTCCGCCGTCGGTAAATTTTCGTCCCCATCAGGAAATGATTTTGATATTTTTTCGAACAGCGATTTGCTTTCCAGTTCTGTTTTTACAAATTCCAACGCGCCGTTTTTATTAAATACAAAAGGTGATATTTTTAACCCTGACAAATCGACATCGTTTTTCAGTGTGACCAATTTTTTTGATACATACGCCATTTCACGATTGTCGCGCAGCAGGTTGCGTGTGCGTTCATTTGAAACATTATCCAGATTTTCATACAGCGCATCTAATGAGCCAAATTGATTTATTAATTCTGCGGCCTTTTTGGGGCCGATTCCAGGCACCCCGGGCACATTATCAGATGAATCGCCCATCAGCGATTGTACATCGATGACCTGATTTGGTTTTACGCCAAATTTTTCCAGCACTGCTGGTTCGCGAATTTCGCGCTGTTTCATAGTGTCATATAAAAATGTGCAATTGTTTACCAACTGCATCAGGTCTTTGTCGCTGGTGATAATGCGGGTAGAGTCTGTGTCTGAACAGTTTTGTCTTGCCAGTGTTGCGATTACATCGTCTGCTTCGACCCCTGGGACACACAGCGTTGGCACACCCATTTGGGGCAGGGCGCGTCGTATCATTTCGCCTTGGGCAATCAGGTCAGCAGGTGTTTCAGACCGGTTCATTTTATATTGCGGATAAATATCCTGGCGAAAAGTGATGCGCGATGCGTCAAACACACACACAATCGAGTCGTTTTTCTGGGCGTTTGACAAAATTGGCAGAATCATATTAATAAAACCATATACTGCACCGGTTGGTGTGCCGTCATTGCGTGTCAGTCGGCTGTGCACCCCATAATAGGCGCGAAAAAGCAAAGAATTACCGTCAATAAGTGTCAGCATACGATTTTATTCCTGTTGTTAAATCAGGGGGCCACGCCCCCCAAAAATTATTTTTTAAAATACATAACGCAATTTTATGCGACCCTGATATTGCAGCAGGTCGATTTTTTCGTTTGCGTATTCGAACAATTCTGATGCGTACAGAACGCGACCTTCGACATCGACATTAAATGGAATTGCTGGCAAATCAAATGTGACGCCAATCATACCCTGGTATGCGATTGTGTCGTCGATATCCAGACTGATATTTTCAGATGGTTCAAATTTGCTGGAAAAAGTTGTGCCAACGCCTGCGCCAAAATAAGGCTTGATAACTGCGGTTGGTAATTTGAAATATGCGTTAAGCATACCGAAATTCAGGGTTGTATCATCTGTTTTTGAATAGTCGTATTCAGCCTCTAGCCGGAACATTGGCACATCGATACCTAAAACTGCGCCATAAGATTGCAGTGAATAAGATTCATTGTTGCCGTCTGCGAAATAAGTACTGCCCCCGACGCCGAAAGTACCGCCTGCATAAATATCAAACAACAGATTTGCGTTTGCCACGCCGGACACAGACATAACTGCGGCCGCTGTTAAAAATCCAAGAGTTTTTATTTTCATATTTTCTCCTTTATATGATATTATAATAGGAAAAGGGCACAAGATATGCAAGAAAATAAACCTGTTTTAATTGTTGGATTGGGTAATCCTGGGGCTGAATATGCGATGACGCGTCATAATGTTGGATTTATGGCTGTGGACGCGATGGCGGGCGATGGCGCGACATGGAAAAAGGAAAAAAACGCGCTGACATATCGTGTGGACATTGATGGTCGTCGTGTAATTTTTGCAAAGCCACAAACTTTTATGAATAACAGTGGAACTGCGGTATTGGCGCTGATGACTTTTTACAAGGTGCCACTGGAAAATTTGATTGTGATTCATGATGATATGGATATATCGGTGGGCAGTGTTCGTGAAAAAGTTGGCGGGGGCAGCGCGGGTCACAATGGCATAAAATCGATTGATGCGAATGTTGGGCGTGAATATCGTCGTATTCGTATTGGGGTTGGACATCCGCGTGATTTTGATTTGCCGATAAATCCGGCAGATTGGGTTCTGGGTCGGTTTGGTGCGGAACACATTGCCGCAATAAAAGATGTGATTTCTGGGTTAAAGTTGTAAGTTTTTTTATTCTAACAATTTTTTTGTTTAAAAAAAATTGTCATCCTGTGGCTTGACTTTCATACCCAGGTTGTTTATGCAAATTTGTGTTCGCGTTGCGAACATGGACCTAGGTTCCACGGTCAAGCCGTGGAATGACAGAGTTTTTTGTTTATTCACCCAGGTTCCGCAGGGCACCCGTGGAATGACAAAGGCTTTTAAGTTTTTTTATTTTTAAAGTATGTTTAAATCCCCGGTTCCCACCTGCGCGGGAATGACAGGGAAATCGGGATGGGGCTTTTTTTGCTTGACAATTATTTGATGTGTGCGAACATGTTGGTACAGAGAAAACAAAGGATTATAATATGAAATTAATCAGCAAGAAAATTCCATATTCATTAAAACGCATTGTTCCAATGGCAATGTTGGCGGGTGCCACGGTGTTTGGTGGCGGCTGTAAACCACAAAACGAACCAGATGACCCATTGGATAAAACACCAAACACACCGGTTGAAACACCGGTTGAACCAATTGTAAAAGTTAATAAGGAACTATATTTTAAACAATCTGATGTTATACAAATTTCATTTGATACATTAAATAAATATCTGGCAATGGAAAATATTGATACAATTTTCATGATTCCCCAGGGGGGCTTCGCTGCTCCAAGCTCAGTGGGTTATCATTATTTTGAATTGGCGCGCAGCAATCTGTTGGAACCGCGTACAAACCTGTCCCCGCGTATCCGTGGCAAGGGTGATTTCATTACAAACCCAGGACACCCCAGTCAGGCACCAGAAGACAGCCTGTGGTTTGTGTCCAAGGGTTGGACAGTAAACAAGCGGTTTACAAGATAATTCTTTAATACTATCCCCCAAAAATAATGGGGGTTTTTTTATTTGATTTTGTGTTTCTTATTCTATACCATTGTGCATAACAGGAAACGAGAATGAAAATTATTAAATTTATTATACCATCATTATTGCTGTTTATGCCAATCGGTGTATTCGCGGGGGGGTGTGAAGATTATACGGAAGCCGACTGCCCAGACGCCGCCGACAGCGGTTGTTATTGGATGCCAGAGGATCCTGTTTTAGAAGAGCCCGGCGGATGTAGGCAGTGTCTGGATGGGGACTATTCGATTGGAACCGAATGTAAATCATGTCCCGTCGGGCATTATTGTGAGGATGGGGTTAAGGAGCCATGCTACTACAATCAATATAGTGATTCCGAAGGCGCTACCATTTGCAAGCTATGCCCCGCCGGTGAACGTAGCAACCCCGGTGCCAGCAGTTGCACCCCATGCCCCGCCGGAACTCATGGCATAGATGAGGGCGGTGGTTGCTATTTTTGTCATTCTGGACATTATTGCCCGAACGAAGGTATGATAGAAATGTTTGTGTGTCCAGCAGGAACTTATACCCCCAGTGATACCACAGGATATTCCGAATGTCTAAACTGTACTCTCCCGACTGGCGTGGGCGGGGATGCCTTCGTTAGTGGGCCAACGGCTAGTTTTTTGAACGAAGCTGATAGTGAGTTTTTAGAAGAGAATCTTCCTTTTGATGTAAAGCTCACAGCTAATAACACAGATTCTTGCCCGTTTGTGGTTTCCTGTTCGGGTAATACATTTGTAAAATTCGAAAATGGTGCTTTTAAGTGCGAACCGTGTCCGGAGTCTTATGAATATATTTCTAACCCGCCTGAACATAGCAATACGGTATATTATTACAAAGGAAAAGGTGATACTGAAAACGCGGTGTATTATGACCCGAACGGCAAATGCCCGAATACAATTAATCCGATAACATTAAATTTTCCCGAGTCGCTTTATTATCCGTTCCCGCCAAGCGGTTCTTACCAACCCATTTGCGCTGTGAAAATAGATAACAAATGGAAACTTGCTACCAGGAGAAGTGGCAAATGTCCGTCAGATCCCGATTATTATCATGACAGCGTGACTGGGTTTGGCAGTGTTAGTTTTTCCGACAATCTGATGTTGGCGGCCGAAAATTTTTGTTTGAACAATGATGATACCTTGTGTTTTCAGGGGACAGGTTGTGGCGGGCGCAGCGGCAATTGTACAATCACGGTGACAGACGCAATCAACGAATACTGGAAGCCAGACTCCGGAACAAAGTCCGCGACTTTGTATCCGAAGTTTACTATGCCTGAAATGGAAATGTTAATAATGGCAATCACAGATCACGATATCAAAGTGTCAGACGACGGGAAAGTATATGTGCGCTTGCCAGATGAAGGTTTCCTAAAAGATCTGCCCGCTAATCAATTCAGCTCGGGCGGTGCCAGTGGTGGCGGTATAAAGTATCACAATGGTCAGTATAAAGACGTTGGCATGATATGTGCTTTTGGAAGCGAAGAGGACACAGAATGGTATAATGTGCAAAATAAAAAAGGAAAGACTTGCAGGGGACTTGGTTTAGAAGAAGTGTTTTTGAACAGCAGTACCAGATACGTTTACGATTATATTGTGTCAGTAAGTGGTACTATTGATTATGGGCAAAAATTTTGTCTCTCCACCAACTCAAGTAACTGTACGGTTCCGCCGAAATTTATGGTGGCAAAATTGAGCGAGACCAAGGATGGCTTTTATTTAGAGCTGCCGATATCAAATAAAGAAGATTTGAAAAAGAAGATTTCGTGTGATGGGAAAAGTATTTTTCCTGACAACCCAAAAAATATTAGATTTGGCAGCGGAATATATCCCATGCAAGAGATACCGTGGAATGCAAGCGGCCTTCAAATAATAAAAGACGAGGCTAATGGGCAATATGTAGTTGTGGGGTTGTTTTACTATACCCCCTGTGCCGCGGGGTGCTATTGTACAACATATGCGACTACTGCGTGTCCGCCGGCATTTACATCAGATGAGGGGAGTTCTAAGCGAACAGATTGTTATTTAAAACCAAATATAAAATTTTATGAAAGCGACGGGGTGCTGATAGATTTAAAATCAGATCTGGCTATTCAACAATATGGAGAAATTGATTTTTCGGAATTGAAATTGTATCTGCAGAGCCAATAATAAAACCACCCAGCGCCTCTTTTTCGTTGCTGCTTTTTTGCTTGACAATTATTTGATGTGTGCGAACATGTTGGTACAGATAAAACAAAGGATTATAATATGAAATTAATCAGCAAGAAAATTCCATATTCATTAAAACGCATTGTTCCAATGGCAATGTTGGCGGGCGCTACGGTGTTTGGTGGCGGCTGTAAACCACAAAACGAACCAGATGATCCATTGGACAAAACACCAACTGAAAAACCAGTCGAAACACCAACTGAAACACCGGTTGAACCAAAAAGAATAAACAAAGAATTGTATTTTAACCAAAAAGACGCCACACAAATTTCGTTTGATACATTAAATAAATATTTGGCAATGGAAAATATTGATACAATTTATATGATTCCCCAGGGCACATTTTTTACGCCAGATGGATACAGTGAAGGGGGATATTTTAGATTGGCGCGCAGCAATCTGTTGGAACCACGTACAAGCCTGTCCCCGCGTATTCGTGGCAAGGGCGATTTGGTGTTTGATTGCAGAGTTCCCAGTATTGTCCCCGCAGATAGTCTGTGGTTGGTTGAACACGGTTGGACTGTGAATAAATATTGGGTTGATTTATCAAACCAAAATACAAAATAAAAAATCCCCGTTTTGGGGATTTTTTATTGGGTTTGATTGACCTTAATCTTTTCGTTAATCTTTTCGTCATATTCGTATGTAATGGACCAGCCTGTGGTCGTCGCATGCGTCGGGTTCCAATTGTCCATTTCTTGGTTCAGCGTTTGCACAGCGGTTATTGTTTTGTTTTCCATGTTTGTTTGTTCTACTGACCCCGATGGCAGATAATATGTTTGCGCCTGTAAGGTATTCTCCGTATTTATAACCTTCATTTTTGGGTTTTTGCCATCTTTATCATGTCTAACCAATACATAGGCGCCAGTACAAGTTATGGAATTGTCAGAATATATCGGGTACCCGTCCATGCAAACAAGCGAAAGTTGAGAGTCGGGATTTTCGGGTCTGGAAAGGGTAAATACATATTGGGATTCGATGTTTCCGTCCGGGGTGCACAGTTTCTGTGGTACAGTGATAGTTGAATCTGCTGGCGCCGCATAGTTGGCGTGCTTGACGGCGCTGTTAGAACTTTCTTGACAGCATACGGCGTTGTCCAAAAGATTTGCGCTTTGGCAACAATTGGTTGTGCCGTCATAGATATTAAATTTTTTATAGCTGTTGTCGGTTTCCACTGGGCAATATTCGCCAGAGTCCGCGAAATTGTTGTTGCTGATACAAGTCGCCTCAAAATATGTTTGGGCCGGTGCGCAGGTTGTGTCGCGACAGCTGTCAGTTGCGTTTTCTGTGCCGGTGTTGCGCGCAAACCACGACAATAATGTTTCGTTGTCGCCCTGGTTAGTAATAATTGCATTGTGTTCTTTATCGTTGGTGCCTTCTTTTATTGTGCTTGGTGGGAATTCGCAGTTGCCCCAAATGCGTTCCGCAATGTAACATGCGTATCCGTCGTTTTCGGTGCACAAATGGTCGATAGACCATTTTTTATAGATATTATCGTTCGTAATTGATGGATCAATTGTTGCTGGTGATGTGGCGTATTCTGGACCATACAACAAATCGTACCAATTGCCGATTTCTTCACGGCCCTCGTTTTTCATGATTTGTGCCAATGTGTCAACGCCTGCATTGCTGACACATTCTTTTACTTCGTTCCAACAACTGCGGCGATTAATAATGGATTTGCGATTAATTGATGTGTTTATGTTTTCACACAGCCCAAAGTTCCCCGATGTTGATGTGCATTCGCGGATAATACAGTTTTTGCCAACTTCACGACATGTTTTCAGAATCGTTTCAAATGATTTTGATGCCGCAATTTCCGTCATGCCGGTATCCCATGTGTCCGATGTGTCAGATGAACCTGGGGTGTCCGGATTCGTGTCGGTCGCGTTCATTAATGCAGTACATGCAGTGCGTACATCTGCACACATCGCGTTGACAGTGACATCAGCATTGACCCCAAAGATAGATAATGCACGCGCATCAAATTCAGATATGTTTTTGTTCGCAGTGTCCAAACACTGGGTCATCAAGGTCGTGCATGATTGGCGAACCGTTTCTAATTTCGATTCCTGGGCCAATTTAATCTGGGCCAATGCGTCTTCGATGAATTCGTCCCATACGTGATCTGCAACAGTTTGGCAATTCTTCATCGCTGGTTCTAAATATACTTTTTTGGAATTCAAAAATGATACAAATTTTTCGTTTTCAGGAACTGTTTTCCATTTGTGTTCCGAATCTGGGCGTATAATTAATTGGCCCAGGTCAGCCAAACTGTCTGTTAAAAACGCTTCGCCAGTCGATGGGTCAATGTATTTGCCCGTTGTGTCAAGACACTTGGTCAAGTTTTCGCCACAAACAGACGGTTCTGACAGCGCAGTTAACATCTTTTTCTTGCAGGTCAATATGTCGTCGGAGTTTTGTTCTTGGTGTTTGCTTAATCGCGACATGTCTAACAGCGCGCTGCTTTCCAGTATTTTTGCGCGGGTCTGTTCCGTTTGTGATGCGTATGATTTCGCAACGGTGTTGCAATCTTGCTCTATCGCCATTTGATATCCGCTCTCTACAATATCAACATCCGATTCGGAACAAATCTCTAGTGCCATTTCACGGCATATCGGTAATGCGTCGTTGTATAACGCCGTGCCCGATTTTGTCGTGGTGGTTGCACCCATCATCGAATCGATGTCGTCAAATGCGGACGCGCTGTCCAATGATAATGATATGGCGTTCAAACTCTGATTAAAGTTGTCGTCGTCAAAACTGGCATTTAATTTTTTTGAAATGCTGTCCAGCAACTTTTTAGATTCGCTGTCGTCGGTTTGTGCATACGCAATTTCGCCTTCGGTGGCGGTGTTCAGCGCCAATGCATCTTCTTTGTCCATGCTGACCGTTAATAGACGCTGGCTGAAATCCAACAGTTTGTCTTCGGCGTTCGCCAACTGTTTCTTGATGCCGTCAAATTCATTGATGCGCGTGGAGCATGCACAACGTTTTAAGCCGGCATCTTTGTTGGCGCAAAATTCGTCCATGCAATCATAAAAAACTTTTTTGCATGCGGTAAAATCGCGGCCCGCAATTGCGCCAGCTGCATCCGTGGTGGCGGCGCGCGAAACCATTGATGGACGCGTTTGTGTCGCTGTGCGCGTGGTTAATGCGTTGCGTGAAGATGTCTTGGCCGTGCGTGAGCGCAACGCGTTTGATTGTGCCGTACCCTGATTTTTGCGGGCAGATACACGTGATGGTGCGTCCGCACTGCGCGATTGTAGATTTGATGTGGCGCGCGCCACAACAGATTTTGGCGCAGATTGTGAAATGGCGCCCCTGGTTTTATTGTCGATAACATTGCCACTGCGTGGTGCGTCCGTTTGTTTGTTTGTGCGTTCGCGTACAGTCCCTGTTGGCGAAGCAATATTTCTTGATGCGGTTTGATTTTGTGTGGTTCGTGTGTCGGGCTTAGTTGTTTTCTGCCGATTCGCAGCGTTGGTTGTTGTGGTTGCGCCACGACGCACAGCGGCGCGTGATGCGTCGGTCATGTCGTCAGCCGCAACCGCTTGAAACGCAAGCGGTACAAGCAATACAGCTAAAAGTAGTCGTATTCCCTTCATTCCTTGTAATCAATGTTAGCAAATTTATGAAAAACGGGTCAAGTGGTAAACTGGTTGATAGGGGATAGGGGACTTTGTGGTGCGACCAGGGGGACTTGAACCCCCACAGGTTTCCCTACAGCATCCTTAGTGCTGCGCGTCTACCAATTCCGCCATGATCGCAATGGTTGTATTTTTACAACTTGGGGTTTGTTTTTCAACAATTTTTATGATATTATATAAAGGAATTTTATATGGAAGGAAAAAGATGAAAAAAATATCTAGATTCTTGTTTGGTGGAATGGCGGCTGTTTTTGCGCCGTTAACCGTAAATGCTGCTGGGACATATTATACCGGAAATTATCAGTCGCCCCAGACCAGATATACGCAGCGTGTTAATAATTACAGGGGCGGTGGTTATGCACAACAGGGAATTTCTGCGTATTCGCGGAATCAATATGCAAATGCGGGATATACAACCAAAACAAATGCGTATCAGCGTACGAATTCACAACAGGAAAAAACACAGGTGAAAAACACGGGCGCCGACCAAAAAGGCTTTACTTTGGGGGCGGGGTTGTCGCGCCAAACTTCTATGTGGCAATTTGAAATGAAGACTTCTGATTCTGTGCTGCATTATGATAATGTTGATTGGAATGTTTTTGATGTTAATGCTGGTTATGTTTTTGATGCCGGAAATACCCAGGTTCAAATCGCGGGTTCGTTCCAATATGGAATGCAGGCAGGCGAATCAACCATGGTTGACGATGATATTACTAATGGAGGATATTTAGTTGCGGAATATGACGAAACAGACGACTATGAGAATGTTGTGGCCTCGTATCAACAGATTGGACACGCGTTGTCAATAGGTACCAGTAAAGATGGTTCTATGTTGGGATTTAATGGCGGAATCGGGTTGAAAGATTTTATGAAGTGGGGCAATTTAAAGATTACTCCGTCTGTTGGGTGGCGTTATTTAAAGTATACTTTGGAAACGCATAATAATCACGGGCTGGCGATGGAAACGTTTGATGGTGGGTACAGTTGTTATGGCGTTGACGGGACAGATGAAACGCAATGCGACCCTGTGTTTATTTGGTATACATTGAAGGATGGGACTGTTAATACGGAAGATTTGGTTTTGGTTAGACGCAATGAAGATGGATATATCCCGGTGCTGGAGGGTGGTTTCTTAGATCTGGGTGGGAATTATTATTATGCCCAGCCAGGAATCAGCCATAAATATGAAGTTGAATGGTCTGGGCCTTATTTGGCGTTGGATATGTTGTATGATATCAACGCTAATAATTCTGTTGATGCGCGTGTGGAATTGGGACTGCCGTCGTATACAGCAACAGGTGACCAACCGTATCGTTTTGATTGGGCGCATCCAACGTCTGTCGAAGACAGTGCAGGTGTTGGTGGCGCGTTCCATTTGGGGTTGGGCGCAAATTGGAAAACCGCGCTTAGCGACAAGGTTTCTTTGACAATTGGCGTGACATATGATTATTATACCGTCAGTGATGCTGATGCAAAAACATATCTGAACGAAGATTACTATATGGGTGTTTATAATGAAATCTTGGCTGGATATGAAGCGTTGGGATTGACCGAAGAAGCTATGTTGGACCCTGAAACTGGTAATGATACTGCAATCAGCATTATGGAAATAGAACAAGAATGCCCAGGTTGGGTATGCAGTGCTGGCGGCGAAATAGAATCTTTCTATAAATCGTTGGGCGTGCGCGTGGGTATAAATGCAAGATTCTGATAAAGTTATGAAGTATTTAAAGTGTCTTTTTGTCGGTTTGGTTGTGTTGTTCGGGGCGTCCGGGGCGGATGCGTTGGAATTGCGTGGTGCGATGTCTGTTAATATGACCAGCGATACTTCTGCAAATGCAAAAAATATGGCGTTGGCAGAGGCGCGTCGTCAAATTGTTGGAGATGTGTTGCGGCAATATGCAGACGCAGATGCTTTTAATGAACTGTTTCAAACCGCGTCCGCGAATGATTTAACTGCGCTGATTTCGTCGGTCAGTATTGATGGAGAACAGATTTCGGATACGGCATATTCAGCAAATGTTTCTATGGTTGTGGATGTGGATGTCGCGCAACAGTGGCTGGATAAAAACGGCGTTCAAAACTGGTTGCCAACCAGCGATTCCCAAGATGTGTTCGTTGTCCTGGCAACATTATCAAACAGATTGGGAAATTGGGCCGATTTAAACAGAATCGCAGCAGAGCAAAATATTAATCTGGGTGTGAAAAATATCTCAGGCAATGTTGTGCGTTTTGAATTGCCTGTGTCTGCGCGCGGAAACTTTACAATTGCTGTGCGTGGGGCAGGGTGGAAATATGCCGACAAAGACGGTGTGCTGAATATTTGGAAATAATTTTAAACAATGGGGATGAAATCATGAAAAAAATATCACTGATTGCGATGGCTGCCTTGATGCCTGTTGCTGCGTTGGCGGATGAAAGCGCAACTGCAAAATTGGATTTAAATGTTCGCCGTATTGGTCTGGAATGGTCAAAAACTGATGTAAGACATGCTGATAAATATCAGGATTCGCCTGTTTCTGCGCTGAACGCAGACAGCCAGGATTTTATCAAGGGTATTTTTGATACTGCATTGGAATATAACAAAGACAGATTCCAGTGGACAAATGCGCTGTTTATGGAATATGGCGAAACAAAATTGCGCCCGTATGATGGGGTAGAGACAGTCAGTGAAAATGCTGATGATATTGTGCTGTCCAGTGATTTATCTTATGCGTGTTGGGAATTTTCAGGATTTAAGTTAGGTCCAACTGTTCGTGCAGCGTATGATACAGAATTTAAATCGGCAGGTTCTGCGCCGCGTCAAAATATTTTGCGTGCAAATGGCGGTATTTCACTGTTTGATAATGAAATTATTAAAAGTTTGTATCTGGCGGGCGTATATGAATACGATTTTACATATTCAGGTCAGCCAACCAGTAAACTGGCCGCAGAATTGGGTTGGCGTATGGAATATGAAGTGCGCGAAGGCGTAAAATTTTCAACCAATGGATATTATCGTGAATATTTAAGCTATTCTGAATTTGTTCCGATGGATTTAGAACGCGATTTAAGTGCGGTTGTGCGTTTGGATACAAATTTGTGGGGCGATTTAACAATGGGGCCATATGTTCAGTATCGTCGTGCGCGTGCCCGTGGTGTTGATGTTTACGGCAGCAACTTTGTAATGGGAATATCGTTTAACTATATAACAAAGTTTGGTTTAATTTAAAAAACGCCCAACTGGGCGTTTTTATTTTCGTACGGCCCAAAATAATGACCACAGCCATCCAACGATTGACCAACCAAAAACCCAACTGCCCAGACGAACTGCGTGCATATCTGGTTTGCCTTTGCCGTTTTGACGTGCAACCCATGCGGGTGCCATAAATATGCCAATTGTGATTAAAATGCATAAGACATATTTTACATATAATATTATTTCCGCGGTGGTAATCATAAAATCTTCCTTTCGTTAAACAATAAGGGGGGCGAAAATCCGCGCCCCCCGACTTGTTTTTTTCTCCAATCCGAATGGATTATAAACCATATTTTGCAGATTTGTCCAGTTCTTCTTCTATGCGAATTAATTGATTGTATTTTGCCATACGATCTGTGCGTGACATAGAACCGGTTTTAATTTGACCAGCGTTTGTTGCAACGGCCAAGTCTGCAATTGTGGTGTCTTCGGTTTCGCCACTGCGGTGTGAAATGATTACGCCGTATTTTGCGTCTTGGGCCATTTTAATTGCGCGCAATGTTTCGGTCAGACTGCCAATTTGATTTACTTTTATCAAAATTGCGTTTGCAACACCGTTCGCAATGCCGCGTTCCAGCCGGGCAGGGTTTGTCACGAATAAATCGTCGCCAACTAACTGGCATTTGTCGCCGATTGTGTTTGTTAATTTTTTCCAACCGTCCCAGTCTTCTTCGGCCAGCGCATCTTCGATCGAAATGATTGGATATTTAGAGATTAAATCTTCGTAAAAAGCAATCATTTCGTCGGATGATAATTTTTTGCCTTCGAAATTGTAAACTCCGTCCTGATAAAATTCAGATGATGCAACGTCCAGACCAATTGATACTTGTTCGCCTGGGATGTATCCTGCGGCAATAATTGCAGATACGATTGTGTCCAACGCTGTCGCGCAATCGTCAAAGTTTGGTGCAAAGCCGCCTTCGTCACCAACATTGGTCGAATTGCCGCCGCGTTTCAAAATAGACTTTAAATTATGAAAGATTTCAGAACCCATACGAATCGCTTCGACTTCGGATTTTGCGCCATTTGGAATAATCATAAATTCTTGGGCGTCCAGACCATTGTCTGCGTGTGCGCCGCCGTTGATGATGTTCATCATTGGACGTGGTAAAACACATGGGTTTGGATTGCCATAAATATCTGCAATGTATTTATATAATGGTATGTGTTTTGCGTTTGCAGATGCGTGCGCCAATGCCAATGATACTGCCAATATTGCGTTTGCCCCCAGTTTTTCTTTGTTTGGTGTGCCGTCCAGCGCCAACATTTTTTCGTCTAATATGGTTTGTTCGGTCGCGTCCATACCAATTAATGCTGGTGCGATAATTTCGTTTACATTTTTAACGGCTGTGCTGACGCCTTTGCCCATATATGCAGATGTGCCGTCACGCAGTTCCAATGCTTCGAATGTGCCAGTCGATGCCCCAGATGGTACAGATGCACGACCAAATGCGCCGCCAGATAATTCGATGTCGCATTCGATTGTTGGGTTGCCACGACTGTCCATAATTTGTCTTGCGTGTATATTTTTGATGATAAACATTACTTTTTCTCCCTTAACGTGATTTATATATAATTTCGTCTTGCCTTGGAAAAACGAATTGTGCCATAATATAAACATATTTAGGATTGGAAGGAAGTAAAAAATTGTTAAAAAAGTTAATTTCTTTTGTTTGCTGCTTGTTGCCAATGGGCGCAGGGGCTGATGTTTATTCTGTTAGTGCGCCAGGTGAAGAGGGAACAATCTCTCTTACTGATTCTGCAACAAATGTTTTGGATTCGTCTGTGACGGGGAGTGTTAAAGACGTAATAGATGGCGGCAATACGCTTCGTATTGATATAGGGATGACCCTTTATGCTGATTCTGTTTTTCGTGTTAATGGTGGTATGCATGTGGGGGCGGAAAATGTCTCAAATACCAGTAATAATTTATATGTGATGGATACTGCCAATGGTGAGAGAAATTTCACAGTCAGTACAACAAGTCAGGTTTCGGTCGGTACAGTGCTAGAGGTTTTAAATGCGTGGGATTTAACGATTTCTGATAATGGTTATGCGACATCATCTTTTGGTGCCAATTCGGTCGTAATCGGGACAGGGTCTACATTGACGCTTGAAAATTTGGGTGCGGTGACCGTTGATACTTCGGTTGGCGGAAATGGCGATTTTGTTGTTGAAAATGTTGGGAATGTAAATATTGGCAGTGTTAATACCACGGGCACCGTTTCTATTACTGGGGCTGATTCGGTTGATTTGGTTGGACTTGTTTCAGAAAAGGACACAAAAATCGAATCGGTTGGCAATATAAATGTGACTGGGGATGGAACTACTGGTGGGATTTCAAATTCTGGTAAAATGGTTTTAAATGCGGGTGGCGATATAATTGTCACAGGCAGTTTGGAAAATACGGGTGATGCAGCGGCAAGTATGCAAATAACCGCACAAAGGTTGACTGTTGAAGGAACAATGAAAAACGATGCCACATCAGGTGATTTGGGAATGACGGTTGGTTCCTGGACAGTTAATGGCGCGGATGAAAATGGGTATTCTTTTGTAAATAATGGCGATTTTACCGCGACTGTGGCCGGCGAAACGTATTTGAAAGGTGGTTTTAATATAGAAAATATGGGCGTGGATAATACATTTGACTTAACAACGGGTCAGTTGAAATTGGACGCGAATAATTTAATTTCAAACAAATTAGATTCGTTTAATTTAAGTGTCACAAATGGTGATTTAGAGTTGGATACTGTGGTAAACAATAGAGGAAAAATGAATTTGACAGCATCTGGTAATTTTTCGGCGTATTATATTTTGAACCAAGGCGAACGCGTTGAGTTGTCTGCACAAAGCATTGGTTTGGATGGCGGTGACAGTGATGGTGATGGTGTTAAAACTTCGATTGAAACAGATGCAGGGGCGACAACAACCTTGACTGCGACAGGTACGATTACAGCGGGGGCGGGTGTTTCAAATCAAGGCACTTTAGATATGTATGCGCCACAATTGGTGTTGAATTCGGTGGCGAATGCAGGGACAGATTCTGAGCTGAATATCGGTGCGAACTTGGTCGCAAATGTTTTGCAGGTGGGCGACAGTGTTCAAATAACAAACAATCTGTCGAATGCCGCAGGAACTGTGAAAGTTTACGCCAATAATATTTCTGTTGGCGGACAGTTGGTTAGTGATGGTGGCACGACCACAGTCAAAGGGACGAATTTAACATTTGGTGGCGTTGATGTTAATGATGGTAAGCTTTATTTGGATTCAACACAAGTTGCTGTGACTGATGATTTTGATGTGGTTGGTGGCGTGGTTAATTTGTCGGCCAATGTTGATAATTTAACTGTCGCAGATGCTTTCAATGTCGCTGGTGATATTGTATATGGCGGTGCAAATGGCGCATTAAATGTGGGGGCGAGTGCTTCTACGATAACGGCAAATACAATTACTGTTGGTGGTAATGTTGATTTGTCAAAGGAGGGGTATGGTGCAACACTGGCTTCTAATTCGGTTCAGGTTGCTGGCGATGTTTCGGTTGGTCAGGGAAACGATTTGACTGTTGGTATGGCAGGTGCCCCAGGGACAAGTGGTTTTAATGTTGGGGGTAATTTATCTGTTGCAGAAAATGCAACTGCGACGATTCATTCTGATACTGTTGACGCAGGTAGTGTTACTGTTACAAATAACGGGTTGATGAAATTGTATGGAATATCGTTGGTTGCAACAAAGGGCGATATCGATATTGCTGGTTCTGTTCGTTTTGATGATGAAATGACCACAGAAAATGGTTTGGCGTTGATTGGCGATGCTACTAATATGTTTGTTTTGCAAACAATGGCTGCAGGTTCTAATATTAAGGTCGGGGCTATTTCTGTTGATGACAAAGCTAAGGCTTTAACAATAAATTCTGCTGCTAATATTGATGTCACAGGCACAATAGATAATACCGGTGTGATTGTCATGAGTGCGGCAAATGGTGATATTACTGTTGGCGATATGATAAGCAATTATGGTACATTAAATGTTCTTGCAAAAAATTTAGGTTTGCAATCTGTTGAAAATGATGGCAGTTTGGTTTTACGTGCTGCGGAATCAAGCATAACAACGGCAAATATTGTGAATAATGGCGGCAGCATATCGATGAATTCCGCACAAGATATCACAGTGGGTGATGTTCAAAATGCAGCAACATTGGATATGTCTGCGTTGAATTTGGCTGCTGTAAATATCGTGCATAATGCTGGCTTGATGAATGTTGATGCAGATAAGTTAACGGCTGATGCAATATATATTAATGCAAGTACTGCAAATTTTGCGATTGCTGATATTGATATCACGGGTGATTTGAAAGTCTTGGGCGATTTAAGTCAAAATGGAACCAGTGGTGCGCTGAATTTGGTTGGTGTAAAGACTGTTGACGCCAATAATTTGACAGCAAGTGGCGCGTTTATCGCAGAATCTGGCGATTCGATTTATAACATCAAAACTAATATTTCATTGGGCGATGTTCAAGTTGCGGACATTGCGACTGCATCATTTAACGCGACTGATTTTACAACACAAAATGGCATAACAAATTCTGGTGATTTAACTGTTGCTGCAAACCAAATTCAAGCTGGCGCAATTGTTAATAATGAATCTGGATTCTTGGATTTGCAGGCGCCAAGTGTGTTGGGGCATTCTGTGACTGTTAATGGCGGTAATGTGTTGTTGGCAGGTGACAGTGCTGTGTTCGGTGGTGCAATTACAAGTGACGGTGTGCTGGCGCAGAACGAAGCAGGTAATATTAAAATTAATGCAGATTCTTATGTGTTGACTGCTGGGAATATAGAAGTTGCAGGTATCAATCAAACAGGTGTTTTGACGATTAATTCCAGTGATGTTAATGTTGCGGGCGATATCAATGCGACTGCGTTAACAATTGCGGCAAATCCATCTGAAAACTGGGCAAATATTAATGTTAAAGGCAGTGTTTCTGGCAATGTGAATTTTGTCGGATTGGAAAAGATGACAATCGGTGGCGATTATACATTTAGTGGCAACAGTACCATCAGCGCTGCGATATTGCCATATGTCACAGGAACAGATATTAATTACTGGGCCAGCGTAAGTTTGCAGGATGATGATACTTTTGGAAAAATTACCAATGCAGCAGATGCCGCGCCGTTAATTTCTGTTGGTGGTGAATTTAAGTCTGATGTTGATATATTAAATCTGGGCGATATCGATTCTGCAACATTGGAAGGTTCACAAATGGGTATTACTGTATTTGATATGGTCGATACAGGAACTGCAATTTGGCTGCTGCATGCGGATGGCGGCGTGACAGATTTGTCGTCAAAAATCCGTAATATCAATGTAAAATTCTGTAATGCAGATGCCAGCAAGTGTTTCGCGTATTTAGATGGCGAATGGCCTGCGTATATCTCTGTGCGTGATTCGGATGGCGATGCAAACCCAGACAGCTTGTATGTTGTGTTTGATAACCGTTTTGGTGGACCAGTAGAGGTCTTTGGTATCCAACCAATTGTAGATCGTGACCCTGAACACACAGATGGCGAATTTATTGCTGCGGGTGCGTTGGACGAAATGATTGCCGGTCAGTTGGAAAATAACAAGTTCTTTAACAGAACACCAATAGAAGTTATCCCAGAAGTGTTCAAAGATACTAATCTGTCGGATGTGGCAAATGAATTGTACAATCGCATGGAAGATTATGTCTTGAATCGTGATGGCGCGCCATTGACTGCGTTCAGCCGTCTGTTCCAGGTTCATGAAATCGAACGCATTGCGGGCAGTGTTGCGTTAAATGAACATACTTCGTTCCGTTCGTTCGAAGACAGAATGATTGATGAATTTATTTGGAACCGTAATCGCAGATTAGACAAAGTCTGGATGGATGTTGATTATGGTATGTTCTATCAGAATACAGTGGACGGACATCATGCCGATGGTCATCGTTTCAGTGTTTCTGGTGGCTATGATTGGCAACAAGATGATAAAACCATCTTTGGGTTTATGGGGCGCGTTTCACACACTTCGTCGGGCGCCACGGATTCAATGGATTTAAGTTATGGCACTGTGTCACAAATGGGTAATATTAATTTGGATGTGACAGATACAGATATTGGCGTTGGCGCATATATGTTAAAGACATTGAATGAAAAGAACCGTCTGTATGGTAATGCTTTCTTGGATGCGCATTTGTTTGATGTTGAACGCGAACAGACATTTGTTGCCGACATCAGTGGTGATGGCACAGCGTTCAGTCTGATTTCAGAATGGGGACTGTTGCACGATATATTAAATCAGTATATTGTCGGGAATCTGTATGCACGCATGGGCTATAACTTTGGCTTTGATGTCAAAGAAGAATCCGCAGGCGACGAGTATATGCGCTTGCAGTCTGACGGGTACTTTATTTTGACACCTGGATATTCTTTGACTGCGCAAAAGCGTATATATCCATCTGCATGGTTCCAAATCAGACCATACGCATCGATTGGTGTTGAATATGATGTGTTTGGTATGCCAGACAAAGCAGAATATAAATTCGCTGTGGCAAATGGTTATACTGATTACGATATTAATGTTGACCCACTGTGGGCGAATATCGGCGGGGGTATTGAATTCCTGTCTGCAACGGGCGTTCATGTTGGTATTGATTATCGCTATCAATATAATTCAGATATCCAGTTGCATAATATCAAAGTGTCTGGAATGTACAGATTCTAAGGATAGGGCGCCCCAAATGGGGCGTTTTTATTTGTTTGTGCCATGGTATAATAATACCGTATTGATTTTTCTTGACTTTTCTGCGGTGTTGGGTCATAATGTGCACGCTTTAATTTATAAACCAAGGGTAAAAATAAAATGGCAGCGACAAAATCGTTAAAAAAATGCGAATTAGAAGCCAAATGGTATCTGATTGACGCAACTGATTGCACGCTGGGACGTTTGGCGGCATATACTGCAAACATTCTGCGTGGTAAACATAAACCAACATGGACACCAAATATGGATTGCGGCGATCATGTTGTTATCATCAATGCTGACAAGGTTGCTTTATCTGGTCACAAGGCTGACAAAGACCGTTTCTTTTGGCACTCTTTGTGGACAGGTTCTTTGAAATCACGCACATTGGGTCAGATGCGCAGCGAAAAACCAGAAAAATTGGTTTTCAATGCTGTTAAGCGTATGATGGGTCGTCGTACAGCAGTTGCATTGGCAAATCAGCGCTTAACAAAACTGCATGTATACGCAGGCAGCGAACACAAACACGCCGCACAAAATCCACAGGTTATTGATTTTGCAGGCTTGAATCGTAAAAACAAAAGGGGCGAATAATGGCAGAAGCAAAGAAAACAGCAACAAAAACAGTTAAAAAAGCTGCCCCTGCAAAGAAAACAGTTGCCAAGGCAGCAGCACCAGTTGCAACACCAAAACTGAATGACGCAACATACGCAACAGGTAAACGTAAAGATTCTGTTGCACGCGTATATTTGGTGCCAGGTAAGGGTAATATCACAGTTAATGGTAAAGCATCCAGCGAATATTTCCGTCGTGCTGTATTGCAGATGATTATCGCACAACCATTCGAAGTGACAAAACGCGAAACTGCGTATGATATTGTCGCAATGGTAGAAGGTGGCGGTTTGTCTGGTCAGGCGGGTGCTGTTAAACACGGTATTTCCAAAGCGTTGGAAAAAGTTGAACCAGAATTGCGCGCTGCGTTAAAGGCCGCTGGCTTCTTGACACGCGACAGCCGTGTTGTTGAACGTAAGCACTATGGTTATCGCAAGGCTCGTCGTTCGACACAGTTCAGCAAACGTTAATCGTTTGGAACACCTTTTTCAAACCGCCCGATTGGGCGGTTTTTTATAATTGTTTTATGAATAAAAATGTGATAATATTACTTTGTCGACAGGAATTCTGTCGATGGGCTTAAGAACCCATGTTGAGCGTCTGTAAAAAGATGAAAAATCCAACCATGAACGTGGTTGGAGTGTGTGGAATATATTGAATAACACACGCAATTCTCAACATTGTTCTTAAACTCCAACCACCTGTATTTTTTGGTGGTTTTTTTATTCAAAAAGGAGGATGTGTTGAAATTAATGTTTTTGTCGTCTTTGCTGCTTATTGCAAATAATGCGTTTGGGGCAGATGAAAAGTCATTGGTCGATGCAATGGCAAACGCACGCAAACATTGCAGTGGAATTTCCGAACAATTAAATGATATAAAAAAACTTGCTGGGGTTGGTACTGCGGTGTCCGCTGTTGGTACGGCTGTCGGTGGTGGCGCGACGGCTGTTGGTGTTGTGAAAACCGGTACGGATGAAGAATTGGATGATATCCGCAAAGAAATTGAGAGGATAAAGGCGGCGACTCCACGCCCAAATCCATTGCCTGCAGACACAAATCCCGGACAGTTGCAACAAGAATTAGAGCAGTATGCAAGACAACAGCTTAGTGTGTCTGAGGATAATGTAGATGGCACAACAACAAATCTGGCCGACTTAGAGAAACAACAAAAAGAATTAGAAGAAAAATCCAAAAAACTTGGTGATGCGCGCACAGGATTGATGGCGACTGCCACGGCGACCAACATCGCTGGTGCAGTGATTTCTGGTATAAACCAAGTAAAAACAGATTTAATTACGCAAATTGGCGCATGCGCCGGCGCGATACAAACATTGTCTTATATGAAGACGCAGGCATCTTTGGATGGCAGTGCAACTGACGAAGAAATTGCGCACGCAGACAAAGTCATCAGCGCATGTAATAAATATAATCTGGAAGATGTCAAAAAAATTAACGCACGCGCGACTGGGGCAACTGTATCCAGTGGCATTGGTGCGGCCACAGGCCTTGCAGGGACAATAACATCTGGGATTGCAAACACAGACCAGACGCGTGAAAACGCAGAAAAAGCGAAAAATTTAAACACTGCATCAAATGTATTGGCGGGCGTGACAACAGCGGCCTCATTAACATCGACAGTGTTTAACGCAACCCAAATATCCGCGGCTAAACGCGTAATTGAAACCGCAGAACAGTGCGAGGAGGCATTAAAATAATGAAAAAGATTTTACTAACAGCTGTTTGTTTATGCTTTGTTGGCTCGTTGTCTGTACAGGCAGACGAACTGATTGTGACACAAGACGAATTTAACAAAATGAAGCTCAACACGAAAGTGGACATTGTGTATCAATCTTTTGAGAATGCGTATAATAATTCAAATGTGTCGCAAAAATTAAATGTGCCTAAATCGGAGTTTGAGAATTTTATAGTTAAGTTGAAGCAGAAGTATTGGAACAAAGAAAGAAACGTGCTTCATGTTTCGGTCATGGAAGCGTATGATGAATGTATGAATTTAAAACATGCATTTAATAGGAGTGTGACCGAAGAAATGGTTAGCGGTTATTGTGTGTCTTTGACTGTTTACGCTTTAAAATATCAAATGGAAGAACAACAGGCGACTAAAGGAAACAAGACATCACAAAGCGATGCGTATAGTTTTTTAAAGTCATTAAGGAAAGTTTATCCTGCGGGTAATATAAAAGGTCCATCTCCGGCTAGTGCCACCGAAAAACTTTTTAGACAGGATTGTTTAAAGGAGGTCTTGAAAAAAAATGGTTGCACTAATGCATGGGCCTCTATAAGTCAAGCGCGAACAGTCTTGGTGTGCGATGGCAGTACGGTTTCTTTGGAGCAATTAGATGCCAGTGCGCAAAATGCTGTAAAGTTTTGTGAAAAAGAACCGGTGTTGCCACAGATTACACGTGATGGCTGGGTATGTACTTTTAACTAGTGGTATCAAAACGAACCGCCCGATTGGGCGGTTTTTGTTTGGCGATTGAAAATACTTGACTTTTTGGTCTGTTTGGTGTAATATACAAGGTATCACAGGGTGTGATTCCACAACCCGATTTCCACAACAAAGGATTTTTTATGCATATTAATGAATTAAAGGCAAAGTCGCCTCAGCAGCTGCTGAAAATGGCAGAAGATATGGGAATTGAAAACCCTTCGCAATTAAATGTGCAACAGTTGCGCTTTGGTGTTATGCGCGCGTTTGCGGCCGATAAAAAGGTCACATTGATTGGCGATGGTGTGTTAGAGCGTATGCAGGATGGTTTTGGTTTCTTGCGCGCGCCTGAATCTAATTATTTGGCGGGGCCAGATGATTTGTATGTGTCGCCAAACTTGATTAAAAAATATGGATTAAAGACAGGTGATTATGTCGAAGGTCAAATCCAGGCGCCACAAAATGAATCTGAACGCTATTTTGCATTGGAAACAATCGAACGTGTTAATGGCGATAATCCTGAAAAGTTAAAACATCGTGTGTCTTTTGATGATATGACACCGCTGTATCCAGATGAACAACTGAAAATGGAAGTTGTTGACGATAAAGACAAAGGACGCAATTTGTCTGCACGCGTTATCGATTTGATTTCGCCAACAGGTAAGGGGCAACGTTCGCTGATTGTTGCGCCACCGCGTACAGGTAAAACTGTTATGCTGCAAAATATTGCGCACAGTATCGCAACAAATTATCCTGATGTTAAGTTGATTGTGTTGTTGATTGATGAACGCCCAGAAGAAGTGACTGATATGCAACGCAGCGTCAAGGGCGAAGTTATTTCGTCTACATTTGATGAACCTGCGGCACGTCATATTCAGGTTGCAGAAATGGTTATCGAAAAGGCCAAGCGTTTGGTCGAAGCCGGGCAAGATGTTGTTATCTTGTTGGATTCAATCACCCGTTTGGGGCGTGCGTATAACACATGCGTTCCATCCAGTGGTAAAGTTTTGACCGGTGGTGTCGATGCGTATGCGTTGCAGCGTCCAAAGCGTTTCTTTGGTGCCGCGCGTAATATCGAAGGTGGTGGTTCGCTGACTATTATTGCGACAGCATTGGTTGATACGGGTTCAAAGATGGACGAAGTTATCTTTGAAGAATTTAAGGGTACCGGCAACAGTGAAATTATTTTGGATAGAAAATTGTCTGATAAACGCGTGTATCCTGCGATTGATATTACAAAGTCTGGTACGCGTAAAGAAGACTTGCTGGTTGGTAAAGACATATTGTCAAAGATGTATGTCTTGCGCCGCATTATTAATCCGATGGGAACATTAGAAGCAATGGAATTCTTGTTGGATAAATTGCGTTTAACGAAAACTAATGACGATTTCTTTTCGTCAATGAATCAGTAAAAAAAAACGCCCGGTCGGGCGTTTTTTAGTAGGGAAAACATTATGAAACTTTATTTGTTTTTGGCGGCGGTGACCGCCGTTTTTGTTTTTGGCATTTATTATTCTGGATACAACAATGGGCGACAAAAGTGTCGCGTTCAATTTAATGAAAATATAACGCAACAACAGGCAAATGTTATTAAAATACAGGGGGAAGTTCATGAAACATTGTTTAATAGCAGGGGTGGCGATATTCGTCGCGTCCTGCGCGAAAAATACACAATCGCTGAATGATGTGTGCGCACCATTTGTATGTCAAAAAATATATGGTCGCGCCGCTGATTGGGATGTTATCAGCGATGATTTAGCGCGTAATATATACAGTCATAACGAATTTTGTGAAAAATATAACAGGCGTTGACAAGTCGTGTTTTTGTACTATATTTAATGTGATGGTGGATGCAGATAGAATCTTGATAGATAACGGTAAAGCAGCGCGTTGCAAGCACAGGGCGTTGACGGGGATGTTGCGATACAAATGGGTGCGATATATTGGGCGGTTAAAAAAGACTGTTTATAACTGTGATGTTTTGCCATATTTGGGCGCGTTGCCCCCAGAATTACGTGCGCAATTGCCAAAGAACAAAATAGCATCTGTGACGGCGCAATTCCGTGAAAATTTAGAAAATTTTTTGATTGCAAATGCGTTTGAAATTCGTGAAATGAACGCGGACAAAGTTTATGATGTGTCATCTGTTGGTGATTTGTTCGGTACGAAATGTGTGTTGGAATCCAAAGGTATAAATGTTTACGGCTTTAACCCTTGGTCGGGCTCGGTTGGTTTTGTGTGCAAAATGTCTTTTCCTGAAATTAACGCGCATTATGCATTAAAATTGTTTTACAAGGACGCGCCAGATTGGGCACTGTATGACCATGGACCTTGGTTTGAAATTGCAACCGCATTTGCAGCAAACAAGGCCGAGCCAAAAGATAACAATCCTGTGTATATGGCGTCTTTGATTTCTGAACAGTATATGTTAAGTAAATGGGCGGGCGATAAAGAGGATAAGTTAGAAGCGCGTGAACAAAAAAATGCTGTGTTTGAAACCAGACTCAAAGAAAACGAATCCAGAAACCTGCGTGGTGGGCGCAGAATAGACTGGGGTGAAACTTTTTTGTCTGCGTATGGGTGTTTGACATATCGGGGACGCAAATTGGTGCGTCAAATCATGGCGTATAATGAAAATGCTGTGAAAAAGTCTTTGGCGTCAATAAACGGTAATTTTGATAAACGCGAATTTGACAGGGCCATAGACTATATAAACGCCGAAGCTGTTTATACCGATAACAAAGCGTTAAAACAATTCTTGGAACAGGTGAATTTGCGTTAAGGGTTTATTCTTTATAAGAATCGACAATGCTTTCTGCTGCGCTTTTAATCAATTGCAAATTTTCTTCGTATGCGGCGCAATCGCGCGTTATTTCAGACAGGTATGCATCGCGCAAATTCTTTATCGCATAAGAACAGCCCTGTAAATATTGGATGCAATATTCGTGGCCTGTATTAAATGCGTTCTGACCGCGCAATTTGCTGTCAAAGTCGGCCCAGTTTATTTTATTTAATGCAGTATCTATGTTTTCCCAGGTGTTACCATTGGTGTATTTGCCAACAGTATTCATCCAATATTCGTCCATTTCTGCATCGGACCATTTATTTTGATTTTTCATTGTTTGAATTTGCATAATCAAAGAATTGATATCAGGTTGATACTTTGCGTCAATTTGCGACAGCTTTGCGCTGCAATAACAGCGATTGTATGCGGTGTCTTCGCGTTCGCAATACATATCCATACATTCGGAATAATCCGCCAGGCATCGCGCAGACGAAACACGGCCCGTTGCACTGGTATAGTTTTTATCAGACGCGTTGCGTGCGACCGCTGCATTAATTGTGCGACCACTGCGTGCAACCAGTTTTCGTGAATTGTTTTGTGTGCCCGTTGTGCCCATGGCAACACCGCTGCGTGCAGTCGAAGCTGCGCCGTTTATTGCGCGGTTAACGGTGCTGGTCGCGGTGCGGCGTTGTACAACGCGACGCCCCCCGTTCGCGGATGCGGTGGTGGTTGCGCTGCGCGCCGATTTGCGTGGCACAACACGGCGTTCGCCAGATAATTTTTCTGTGCGCACAACGGTATTAATTGGATTCAATGATTGCGATGTCGTGACGCCCGGGTTTAAATTTGTACGCATTTGATTGTTCATATATGGGTACATATAGTTGTAATTGTACGGCGTTGTGTTTGTTAGCTGGGCATCGCGTGTGACCGCCCATGCGCCATTGACGCAGGTTGATAAAATAATAAAAGACAGCAGAACCTTCCTCATTACTTATATGATAGAAAACTTCGGCAAATCACACAAGCATAAAATTAAAATAAAAATTTGCATTTGAAAAAAATGCTGTTATAATGGTGTTCGTTTCGGGGTGTAGCTCAGTCTGGTAGAGTGCTTGGTTTGGGACCAAGATGTCGAAGGTTCGAATCCTTTCGCCCCGACCAGATATAAACAAAAAATACCGCAGTTAATGCGGTATTTTTATTTATTTGGTGGGGTTGCGGATTCGAACGGTAAATTAAAATTTACCAATGTTCGAATGTTTCCATCGCACGACACGTTGTGTCGGCTGCTGGGCATTCGTGACAATTTCGCTGTGCGTTGCTTGCGAAATCTACTCATTGTCGCCCCGACCAGAAAATTCAAAACCGCCATTAAAGGCGGTTTTTTGTTTGGTTTCAAATATCTTCGCTGAGTTCGAGAATTAAGTTTTTAGGAAGTAATGTTTTTTTGCTATTGTTCGAACTCGTTATATCATTTTTCATGCATATTATAAAACATTTTTATTAGTTTTCTTATATCTTTATCCATGTATTTCTTTGCATTTGCGATTATATTAGTTGGGATTTTAAATCTTAATTCTGCCAGTCCACCTGCCATACATGCCAAAGTATCGCAGTCACCACCCAAGGACACAGCGTTTCGCAAAGCATCTTCATAAGAACATGCATCTAGTGCACAAATAATTGCCTGAGGGACAGAATTTTTACATTGCACATAAAAACGATTATATAATGGTCTGATTTCATCCAAACTTTGATGTACATTATATTGATATTTATCACTTATGGTTTCTTTTATTTGGTCTATAGGAATTAAATTTTGAATCATAAAACCTGTTTCAAGATAAGCATGAACTGCATTTAAACTTTCCGGATGATTATGTGTAATTTTTGTAATCTCGTCCGCTTTTTTAAATAAACATTGTTGATCGTGCTTTATATGCAAAAGCGGACTTATACGCATAACACAACCATTAGAACTAGAATTTATAGAAACACCAGTATTAACCCATTGCAAAAAACCTTTACCAAAAGCACCTATTTCACCATTTTCGTAGGTACGATTTTGATATTTCAAAGCCCATTTACGCAATGTTTCTTCGATTGATAGTTTTGATATTAAATGTTCAGCAACCGCACAAGTCAAAATAGTATCATCTGTAAAACAGCAAGATTCATCAAACAATGAAAAATCCTTGGTTTTGATGTTATGAAATTCAAAACGAGACCCGACTATATCGCCAATAATAGAACCAAGCATTTTGGAACTCCTGAAACTTACATGACTATTATATACATATTATGAAAAAGTTAAGAAAAATTATCTATCTCTCTCCCAATCTGTATAATCTCAGTTCGCAAACCGTCATCCCAGCACGACCAGAAAATTCAAAACCGCCCAAATGGGCGGTAGATTTATTTTTTCATAATAATACCGCGAATAAAGTTTATCGGGATTATTACTAAGGACAAACCAAATATTAACAACCACTGAGTTAATGATAATGGTGACAACTGTAATACAGAACCACCAAATGTAACAACCAACATTGTGCATACAATAATACCACATGCAACAACTATAAACATTGGATTTTTTGATAGTCCTAAAAATCCTTTGGTTCGCACACAAAATCCGTTCACAACAGACATTATTACCAATAATGCAAATCGAGCGGACATATACGCCCCTGGGACATCGAATATATTATGCATCTGCAACAAAGACAATAATGCAAACACACAACAAAATCCAAATGTTGTCCATGTAATTTGCATCATGACATTACGAGATAATAATGGTGCAGACTTTCCTTGGGCAGGTTCTAATAAATATTCATTATATGGCGGTTCGCCCCCAAATGCCAAAGAATTTAAACTGTCCATAACAATATTTATCAACAATATTTGCACAGCCGTAAATGCATCCAACCCAAATGCAATTGGAAAGACGATACTTAAAATCACCAAAGCAAAATTTATCGGTAATTGGAACTTTAAAAAACTGATAACATTATGAACAAATGTACGTCCCAGTAAAATACAATTCGCAATCGATAAAAAATTATTATCAGTTATGATGATATCACTTGCTTCTTTACAAACATCTGTACCGTCACCCATCGCAAACCCAACATCTGCCCCCTTTAATGCAGGTGCATCATTTGTACCATCTCCACACATACCAATGCACAAATTCAAAGATTGAGCCAAACGAACCAAACGCAACTTTGTTTCTGGAACAGCACGGGCAACAACCTTGATTTTACGCAAAGAACGACGAGCACGTGCATCAGTCCAAGAATCAAATTCAGATGCGGTAATCGCAATATCAGAATCTGATGTAATTATTCCGCAATCTGTGGCAATTGCACGTGCTGTATCCAAATTATCACCCGTTATCATCATGACCTGAACGCCTGACTTATTCATTGCATCAATCACACTTGGGACACCATCACGCACGTTATCACGCATTGCAACCATTGATATAAAGATTAAATCATCAGGTAATGTGTCTTCGTCATGCCAATTAGGCGAAAACGCCGTTGCAACCAAACGCATTGCACGACGAGCATTTGACTGAATTAAATTCTGTAATTTTGTTTTATTTATCTTTTTTATCTGACCATCTGAATCAATATAAAAGCGAGCCTTGGACAAAATAACCTCAGGTGCGCCCATGTAATAACCACGATTACCATTCACAGATGATAACGCACCAGAAAACTTATTCTTGCTATTAAACACAATCCGAGATGACACAGGATACGATGACTGTATGTCTGCAATCTGCTTTGACACAGACTTCATCGATTCAAATAGCGCACGACTGGTTGAATTACCGCCAATAACATTTTTACGTTTATCAAATACACAATCACATGTTAATGCAATATTTTGCAAAAACATTTGTTTTGTATCGCCACCAGTTTCAGAATCAAAGCCCATATCAACACATGCGCCCGTAAAATTATGCACAGGCTGCATAAAACCATACGTTAATGTACCTGTTTTATCTGTACATAACAGTTGGATATTTCCAGATTCTGGAATCTTGTGTGGATTTTTTGCCAATATATTCGAGCGTATCATACGTTCTACATTTTGTCCTGTGATAATACCAATAATAAACGGCAAACCTTCGGGGACAGCGGCAACAAATATCGTCAGCGCAATCGTTAGTGTACTGAACACAACATACAAGCCCGACATATCATGTGATGCATCACCAGACAAAATACGAACTGTCAGTAATACCCCGAAAATTACCAATGCGCATATCGAGCCAAATTTACTGATTAAGGACGCTAAATTATCCAGTTGGATTTGCAATGTTGTTTTAACATCACCAATTGAATACAACGAAGACATTATCTTGGCGTTTTCTGTATTCGCACCAACACGTGTAACACGCATATAACATTCGCCACTTTTAACAGTTGTACCTGCAAACACACTGTAAGAATCTGTGTATGTATCTGCGTTAATTTGTGCAGAACTATCATATTTATAATCAGATGGAATGGCCGTTTTTTTTACTTCGTCACTTTCGCCATTTAATATTGCATTATTAACATCAACAGAGCCCGAGATTACATAACCATCTGCGCATATCTTTTCGCCAGAACAGAGTTTAACAACATCATTAACAACAACCATTGTGCTGTCCAAACGAACGGGTGCGCCATTACGAATAACAGTCGCAGAGAACATCGATGATTTACGATATAACTTATCTGCACCACGCTGCGTTTTTAATTTAGTTACAACAGTCGTAAAGGCAACAACAAACAAAACAACACCTATACCAACAGCCTCATAAATACTGCCATATCCTGCGATTCCAAGACCTAAAAACATCAGCATCATAAACAGTAATACAAGGTTTAATTTATCACGAAAAACATCGACAAAGAAATCCCATGCAGAATACATCTTTGGGCGCGGCAATTTGTTTTCACCATATTTTTTTCGGTTAATTTCGGCCTGACGTGTTGTTAAGCCAATAATTTTATTCTGCATAATCACACTTCTCCTTTTTGTCATGCGTGATATTTTACGACAAGAGTTGGAATAAAATCAACACATAAACAAAAAGATTTACGATTAACCGTACATATTTAGATTGATTTTTTATTGTTTTTATGGGCGGATTGATGGTTTGGATACCGTTGTGTTTTGTGATATAATTACAATTACAGACAAAGAGGGCGCGATGAAAAAATCACTAAAAAATAGAGTGGACGCTTTTCGAAAAGCAAATGCAAAAGTTTGATGCCAGGGTTAACAGATAAAAATAATTGTGTCGGGTGATTTAATTTAACGGTTTTTGTTGAATTTTTTAAAAAATAATATAGAATATAGCGCATGTGCGCCCTTAGCTCAGCTGGATAGAGCATCAGATTTCTAATCTGCAGGTCACAGGTTCGAATCCTGTAGGGCGTGCCAAAAATTAATCGTCACGGATGTGACGATTTTTTTGTTTGGAAAAGGCTCCTATGGGTTTTAGGGCAGGGGTGTGATATGCTGATAAGCATTGGCGAAATATTGGCACAAAAACCGTTGTAAAGAACCGCCCCATTGTGGGCGGTATTTCTTTAATGCTCCACACATACCCTACCACCTGTCACGCCAACATATACCAACAGCATACCCGCACATGTTATTTACATACCATATAACAATACCATACCCCCACCTTGTTTTGTTGAACATTTGATTTTTGTCATTTTTTGGTGTAGTATATACTTTGACATGGCGATTGCTGTGTTGGGCGTCGAAACCCGTTTATGCTCAGTGCCTGCGAAGGCAGAAAATATCTCCAACCAACATGGTTGGAGGGCGGTGAATATATTGAATAAGCCCGCTATTTTCTGAGCATTATAGTTT